>JAEIGA010009842.1_pt1 | contig 14479 bp, 15 predicted proteins | sample 9270691 | NCBI WGS metagenome assembly JAEIGA01 (sample SAMN17057246, study PRJNA624740) | gut metagenome | biome: biome; isolation source: fecal sample | host: Bos grunniens | place: China: Xizang | collected 2019 | reverse complement strand
TTGAAAGGCAGTAAAAATGGCTAAATATTTACTATGTAAAACCGATAAGAACGCCCTATCTTATAAATGCGGTGAAAAAATTGTTTTCTTGATTTCAGCAAGAGAAAACGCAATGGATATTTCTTGCGATAAAATCCACTGGAGACTATGGACTGATGACGGCGGTTTTTTTGAAGGCGAAGGCAAATCCGAGCCGAATAAGCCCTTAAGGGTTGAGGTTGTTTTAAACCGCCCTGGCTTTGCTCATATCTTTTGCGAATGTTATACTCCTGACGGAAAGCTCGATACCTCTATTGATACAGTGGACGCCTCCGCAGGCGCCGAAATTGAAAAGCTTTCTTATTGCGATACCGTCCCTGAGGATTTCGATGAATATTGGGGCGAAATCGAAAAGCAAATCGAAGCCTTCACCCCCGAAATCGTGAAATGGGACGAGGTTGACAGCAAAGAAGGCTTTAAAACCTATGATGTTCGCATAACAACCCCTATCGACTCTTTGGCTTCGGGATATATATCCATACCCGAAAAAAAGGGCACTTTTCCGATGATGGTTGGATTTCAGGGTTGTAGTCTTGGCGGAGCTTATAAAAGCCATATCGATAATACCATATCCGCCGTTTTCAATGCTCACGGCTTTGAAAATCATCTTGATAAAGAAGAGCTTGAGAAAAAATATCCTCATCTTTATGATTATGGTTTTAACGAAGAAGAGAACGCTTCAAACAAAACAACATATTTCCGCAATATGATGATAAGAAACCTTGCCGCTGTTAAGTTTTTAAAGACTCTGCCCCAATGGAACAAGGAAGGCTTTATGGCAACGGGCGGCAGTCAGGGAGCGCTACAAGCAACAACCGTTGCAGCGCACGACAAGGATATAACCTTCCTTGAAATTTTCATCCCTTGGTTTTGTAATCTAAATGCCGTTGGTTGCGGTTATATGGATGGCTGGCGCCCGAAGTTTGCCGAGGGGCTTCGCTATTTCGATACAGTAGCCCAAGGCACCAGGGTTAAATGCCCAACCAGGATAACCGCTTATCTTGGTGATTCCTGTTGCCCTGCTTCAACTGTAACCACCCTTTATAACTCAATGACCTGCCCTAAAATTTTAAATTTCTTCCAAGCAGGAACTCACACGGCAAGACCTGCCGAGCCTGAGAAATTTTCTTTCTTCTCAGATAACGAAAACCCCGATAACGAGGTAATTCTCGGCAAATACCGCCATTTCAAAGGCAACGAGTATGAAGTTATCGGCAAGGCTTATGACAGCGAAACAATGGAAGAAATGATTATTTATAAAGCTCTTTACGGCGAGGGCGAAACCTGGGTTCGACCCAAAACTATGTTTAATGAATTCACCGAGAAAAACTGCCTTGCAGTTAAGCGATTTACCAAAATCTAAAAGGATGGGAGCCAAAAACTCCCATCCTTATTTTTATCTGCTTTACAAAAGCAAAAAGTATGGTATACTTAAATATATAAAAATATAAAATATATCTATATTTGTTAACAATTTTATGGTAAAATTAGTTTAATACTTTTTAAGAGGTAATTATATGAGTTTATTGAAAGCCCTTTTCGGCAATTACAGCGAAAAAGAATTAAAGCGCATTATGCCGCTTCAAAATAAGGTTTTAAGTCTTGAAGAGGAATACCGCTCCCTTTCAGACGAAGAACTTAAACACAAAACGGTTGAATTTAAGGAACGTCTTTCAAACGGCGAAACCCTTGATGATATTCTTCCCGAGGCCTTTGCCGCTTGCAGAGAGGCGGGCGATAGAGTTCTTGGTATGCGCCACTTCCCTGTTCAGATTATCGGCGGTATCATTTTGCACCAAGGCCGAATTGCCGAAATGAGAACCGGTGAAGGTAAAACATTAGTTGCAACCCTTCCGGCATACCTCAACGCCCTTTCGGGCAAAGGCGTTCATATAGTAACAGTTAACGATTACCTTGCCAAGAGAGATAGTGAATGGATGGGCAAGCTATATCGTTTTATGGGTCTCAGCGTTGGCCTTATTGTTCACGGTATGGATAAGGAAGAAAAGCAAAAGGCATATAACGCCGATATCACATACTGCACCAATAATGAACTCGGCTTTGATTATCTTAGAGATAATATGGTTATTTATAAAGAGCAAAAGGTTCAAAGAGAGCATAATTTTGCTATCGTTGATGAGGTTGACTCCATTCTCATAGACGAAGCGAGAACCCCCTTGATTATTTCGGGTCAAAGCGATAAATCAACCGACCTTTACAGCCGTGCCAACAACTTTGCCCGTTCTCTTAAGATGACCAAGGTTAAGGAAATGGACGACAAGGCAAGCGATGAGGTTACCAATTACGAGGGCGACTGTGTTATTGATGAAAAGGCTCGCACCGTAACCCTAACCCCAGCGGGCGTTAAGAAGGCTGAAACCTATTTTGATATAGAAAACCTTAACGATAGCGAAAATATTGCCATTGCTCACCACGTTAATCAGGCAATTCGCGCTTATGGTATTATGAAGCGTGATGTTGACTATGTTGTTAAAGATGGCGAGGTTATAATTGTTGATGAGTTCACGGGCCGCCTTATGTATGGCAGGCGCTATAACGAGGGACTTCATCAGGCTATCGAGGCTAAAGAGGGGGTTAAGGTGGCAAGAGAATCCAAAACACTTGCCACCATCACATTCCAAAACTTCTTCCGCCTTTATAATAAGCTTTCGGGTATGACCGGAACTGCCATGACCGAGGAAGAGGAATTTCAGCAAATCTATAAGCTCGATGTTATTGAAATTCCAACAAATAAACCCCTTGCCAGAATTGATGAAAACGATGTTGTTTATAAAACCGAAAAAGCAAAATTCAATGCCGTTATCGATAAAATAATCGAATGCAATAAAAAAGGTCAGCCCGTTCTCGTTGGCACTGTTACCATTGAAAAATCCGAGCTTTTATCGGCAATGCTCAAAAGAAAAGGCATAAAACACAATGTTTTAAACGCTAAGCACCACGAAAAAGAGGCTGAAATCATAGCTCAGGCAGGAAAGCTCGGCGCTGTTACTATCGCTACTAATATGGCAGGACGAGGCACCGATATTATGCTTGGTGGTAATGCCGAGTATCTCGCAAAGGCCGCCCTTCGCCACGATGGACTAAGCGAAGAAATGATAGCCGAGGCAACAGGCTTTGCCGAAACTGATGATAAGGATATCATTGAGGCCAGAGAAAAATATAAGGAATATTATGATGGCTTCAAGGCCCAAATTGCTCCCGAGGCTGAGGCTGTAAGAAATGTCGGCGGTCTTGCCATCATCGGCACCGAGCGCCACGATTCAAGAAGAATTGACAATCAGCTTAGAGGCCGTGCAGGCCGTCAAGGCGACCCCGGTAACACTCAGTTCTTTGTATCCTTAGAGGATGACCTTATGCGCCTTTTCGGAGGCGAAAGGATTTCAACCCTTATGGACACTTTAAGGGTTGAAGAGAATATGCCTCTTGAAAGTTCTATGCTCTCCCGAACTATTGAGGGTGCTCAAAAGAAAAAAGAGGGTATGAACTTCGCTATTAGAAAGAACGTTCTCCAGTATGACGATGTTATGAACAAACAGCGTGAGCTTATCTATACTCAAAGAAACAGGGTTCTTGATGGCGAGGATATCAAGGAAACCGTTATCAAGATGATTGATGACACTATTGATGCTTACTGCTCTATTTTCTTGGCCGATGATACCGTTCACGATAACTGGGATTTAAACGGACTCAGAGAATATTTCCTCGGCTGGATAACAACTCCCGATGACCTCAAGTTCTCACCCGAAAAGCTTGGCAACACCTCAAGAGAAGAGGTTGCAAAAAGCCTTAAAGCAAAGGCTCTCGAACATTATGAAGCAAGAGAAAAAGCCTTTGGTAATGAGCTTATGAGAGAAATTGAGAGGGTTATGCTTCTAAGAAGCGTTGATACCAACTGGATGGACCATATTGATAATATGGACCAATTAAGGCAAGGAATCGGACTTCGAGCCTACGGTCAGCACGACCCTGTTATCGAATATAGGAATGATAGCTTCGATATGTTTGAAGCTATGACAAATACCATAAGAGAGCAAACCTCAAAGCTTGTTTTAACCGTTGTTCCGAAATCCAACCAAGAGGTTAAAAGAGAGAAGGTTGCCGAGGAAACTGGCACCGGCGATAAGCCTTTAACTGTTAAGGGTAAAGGCGTTGTTGGCAAGAATGCCCTTTGTCCTTGTGGTAGCGGAAAGAAATATAAACGCTGTTGCGGAAAGGACATTGATTAGAATTGAATAAGGTTTTGCTTCATTGTTGCTGTGCTCCTTGCTCGGTATCCTGCATCCAGCCTTTAAAGGATGAGGGTTTTGAAGCCGTTGGATTTTGGTTTAATCCAAATATCCATCCTTTTAAGGAATATGAGGCGAGAAGAGATTGCCTTATAGATTATGCAAAGGAAATCAACCTGCCTCTTATCATAAAGGAAGATTACGGGCTTCGTTCTTTCACAAAGGCTGTGGCTGATGATATAGAGGGCCGCTGCGTTTATTGTTATGAACACCGATTGGAAGAAACGGCAAAATATGCCGCCAAAAATGGCTTTTCCTCCTTTACCTCTACCCTTTTCTCTTCTCTTTATCAAAACCACGAGATGATGAAGGCGGCAGCCGAAAAATATGCTGAAAAATATGGGGTTAAATTTCTATATAGAGATTTTAGACCAAATTTCAGAGAGGGCAACCAAAAAGCTCGAGAAATGGGGCTCTATATGCAAAAATACTGCGGTTGTATTTTCTCAGAGGAAGACCGCTATAAAAAACAAATAGAAAAAGATAAAGAAAAATATGCATTATAAAAAGCTCCCTTTCGGGAGCTTTTTATATTTCAACTATTATCGGCATTATGCCTTGCTCGGTTATATCTATAACCGCATAAGATGGTTTTTTGAAATCTCTCGGCTGAGAGCAGGAGCCGGGATTCACAATATATATCCCATCCTCATATAATATTTGTGAGACATGGGTATGGCCGTATAGCACTATTTTACTGCCGTTTTGCTTGGCAGCTTCTAAAAGTCTTTCGGTGCCATATTTAACGCCGAAAGTATGCCCGTGGGTATAAAGGATTTTAACTCCATTTATAATCTCAAGCGAAACGGTTGGCAATAGGGAACCGAAATCGCAGTTACCCGATACGGCGAAAAATCTTTTTTCGGGATATAAAAATTCAAAATCTTCTATATCCGAAGCGTTATCGCCAAGAAAAAATACATATTTTGCTTCCGGTTGGGCGGCAAGAATTTTATCTATAACAGCCGTTCTTTTATGAGAATCGGAAATAACCAAAATCCGCAACACAAAAACCTCTATTCTAAAAATAATTTATCTACATATTATATATTAATGGATATAGGAGGAAATTTCAATGGATAATATAAACCCCAATATGTCAAACGAGGAAAAAGAAAAGCTTATAAACTCCCTTTCAAAAGAGGATAAAGCTAAGCTCAATGAGGTTTTAAATGATAAAGAAAAGCTTAACGATATTTTAAAAAGCCCTATGGCAAAGGCTCTTATGAAACAGTTTTTAAAGGGAGGAAAAAATGGATGATATAAGCCAAAAGCTTGCCGGCATATTGAATGACCCCGAGAGTATGGAAAGGGTTAGGAAAATGGCCGAAAGCATTTTAGGAGAGGAAGAAGAAAGCCCTCCCCAAGATAACTCCTTCTTTGATGGGATTAATCCTCAGGAACTAAATACCATTATGAGCCTTATCGGAAAATTCAACTCCTCAGTCAACGACCCCAGAGCTAATCTTCTGAACGCTTTAAAGCCTCACCTAAGCGAACCGAGAAGAGAAAAGGTTGATACCGCCATAAAACTGCTTAAAATTATAGAATTATTCCCTCTTTTAAAGGAAAGCGGAATTCTAAGGTTGTGATAACTTGAATCAAAATGAATTTGAAGCAAAAAGAAAAGAGGCAGCCTTAAAAATGCTTGAAATGAATTCAAAACGAAAGGAAGAACCGCCCTTAAAACAAAAAGAGCAACTGCCTTTCGAAATTCCTTTTTTAAATGGCATTTTAAAGGACGGTGATTCTTCTTTAATTATCGGGCTTTTGCTTATCTTAATGAGCGAAAAGGCTGACAAGCTGCTCCTTTTCGCACTTATCTATATTCTAATGTAAAAAGCCGAGGTAAAACCTCGGCTTTTAATTATTTAAAGAAATTATAAATTCCTATTGCGAAGAAGACGAAAATAACAATCGGGAGAATATAGGTGAGATATCCTCTCATCCAGTTCTTAACCTTAAGACCTTTTCCGGTGTTAGCCTCTTCTTTGAAGTTGTTCCAACCCCAACCGCCTTTTTTAAGGGTGCAGAAAAGAACAAATATAAGCGAGCCTAAGGGAAGCAATACATTGCTTACAATAAAGTCCTCTAAATCGAGAACACTGGTAGCAGCTCCGAAATTAACAAGTCCCGACAAAACATTGAAGCCTAAAATACAAGGCATTGATAGCAAGAACATTGCTATTCCGTTTATAAGGCAAGCTTTCTTTCTGCTCCACTCAAAAATATCCATTGTGCAGGAAATGATATTTTCAAATACCGCAAGAATGGTTGATAAAGCCGCAAAGCTTAAGAAAACGAAGAACAAGCCGCCCCAAAGTCTTCCAAGAGGTAGGTTATTGAAGATGTTGGGAAGTGTTATAAAGATGAGGGGTGGGCCTGCTTGAACCTCAACGCCATATGCAGAGCAAGCAGGGAAAATAATAAAGCCTGAGCACAAAGCAACAAAGGTATCAAGAGCTGCGATATTAACCGATTCGCCAAGCAAAGCTCTATCCTTACCGATATAGCTTCCAAAAATTGCCATAGAGCCGATACCAAGGCTTAGGGTAAAGAAGGACTGACTCATAGCTCCAACTATAACATTTCCAAGGCCTACCTCTTTAACCTTGTTGATATCGGGTTTAAGATAAAAAGCAAGACCTTCAGCGCCACCTTCCATAGTTGCGCTGTTAACTGCTAAAATAACCATTATCGCAAGAAGGGCGAGCATCATATATTTCGTTACCCTTTCAATACCCTTTTGAAGACTAAAAGAGCAAACAACAAATCCGAACACAACAACTATTCCCATATAAATAGTAAGCTTTACAGGGTCGGCTAAAACATTATCGAAATGATTTGCAACACCCGAAGCATCAAGGCCTTCGAATTTGCCCGAAACAGTATCAACAAAGTAACGAAGCATCCAACCCGAAACGGTTGTATAAAACATCATAAGAAGATAGTTGCCCGCAACTGCGCCCCAAGAATGAGCACGCCATTTCTTATCATTCGGCACTAAAACATTATACATTTTAGCAGGGCTTTTTTGACTGGCTCTACCTGTTGCAAATTCCATCGTCATAACAGGGATTCCCATAATAACGAGGAATATAAGATAAATCAAAACGAATATACCGCCGCCATACTGACCTGCCATATAAGGAAATTTCCAAACATTTCCAATACCTATTGCGCAGCCTGCACTAAGCAAAATAAAGCCTAATCGACTGCCTAACTTTTCTCTTGCCATAATAAGCCTCCAAACTTTCTTTTTTATATAATACTTTATTTTTAATCTTTTTTCAATATTTTTATAAAATTTTAACCTTTCTTATTCATCTATACTTTTGCGATTTTAAAATGGTAACCACAAAACATTAACACCGTATATCCTAGGACATACGGTGCTTATATTATGCATTTTTTATTTTTGCAAAAGCTTGAGCAATATTGAGGATATGGTCCCCTATTCTTTCAAAATCGGTGAGCAGTTCAGAATAAAGAATGCAGGCTTCTTCTGAACATTCCCCTTTTCTCATTCTTTCAAGATGGCGTTCTCTGTAACGATTTGTCATCTCATCCATTTGTTCTTCAAGCTCCTCAACCTCGAAAAGCCAGTTTATTCTTTCTTTATCTTTATCAAGGGCGGTTTTTAGAGCCAACTCGGTTATTTGTTGCATCTCTGCAATTTCCTCTTTAGCACCCTTTGAAAACTCTATCGATTTATTTTTTATAACCTCAGTATAGCCTGCAATATTAAGAGCGTGGTCGCCAATTCGCTCGGCATTACCCGTTATCAGAAAATACTGTTCAATCTCTGCAACATTCTGCTTATTGTTGTTATGAACAAGAATTTTTGAAATATATTGCGAAATCTCCTTATTAAGCTTATCGAGTGTCTCCTCTTGTTCGGTTATCATCTTCAGAGCTTTTGTATCGCTTTCAAGCACGGCGCCGTAAGCTCTGTTAACATTAGCTCTCGAAATTTCCACCATCTTGCCTATTTCTTGCTTAAGCAAATCGGTATGAACAGCGATTGCTCCAAGACTTATACTGCCTCTGCGAAACTCATCCGAAAGCGAAAAGTGGTTTGCCTCTTCCCTTTCGGGCAAAATCTTCTCTGCAAGCTTTGCTAAATAAGTGCCAAAAGGTAACAAGAGAATTGTGGTTGTTATATTGAAAATCGTGTGCATATTTGCAATTTGTTTTGACATATCCCCTGGGGTTATACTGCCTACCCAATCGGTAACGGGGAGTAAAAGACAAGCCACTGTAAAAACTGTTGTTCCTATAAGATTAAAGAGCAAGTGAATAACGGTTGTTCTTTTTGCTGCTCTGTTTGTTCCAATCGAGGCTAAAACTGCGGTAATGCAGGTGCCTATGTTTTGACCAAAAAGCACAAACACTGCGCTTTTGAAATCTATAAGTCCTGTTATAGCCAAGGCCTGCAAAATACCAACCGATGCCGATGAGGACTGAATTATTGCTGTGAAAACCATACCCGCAAGTATTCCCAGAACGGGGTTTGAAAACTTGGTCATAAGTTCAACAAACACTTCTGATTCTCTTAAGGGCACCATCGCATCACTCATCATTCCCATTCCTATAAATAGAACGCCAAGTCCTGCAAGAATTTTGCCATAGTGATGAGCCTTTGGCGCTTTAAGAAAAACCACAAGGGCAACACCTATAAAAGCAAACAAGGGTGCTAACATTCCAACATCAAGCGCTATTAACTGACCTGTTATGGTTGTGCCGATATTGGCACCCATTATAATCCATACCGCTTGCTTTAAGGTCATCATGCCCGAATTCACAAAGCCAACAACCATAACCGTTGTTGCTGATGAAGACTGAATTATCGCTGTTATTCCCGCACCAACTGCAACCCCTAAAAATCTGTTTGAGGTTAATTTTTCTAAAATCCTTTTCATTCTGTTGCCGGCGGCATCCTCAAGTCCGTCACTCATCATTTGCATTCCGTAAAGGAATAACGCAAGGCCGCCTAATAATCCTAAAATTTCTACTGTTCCCATTTCATTTTCTCCTTTCTTTTCTCAACGAGAATATTATACCCATTGACAAAACATATGTAAAATAGTATAATTTTATAAAGTTCATATAATTTTGGTTATGAGGTAAATTATGACTATAAGGCATTTAAAGGTTTTTATCACCGTTTGCAAGCACGGCAGTATGACAAAGGCGGCCGAGGAGCTTTTTATCGCTCAGCCTGCCGTTAGTAATACTATTTCCGAAATTGAAAAAAATTATAATGTTGTTTTATTTGACCGCATAAACAAACGTCTTCACTTAACTGAGGAAGGCAAAAATCTTTACATAAAGGCTCAGGAGGTTATCAGCTCCTTTGAGGAATTTGAAGAACAGGCTCAAAACTCTTCTTTGAAACCGATTTTAAAAATCGGCTCTTCACTTACTATCGGCAAGCAGCAAATGCCAAGACTTATCCGTTCTATAAAGGAAAACTTTAATGTTGATATTCAAATTTCTGTTAACCAAACCTCTATTATTGAAGATAAGATTCTAAACGGACTACTTGATTTTGGCTTTATTCAGGGCAGACCTTCCAACCAGAGTATCGCTTCAAGGCTTATCGATACCAACACCCTTATCGCCGCTTGCGGAAGAAATTATGAAATGCCCGAAACCGTAACTCTTAAGGAGCTTTGCCAATATGATTTGCTGCTCCGAGAAGATGAAAGTGTTTCAAGGGAGTTTTTGGACCATATTTTCGCACTTGAAAATTTAAGCGTTACTCCTGTTATGGAATCTATAAGTAACCAAGCACTTATTTCCGCAGCCGTTCAAAATTTGGGGGTTACGGTTTTGCCTGAAGCTTTGCTTAGAAGACGACTCGAAAACGGAACGCTTAGAAAAATCACCGTTTCGGATTATGAGTTTACAAGAAATTCATATATCATTTATCATAAAAACAAAACCTTTGGCTCGGTTAAAAAGGAAATTTTTGATTTTTGCTATAAAACTTATAGAAAATAATTTTGACATATCTCTATTTTGGTTCTATAATAATATTTATTAATTTTATTCGAGGGTGCTATGAAATACGAAGCAATACTTTTTGATTTAGACGGAACTCTGCTTCCAATGGATAACGATAAATTTACCAAGGGATATTTTAGTCTGCTTGCGAAGGCCGTGGCCCATCTTGGATATACTCCCGATACTTTGATTCCTGCTATGTGGCAAGGAGTTAAGGCTATGGTTATGAACGATGGAGCCACCCCCAACTCCGAAGCGTTTTGGAAGGTTTTTTCTAGCATTTTCGGTCAAAAGGCTTATGATGATATTCCCGTTTTTGATGAATTTTATAAAAACGGATTTCATAAAGCAAAAGAGCTAACAGTCCCCACCGAGCTTTCAAAGCAAATTGTTGATGAGGCTCATAAAAAAGCAGAAAGGGTTATTGTTGCAACCAATCCGTTTTTTCCAAAGGCTGCTTTGGATTCAAGGCTAAGCTGGATAGGTCTTAAAACGGATGATTTTGACCTTGTTACCGATTATGATAACTCTTCCTTTTGCAAGCCCAACCCTAACTATTACAAGGAAATCCTTGAGAAGTTTTCATTAAATGCCGAAAACTGCCTTATGGTTGGCAATAACTCCGAAGAGGATATTATCCCTGCCAAAAAGATAGGTCTTAATACATATCTTGTTACCGACTGGTTAATCGGGGATGAAAATATAAACTGCGAAAAAGGCAGTCTCAAAGATTTTTATGATTTTTTGAAAAGAGGTTAATTCATGGGATACTTATTTTTAGCCTTTGCAGTTGGAGGAAACCTTCTCAAAGCATTCTCAGGTAAAAAGACCAGCGGCTTTATGAAAACTATTCTTGATGCCTTTTCTTTTAGCACAATAAGGCTTGGTCTTTCAGCATTATTCGGAATACTTTTTATGCTTCCTGACCTATTTAGAAACGGTTTATCGGTAATGGCGCTCGATTTGAATTTGCTGCCAACCTATCTCCTCTCTGCAATAGCAAATGCAGGTATGGTTATAACCTGGTTGCTATTCATCAGAAGCGGAGTTTTGGTTTTAATGGATGTTTCGGCCCTTTGCGGTTGCCTAATTCCTTTAATATTAAGTCGAATTTTCTATTTTGAACTAATAAAACCAACTCATATAATTGGACTTGTTGTTTTGTTTGGTGCGGTGCTTCTTATGGCATCTTATAACAACTCGATTAAAGCAAAGCTTAATGCCAAATCCATTCTTTTACTTTTTGGATTTGGAATAAGCAGCGGATTTATAGATTTTTCTCAAAAGCTTTTCCGCAAGCAAACCCTAAACAATGTGCCCTCTTCAGTTTTTAATTTTTATACCCTTTTATTCGCCTTTGTTATTTTGCTTATGATTTTAATTGTTATGAGAACCGCAAAAGACAAAGAGGATGCAAAGCTTGAAATCAAACCCAAAGCATTGTTACATATTTCATTAATGGCAGTTGGTCTTTGCATTGTTACTCTTTTTAAAACCCTTGCAGCAGGACACCTTCCCTCCGCCTTGGTTTTCCCGTTCTTTCAAAGCTCAGCCATTATTTCAAACGCCATATTAGGTGCTATATGCTTTAAAGAAAGAATATCTTTTAAAAGCGTTGCAGGTTTAACCCTTATGGCGCTGGGTCTTGTTATAATGAATTTTCTGTAACAAAAAACTAAACCCCTAATCCTCAAAGGATTAGGGGTTTTTTCTTTTTGTTTTTAGTGCACACATTATCAGCGCAAGCCAAAAGCCCTATCACGCTGTCACAATGTGAGCACTAAATTACTTAAATACGAACAAATTTACGTATTTAATTGAAGTTATATCAACTCAATAATAGCCATCTCAGCAGCATCACCACGGCGGGGGCCGATTCTGGTGATACGGCAGTAACCGCCGTTTACATCCATATACTTAGGAGCAATTTCGTTGTAAAGCTTAGCAACAACTGCTTCCTTAGTGATGAATGCAAAAGCCTGACGTTTACTTGCAAGAGTGTTATTCTTAGCGAGTGTAATATACTTCTCTGCCATAGCTCTAACTTCTTTAGCACGAGTTACGGTAGTCTCAATCTTGCCATTCTCAAGCAAGAAGGTTACCATAGCTCTAAGCATAGCTGTTCTATGGTCGCTGGTTCTTCCGAGTTTACGGGTACCTGCCATTTCTATTCACTCCTTAAACAGTGATTTTGGTTATTCTGATTCCTTTTTAAGAGTAAAGCCAAACGAATTGAGCTTAGCAATTACTTCTTCAAGGGATTTACGGCCGAGATTTCTAACCTTCATCATATCTTCTTCAGATTTGCCGATGAGGTCTTCAACCGTATTGATACCTGCACGCTTCAAGCAGTTGAAGCTACGAACAGATAAATCAAGCTCATCGATAGTGAGGTCGAGAACTTTTTCTTTCTCGCTGTCGTTCTTTTCAGCCATAATGCTTTCAGCCTCGCTAACACCTTCAGTGAGGTCAAGGAAGAGTTCAAGATGCTCAATGAGAATCTTAGCAGACATCGAAATTGCTTCGTTTGCTCTGATTGAACCATCAGTCCAAACCTCGAGGGTTAACTTGCCCTTATCGGTTACGTTACCAACACGGGTATTATCAACCGAGAAGTTAGCCTTAAGCACGGGCGTATAAATAGAGTCAACAGGGATAACGCCGATTACATTTTGATTGAGTTTATTCTGCTCAGCCGAAACATAACCTCTGCCACGGTCAAGGGTCATCTCCATATTAAGAGTTGCGCCCTCATCCAAGGTAGCGATATACATATCGGGATTGAGAATTTCAACCTCTGAATCAGCCTTTATTGAAGCAGCGGTAACAACACAAGGTCCCTCAGCCTCAATATAAATTTTCTTTGCCGTATCGGCATGAAGTTTTGCAATAAGTCCCTTGATGTTGAGGATAATTTCAGTAACATCCTCTTTAACACCGGGAAGAGTTGAAAACTCATGCACAACACCGTCAATCTTAACGGCAGTAACTGCAACACCGGGAAGTATGGAAAGAAGAACTCTTCTCATGCTGTTTCCGAGAGTTGTAGCATAGCCTCTCTCCAACGGCTCCATAACGAATTTGCCGTAAGTGCCGTCAGCTGTCATTTCAACAGTGTCTATTCTGGGCTTTTCAATTTCTATCATTTAAAAGCTCCGTTTCTCCGCACACATATATTTTTATAAGAACGCCTTGTGCGGTAGGCGCAAAAATTATTCTAATTATTATTTAGAATAGAACTCAACGATGAGCTGCTCTTCAACAGGAGCCTCAATCTGCTCACGAGTGGGAAGATTGATAACCTTAGCGGAAAGAGCTTCTCTATCAACATCAATCCACTGCGGAACAGGTCTTGCACTGTTAGCCTCAACAACAGCCTTAATCTTTTCGCTGCCACGGCTCTTCTCGCAGATGGTGATAACGTCGCCAGCCTTTAAGAGATAGGAAGCGATGTCAACACGCTTACCGTTAACCTCATAATGACCGTGACCAACGAGCTGTCTAGCTTCTGCTCTGGAAGAAGCGAAACCAACTCTATAAACCACATTGTCAAGACGGCTTTCGAGAATTCTTAAAAGGTTATCACCAGTGATTCCCTGCTTTCTCTCAGCAATCTCGAAATAATGATGGAACTGATTTTCCTGAACGCCGTAAAAGCGTCTTGCGGTTTGCTTAGCACGAAGCTGCAAGCCGTATTCGGATGACTTCTTTCTACCCTGTCCATGTTGGCCGGGAGCATAAGCTCTAATGCCAACAGAGCATTTCTCAGAATAGCAGCGCTCGCCCTTTAAGAACAACTTCTGTCCCTCACGGCGGCAAAGTCTGCAAACTGCACCGGTATATCTTGCCATCTTTTGCACCTCCAAATTTTATGCAAATATTTGTTTAAATTATTAAACGCGTCTTCTCTTGGGAGGACGGCAGCCATTGTGGGGAACGGGAGTGACGTCCTTGATCATGGTGACCTCCAGACCGGCGGCCTGCAGGGCACGGATGGCAGCCTCACGGCCAGCGCCGGGGCCCTTGACGAACACTTCCACGCTCTTCAGACCATACTCCATCGCAGCCTTGGCAGCGGTCTCAGCAGCGGTCTGAGCGGCATAAGGGGTAGATTTACGGGAACC
>JAEIGA010009841.1_pt1 | contig 14479 bp, 8 predicted proteins | sample 9270691 | NCBI WGS metagenome assembly JAEIGA01 (sample SAMN17057246, study PRJNA624740) | gut metagenome | biome: biome; isolation source: fecal sample | host: Bos grunniens | place: China: Xizang | collected 2019 | reverse complement strand
CAACTCTGTCTTTGTTAGTATTATCAGTACCGGTGTCGGTGTTTTGATCGGCGCAATGGCTGCATATCCCTTTGCTAAGAAAAAGTTCCCCGGCAAGAATATGCTGTGGAGACTGATTATGCTGACCCTGCTGTTCTCCGGCGGCGTTACTGCTCTGCCTGCGTACATCATTAAGGCAAAGCTTGGCCTCATTAACACCTACTGGGTTTTGATCCTGCCCAGCTTGGCATCTACGCTGCATATGTTCCTGCTGCGTCAGTTTATGTTGCAGATTCCGGACTCTCTGCTGGATGCTGCGAAGATTGACGGCGCAACGGATATGCGCATCTTCCTGAATATTGTGCTGCCTAACGTCAAGCCTGCGTGGATGACTGTTATGGTGCTTTCCTTCACCAATGTGTGGAACAATGGTTCCGTTGGCGTTATCTTCAAGGAAGAATTGAAGCTGCTGCCCACCGCATTGAGCCAGATCAGCGCCGGCGGTATTTCCCGTTCCGGTGCCGCCTCCGCAGCCGGTGTGCTTCTGATGATTCCCCCCATTATCTCCTTCATTTTGACACAGAGCAAGATGCTGCAGACAATGGCGCACTCCGGTATTAAGGATTAACCCCCCGTGAAGACTTTGAAGTGAGGTGTGTACATGAGAAAAACAATAGTTTGTCTGTTGGCTCTGGTGCTTCTGCTGACGTCTTTCACGATGGTGGCAAGTGCTGCGCAGCCTGACAGAACTTATACTTATGAAAACGATATTCCGGTGCCATCTACAAATGCATATCAGGTTATGACCGTCGTTGACGAGGCTGTGATGGGAACAGCCAAGCTGAAAGACGCCAGAGATATTTTTGTAGATAACAGTGACAGAGTGTTCATTGTGGATGCCGGTAATTGCAGAGTTGTAATTCTGGATGAGAACTACAAGTGCATTAAGGAACTCAAAGAGTTCAAGTACGGTGAAGAGATCCTGACTTTGGCAGAGGGTGCCGAGGGTGTCTTCTTCCGCGAATCCAACCAGATGCTGTATATTGCCGATACGGAAAATAACCGTATTATTGTGTGCGATCTGGAAGGTAATGTTAGCAAGGTTTTTGGCAAACCGATCGATGAGTCCAAGTTGCTGGAAGAAGGAAAATCCTTTAAGCCCAAGAAGATCATCGTTGACAATATGGGTATTATGTATGTTACTTCCGGTAACATCAATACAGGCGCTCTGATGATCGACAGCTCCGGCAGATTCCTGGGCTTCTACGGCACTAACAAGCTGAAAGAGACCACCGAGATGAAGATCGAGCGTATGTGGCGTAGCATTATGAAGCAGGCGGTTTCTGAAGTGACCTTCCAGCCTGTGGAATTTAACAACATCTTCTGGTCTGAGGACAGATTCGTCTATACTGTCTCTCCGCTGGTTGAATCCGTTGTTTCTTCTGTTTCCAAGCTGAACGCTTTGGGCAGCAACGTGTTCCCGCAGTCCATTGACCTGTATACGCTGCAGAAGACCAGAAAGCTCAGCTCTATGGTTCTTACTGATATCACTGTGGATAATGAAGGTGCTATTACTGTCATCGACAGCACCAGCGGTCATATTTTCCAGTATGACGAAGGTTGTAACCTGCTGGCTGTCTTTGGCGGCAGAGGTTATCAGCAGGGTCTGTTCCTGCAGCCTATGTCCATTGAGTCTGACAGTAAGAACAGAATCCTGGTTCTGGACTCCGGTAAGAACACTGTTACCGTTATGGAGCAGACCTTCTACGGTGAGATGATTCGTTCTGCAAACTACCTGTACAACCAGGGTCTGTACAACGAATCCATCGAGCCTTGGATGGAAGTGCTCAGAATGAACGCCAACTATACCCAGGCCTATGTTGGTCTTGCCAAGGCATATGTGAGCTTGGGTGAGTACGAGAAGGCTATGGAGTACTTTGAACTGGGCAAGGATACGGCTGGTTACGGCGAAGCAAAGATGTTGCTGCGTGACGAAATCATTCGTAAGAACTTTGCATTGGTAGCTGCGGTTGTTGTCATTGCAATGTTCTCGATCCTGGGCTGGGATACCATTTCCAGTGTGTCGTCCAAATTGTACTGGCGCTTTAAGAAATGAGAGGGGAGTGAGCGGATATGAAAAAACGTACCGGTTTTGATACAATGAGTCCCTATCTGTATCCTTTTTATATTTGCAGACATCCCAAAGATGGATTTCTTGAATTAAGGGCTAACAAAAAGGGTTCTCCCACAGTGGTGGTAATTACTGTTGCGCTGTGGTTGTTCGTTGAGTTGTTCTACCGTGTGGCTACCGGCTTTGATATGAATCAGTTCTCTGCTGAGGAAACCAGCTTGCTGCGTACTGCGGTGGTAACGATTGCAATGTTTGTGATGGTTTGTTTGTCCAACTGGTGTATTTGTACACTGATGGAAGGCAAGGGTAAGCTGATCGATATCTGTGTGGTTGGTGCCAATGCATTGCTCCCATACATCATCGTTCGCTTCCTGACTACCATTCTCAGTTGGGTTTTTGCCGGTGATGAGCAGGTGTTCCTGAACTATGCCGTTATTGTGGCTGAGCTTTGGGGCGTTCTGATTGCCTTCAGCGGTCTGCAGGAAATGCATGAGTACACCTTCCTGAAGACTGTTTATGCAATCGGCCTGACCATCGTCTGCCTGATCATTATGTTCTTTATTGTATTGATGCTGCTGATCCTGTTTGAGCAATTGTATTTCTTCATTACAACAGTTGCATTCGAGCTCAGATACGGTTGATCGACAGGGAATGGAGAATAAGATGGATATAAATGAACGTTATTGGAAAATAAAGCGGGCAATTCATAAAAGAAAAGAATTGATTGGCCGCGTCATCAGCGCAGTTCTTTTGGCAACGCTGCTGGTTTTGGTTGTTATTGCTGCGATTAATATCAAGAAGTCTGATGATCGAATCAAGGAACTTGCCAATGTTCCCAAGGATCCGGCTACTATTAAGGCCGTCAAGAATTACGATTACGGTGAGCCGGGCTTTAATAAGGTCGCAGAAAACGACAAGTTGATTCTGGATGCCGATTTCACCACCGGTGAGATCCGCGTTACAGAGAAAGCCTCCGGTATGGAGTGGTACTCCAATCCGAAGGATAAGGATGACGACCAGATTGTCACCATGAAAAACAGACTGGCATCTCAGTTCTATGTTAAGTTTGTTAATGTGGCGCAGGGTATTATCGTTGAATTTGATAATGTGACCAACAGTATCAAGAAGGGTACTATGACCCATGAGCTGGTGGAAAACGGTGTTAAGTTCACCTTCGGTTTTACCACTGCCAATGTGTATATCCCTGTGCAGTATACCCTGACGGAAGATGGCTTCCAGGCAGATATCGTCACCAGCGAGATCAAGGGCGTTGGCAGCAACCCCTTCCTGATTGACTATATCGCTCTGTTGCCTTACTTTGGCGCAGGCGGACTGGATGATGAGGGTTATCTGTTCGTACCGGACGGTTCTGGTGCGCTGATCCAGTTCAATAATAATAAGCAGGCTATGCAGACCTACTCTGCGCCTGTTTATGGCAATAACCCCACCATTGTGACCACCAAGCAGGAAACTGTCAGAGAGACCGTTCGTCTGCCTATCTTTGGCGCGAAGGTCAATGACCATGCGTTCCTGGGTGTGATTACCTCCGGTGATGCCAACAGTACCATTTCCGCAAGTACCAGTAAGAAGACCAATTCTTACAACTTTGTCCACGCCAGCGCAATTCTGACAGATTATAATCTGAAGCAGATCAAGGGCGACCAAAATGCCGGTAAGTCTACCAGTTCTATCGACTACAAGGACAACCAGACTGAAGGCAAGAACTACACTGTCCGTTATTTCTTCCTGGAAGGGGAGAGCGCCAACTACACCGGTATGAGTAACTGCTACCGGGATTACCTGATTAAGAACGATATGCTGAAGGATTCTGCCTTGGCAGATAAGAAGTATATGGTTGTGGATCTGGTGGGCGCAGTCAGCATCAAGAAGTATGTCATGGGCGTGAAGCGGCCCGTGGTTACCGCTCTGACTACTTACAAGGATGTTGTAGAGATTGTTAAGGAGTTGAAGACCCAGGGTGTCGATAACCTGATTGTCAACTATATCGGTGCTATGGATTCCGGCCTTAATAACCAGGTTTTCGACAAGGTCAAACCTGAATCTGCCCTTGGTTCCAAGAAGGATTTCCAGAATATGGTCAATTACCTGAATGAGCAGGGTGTTCTGTTGTTCCTGGAGACCAACCCCGTTGATTTCTATGAAGATGGCAAGGGTTATCAGGAGAATCGGGACAGCGCCAGAACTTACTTTGATGCATACGCATTCCAGTATAAGTATTTCCTGGATACGGCTTCTTACGAAAGTGCATCCCGTTGGCATTTGCTCCAGCCGGTAATGGCCTGTGAGTTGATTGAAAAATTCGTCTCCACATTTGAGAAATGGAATGTGAAAAACCTGTCCATTGACCGTGTAGGCAATATTCTGTACTCCGATTATACGGAGGATACCGAAAAGTATATCTCCAGAGACAGTGTTATGGGCCTGTATCGGGAAACCCTGAAGAAGGCTGATGAAGCGACAGATCATTTGATGCTCCACGGCGGTAATGTTTACGGTGTTGGCTATGCTGATATCATTACCGATACTTCTGACGGCCACAGTGGCTTTGATATGCAGGACCAGAGCATTCCGTTCTATCAGCTGACCTTCCAGGATAACACCTTGCTGACTTCCGTCGGTATCAACACTACGGTGGACTATGAGTATGCGTTCCTGAAGGCACTGGAGACCGGTGCAAACCTGAAGTACAACCTGATTTATGGCAATGTTTCCGATCTGGTTGGTACAGACTACAATACAATGGTTTCCTATTCCTATGACTACTGGAAGGGCCTTGCGGCAGAACAGTATAAGGAAATGCAGGCCGCTGTCGGTCAGTTGGCAGGCAAGGAGATCGTGGAACACAAATATCTGACCCAGGATGTTACCCTGACCCAGTATGAATCCGCAACTGTGGTAGTGAACTATGGCAAACAGCCTTTTGACTACAACGGTCAGCAGGTTGCAGCCAAGGGTTACCTGATCGTATCGGGAGGTGCAAAATGAACAACAAGAAAAAGCGCAGACTGTTAACACCGGATGATAAGACCGGCCTGTTATTCGTTTTGCCGTTTGTCATTGGCTTTATTTTCTTCTTCTTTAAGCCTCTGCTGGAATCTTTGAACTATACATTCCACAGAATTTCTGTTGACTCCAACGGCTTGCTGCTGGAGCCTATCGGTTTTGAAAACTGGTTGTACATGGTGCAGAAGGATTCCGACTTCGTTAAGGCACTGGCAAATATTTTAACCACTGTGACCGTGGAAGTGCTTGTCATTATGTTTATGAGTATCTTCCTGGCAGTTTTGCTGGTGAATAAGTTCCCCGGCAGACTGTTGTTCAGAGTTTGTCTGTTCCTGCCTATGATCTTCGGCGCTGATGCAATTCTGCACAGCTTTGGTATGGTTGCCGGTAGTTCTTACGGCTTGACCAGCACCAGCAATGAGTTTATGATTATGTCCGGCGAAACCACCGGCTTCATTAAGGAGATCATTTCCAGCTTCGGTATTTTGACTCCGCTCATTGAGAAATTCACCGCATATGCAAACAAGCTCTTTAAGCTTCTGTGGAATATGCCCCTTCAGATCGTTATTTTCATTATCGGTCTGCAGGCCATTCCTCCTCATCTGTACGAAGTAGCCAAGATGGAAGGTGCAACTGCTTGGGAAACCTTCTGGAAGATTACCTTCCCGTTGCTGACCCCCAGCATTCTGCTGTGCCTGATCTACTCTGTTATTGACTATTTCAACGCATCTACCAATAAGATTGTCCAGATTATTGAAGGCAATATCGTTGGCCGTCTGGACTACGCATGCGCCCAAAGCTGGGCCTACTCTCTGCTGATTTTTGTGATTGTCCTGGTTATCAGTGCAATTGTCTCCAGAAGAGTTATCTCCATGGACTAAGAAGGGGGTAGGGAAGTATGAATAAAAGATTGATCCCCAAAAGCGTCCTGGATCCTCTTGCTAATTTCGCCTATATGCTGTTCCGGTATGCGTTGCTTATCGGTGTCAGCTACCTGGCAATTTACCCCATGATTAAGATGCTGTCCGCTGCGCTGACAGAAGCTGAGACCTACTATAATGGCGGTTCCAACTTTATCCCCCCTGTGGCAACCTTCCAGAACTTTATTCACAGTATGAAGTACTTTAAGTTCTTTGAATATGCAAAGGTTACGGGTCTGATTACCATTGCCTGCACCATTTGCTCTGTGATTATCTGCTCCTTGGTTGGATATGGTATTGGCCGTTATAAGTTCAAGGGTCACGGTCTGGTGTACATCTGTGTGTTGTTTACCATCATTATGCCCATCCAGACTGCACAGCTGCCCCTGACTTACTACTACCGCTGGTTCGACCTGTTTGGTATTGGTAAGATCATCGGCCTGTTCACCGGTGAGACCTTTACGATCAACATCCTGCATAGCCTGGCTCGTTTCATCCTGCCTGCTGCCTTGGGTGTTGGCTTGAATGCCGGTATCTTTATCTTCCTGTTCCAGTCCTTCTTCTCTGGTATGCCGAAGGACCTGGAGGAAGCTGCAAAGATTGATGGTTGCAGCCCCTTCAAGATTTACTGGAAGGTTATGATTCCTAATATTACCCCTGTTTTGGTTACTGTTGCCCTGTTGTCCATCATCTACTACTGGAATGATTCCCTGGTTGTGGATATGGCCAAGCTGGATATGGGTCCGACTCTGATGCCTCAGATTGAAAGTCTTACAGAACTGAACATCGGTGCCGGTTATATGGACCAGATGCAGCTGAAGGTTGAGTATTATGCCATTATGTTCACATCGGTTCTGCCGCTGATCATTGTGTTTATGTTTGGCCAGAAATTCTTTGTTGAATGTATGGACCGCTCCGGTAGTAAGGGTTAATTTGCAAGATTTTGTCGATTTATTTCTGTGCAATTTATGCAAATTGCACAGAAAAATCGGGCTAAATAAGTTATCAAACTAAAGAAAAGTTATAACTTTTAACTTGCTTGTTGTAGACCCGTTTGTTATAATAAATTTACAGAGTGATCTGTGAATAATACAGGAAAGAGGTAAATGTATGAAAAGACTTTTCGCATTATTGCTGGCGCTGGTCATGGTCTTCAGCCTGTTTGCTTGCGGCAAGAAGACTGATGGCACTGACGGCACCGGCGATAGCCAGAATGCTGGCAACAACGAAGATACCGAATGGACCTACATCCATGTAGAGAACACCGGTAACTTCCAGAAGGAAGAGTTGGTCACCGGTACCGGTATGAACGCCGTTAATACCGAACTGCTGAACAACGACGACCTGATCGACCCCGACAAGTTCGGTGGCAAGAAGCTGCAGATCTACGGCTACAACTCTGCATCCTTCGAAGACCTGGACAACATGGGCAAGGGTTCCTTCATTTGGATGGTTCGTGCAGCCATCGACGAGTGGGCAACCTTGAACAATGTTGAGGTTGACTTTGTTGGCGGTTACGACCAGTCCGTTATCCTGGGCGACATCAGCGCCGGCGGTAAGCCCGACCTGCTGCTGTACTGCAACAAGTTCCCCCTGCCTGCAACCACCGGTATTACCAGAGCCTTCACCGCTGAAGAGTACGCTGCTCTGGCTAAGACCTGCGGTAGCTACTACCTGGACATGATGAAATACAAGGGCGAGTCCTACGGCGTTCAGGTGCCTTGGTCCGGTGGCGCTCTGTGCTACTACAACAAGACTGCTTTTGAGCAGGCTGGTGTTAAGTCCCCCGGTGAGTACTTCATGGAAGACAACTGGACTTGGGATACCTTTGAGAAGGCCGGTCAGGAGATCACCCAGGACCTGGATAACGATGGCGTTATCGACATCTACGGTTCCGGCACATACTTCAGCCTGATTCCCGATCCCATGATCCGTACTCTGAATGACGACGGCACTCTGACCTCTCTGGTGCGCAACTCTGAGCAGTTTATGCGCTTCCTGGAGATCTATTACAAGGCTGCCCGTGAGACTAAGGCTGCCGGTACTTATGCCAGTGCTTACATTGCAACTACCCCCCGTCCTGCTATGTCCATTGGCGACGCTGAATGGTACAACTTCGAGCATCTGTACCGTGAGCTGGTCAACGGCGACATCATCGAAGTCGTTCCCGCTCCTAAGTACAGCACCACTGACAAGCAGTACTACCTGCACACCCTGGTTCACATGGCTCCTATGACCTCCTGCGACGAGAACGAGGCTACCATCGCACTGATGAACTACATCCTGCGTGTTGGTATGCGGTACATCTCTGACTTCTCCCTGGGCCTGTTCAAGTGTAACTACGAAGGCATCCGCGGCGCATCCAAATACGCTCATGGCTGGAAGCAGAACTTCGAGCAGATTGTCGCCGATCGTAAGGAAGCTTTCGACAACCTGGCTGAATGGGATCAGGAACTGTATCAGAAGATGCAGGATGCCGTTCTGAGTGGTGACACTGTTCACTACATTAGCCTGACCTTCCCCAACATGGAAGGTGAAGCAACCAAGAACTGGGAGCAGACCACCATGCCTCCCGCATCCTCCATGCCCACCATCGCAACCCGTGAGGAAGGCTGGATCCAGAAGTACAACGAACTGTACGCCAAGTAATCCGGCGATACAACGCACATAACTACATTTGCCCCGATTGCCTTGTGCAATCGGGGCTTTTTCTGTGAAAAAATCAAATTAAATGGAATATTTGTATTGCTTGTTGCGCCCAATATTTGCTATAATCTATATTGTATATGCAAACATATACAATATAGATGACATTGCGAAAACAGTGTCGGAAAGGAACAAATATGGAAGAGAAAAAGGCGAATCCTTATGGCATCGTGTTAGATGGCCGTATGGACGAAGCAGTTTGGGAAACTGCAGAAACCCATAGCGGTTTCGTAACCTTGAGCCCCACCGGCGGTGTACCTGCCCCTGTGGACACCCAGTTCAAGGTGCTGACTTTCCCCGACAGAATCTTCATCGGTGTCAAATGTCTGGAGCCGACTGGAATGGAAGACGTTTTGGCATCCCGGTATAGAAAGAACTCCTATACCGGACACGCGGTAGAGCTGTTTATGTCGCCTACCGGCAATTATTATGAGTTCTATCAGTTCGTGGTCACTATCAACAACGATGATATGACCAAGTATTACTCTGAGGGCGGCAACATCACCCCTGACTACTACCTGCCTGAATGGTACCACGCGGTACATATCGGCGAGGATCACTGGTCCATCGAGGTAGAGATCCCCCTGACCGCATTCTATTGGACCTACCAGCAGAAGTGGAGCACCAAGTGGCTGTTCAATGTGGCCCGCGACCGTGTTGTGGGTGCCAAGACCCAGTATAGCACCTGGTCTCCGCTGAAGTTCCGCTTCCGGGAGTCCACCAATTTCAACGCTTTGGATGGCTTCCCCATGCGACCCGCTCAGGACGATGTCCGCATTGTCTCCGCCGTTACCAATATGAACGAGGAAACTGCCGACGGCTATAAGGGTGTTATGACCGTGCGTACCGATACGGTGTTTACTGAGACCTTTACCTTCAGCTCCAATCATGCTGATTCCATGAAGATCACCCTGGAAGGCGGCAGCAATCAGTTTGATGTGCCTTGCTTCTTCGATAAGCAGGGCCGCACCAAGACGATGCTATGCCTGACCCGTGATGCTGATGGCAAGGAATTCAAGCGTTATTACCCTGTGCTGGCCAAGTTTGAGCCCATCGCCCTGCGTTTGACCCAGCCGGAATACCGTGGCAATTTCTACCCCGGCCAGGATTACTCCAAAGTTACCGGTACGGTGAAAACCATGGCACCTGCAACCCTCAAGCTGGAAGGCCCCGGCATTGAAACCACCGTCATCACACCCAACGAGGACGGCACCTTCCTGTTCAATACCCCCAACTTCGAAGAGGGCGAGGCCTGGCTGACTATCACCAGCGGCCAATTTGAGGTGAAGCAGCGGATCCGCCGCCTGCCGGATACCGGCCGGGCAATGGTTTGGATCTCCGGCGGCAACCTGATTGTCAATGGCAGACCCACCCTGCGCCGGAATATGTACGGCTGCTTCTACCGTATTGGCGAAGCCTTCAAGCGCAGATATCTCCAGGAAGATCTCCACGAAACCCTCCTGTTCCGGGATCCTATGGTCCAGCTGCAGCCCAATGTTCTGCTTAAGGGCAGTGAGGGCGCCAACGGTGAGGCCACCAAGGATCAGAAGCCCAGCGAAGAGATGTACCAGGCCATGGATCGGCTGATTGAAGCCAATAAGGACCGTGACTTTGCCTACTATTACATCTCCGACGAGCCTGAGTGCCGTAGCCTGTCTTCTGTTTATTTGAAGCACATGTATGATTATATGTCCGACAAGGATCCCTACCATGTGATCCTGGCTTCCAGCCGCAGCGCAGGCAGCCTGGTGGAGATTGCCGACTGGTTCGAGACTCACCCCTACATCTGTCCCTACAACTTTGCAGATGGCCGCCGTGTTTACCTTCGGGCAATGAATACTTTGGGCAACTTTGTGGACTCTGTTGTCAAGCTGAATCGCCCGGATAAGTGCATCGGCTTCCTGCCTACCTGCTATGGCGGTGGTGGCGATGGTATCACCGGCGGCGACAGCATTACCTTTGATGAGTATATCTGCCACACCTGGGCAGCTATGATCCACGGCGGCAAGTCCCTGTGGCCCTACGCCAGCCACGATTTGAACGACCGTCCCGTACTGTTGGAGGGTACCCGGTATGTCTTCTCCAGCTTTGAGGCATTGGAAGATATCGTCCTGCTGGGCAAGCGTACCAGACTCTATCGCACTGACGATGCCGAGTGCGTCCTGTATGAACACGGTGACGAGAAGATGTTTGTCCTGGTGAACTTCAACCAGACTGAGCAAACCGTTACTGTTGACGGCCTGACCGGCACCTGGCACGAATTCCGTCACAACCGGCAGATCACCGGCAACACCTTCCAGCTGAAGCCCCTGGAAGTTATCGTCGGCACCAACACAGTCAAGGATGCCGGTCTGCCCACCTATGCAGAAACCGCAGCAATTATTGCTGACCTTGAGAACAAACGCAAGACCCGTGGCAGCCTGCTTTTCAATAAGCACCTGAAGATCAAAGTCACTTGCTCCGGCACCAAGCATTTGACTACCCGCAAGCTTTTTGACGGTATGCCCGATAACCTGGCCGGCTGGATCCTGGAAGCAGAGAACAACTTCATTGAGCTGGATCTGACAAAAGTCAATCCCACCTTCAGTAAGGTGGTTGTGGGTGGCTGGAAGATCGAAGATATGAAGCTTCTGGTGAAGATTGGCGAGGAGTGGGTTGAACCTACTGCTGCCGATATCAAGACCGAGGAATTCTCCAAGACCATCATCCTGGCAAATGCTGTCACACCCAGCGCTATGCGTCTGGAATTTGGCGGCAAGGCCGGTGAAATTTACGAAATCGAAGTGTTCTGATATATCCGCAACTATGGCGGCTGCTTTCCGGCAGCCGCCATTTTTGCTATATAAAAAAATGATAGGTTATTGCAATTTTTGGGATAGTCTGTTATGATGTGCCCGTATGCGCAATGCGTATAACAACATACAAAGTATGCGGCAGGGGAGTGTAAAAAGGCTCACCCGGGAAGGAGCAGAAATGGAAGAAAAGAACAAGTATGGCATTATCCTAGATGGTAAAATGGATGAGACTGTCTGGGAAAACGCCCGGGAATATACCGGTTTTGTTCGCCTGAAGGATCACGGCGGCCAGCCCGCAGAACAGCAGACCTTCTTTAAGATATTGCCTTGCGAGGACCGGGTCTACTTCGGCTTTAAGTGTATGGAGCCGGATATGCAGCAGGTCATCGATTCCGCACCCACCCGGGCTATTTGGGAAACCGACCGTGTGGAGCTGTTTATTTCTCCTGCCGGTAAGGCACTGGATTTTTACCAGTTTGTTCTGACCTTCGGCGGTGTAAAAGTGACCCAGTATTATATTGAAGAGGGTCGTACCAAGCCCGGCCCCTACATTCCTGACTGGAACACCGCTACCTATGCCGGAGAGGATTTTTGGTCTGCGGAGATTGAATTACCATTAACGGCATTCTATATGACCCCCAATGTAAGCTGGAGCGATACCTGGACCATCAATATTGCCCGTGGCCGTACATACGCTGGTGGCTCTCACGCAATCAACACTACTTGGTGTCCGCTGAAGACCCATTTCCGGGAATTCGGTAGCTTCCGTGCGATAGACGGCTTCCCCATGCGTCCGTCGTGTGATGAACTGCAGATCGGTGATGCCAAGGTGAATATTGCGGAATATAAGGATGGTATGTATAACGGCACTTTGAACTTCCGTGTCACTTGTACTGAGGGCGGTACTTTCGACTTTACCTGCGACCGTGCCGATGCCGCAACCTTTGAATTGCCCTTCGGCTCTACAGAATTTACCGTACCCTGTCGGTTTGACGAACTGCGCCGTTACAGAATATCCCTGGAGCTGAAGCGCCGCCGTGACGGTAAGATTTTCAAGGTTTTTTATCCCGTCACCATTACTTATGAGCCTATCAAACTGCAATTCACCCTGCCGGAATACCGCTGCAATTTCTATCCCGGTCAGGATCACAGCAAGATCGTTGGCAAGGTGATTTCTGCCAAGCCCGTTACCTTGACCCTGGAAGGCCCCGGCATTGAGACCAATACCATTGCTCCCGATGCTGACGGTGGTTTCCGATTTGATACCCCCAATTTTGAGATCGGTGAAGCCTGGTTGACGGCCACCATTGACGGCTATGAAATTAGAAAGAAAATCCGTCGTCTTGCTCCCAGCGATCGTATGATGACCTGGATCTCCGGTGGTAACCTGGTGGTCAACGGCAAGCCGGTTCTCCGCCGGGATCTGTATGCCCGTTATTACCGTGGCGGTGAGGCTTTCCGTCGTAAATACGATGCTGACGATCTCCACGAAACCAAGCTGGAGGAGCAGTCCGGCTGGATTCAGCCCGGTGAGTTGGTCAAGGGTGCAGAGGGCGCCGGCGGTGAAGCCACCCGTGACGGTGACCTGAGCGACGCTATGAAGAAGGCCATCGAGGCAAGAATTGAAGCCAACAAGAACCGCAATTTTGCCTATTATTACCCCTCCGATGAGCCGGAATGCCGTGGCCTGTCGCCCATCTATATGCGTAAATTCTGCGAGTATATTGCAGATGTTGACCCCTACCATGTGATGCTGATGGCCAGCCGCAGCCCGGACTCCCTGGTCAACTGTGTGGACTGGGTGGAGACCCACCCTTATATCAATGCCCGTGTCCGTGAGGACGGCACCCGGGATTACAGTCGCCCCCTGTATACTGTGGGTGACTTTGTGGACAAGATCAGCAAGCTGAACCGTCCGGATAAATGCATCGGCTTCCTGCCTACCTGTTATGCATACCCCGGCCCCTCCGGTTCTGACTATGTCACCTTGGATGAATATATTCTCCATACCTGGGCAGCCATGATGCGTGGCGGCAAATCCATTTGGCCCTATGCTTATCACGATGTAAACGACCGCGCATCCCTGTACGAAGGTACCCGTTATATCTTCAGTAGCTTTGAAGCGTTGGAAGACATCGTCCTGTTCGGCAAGCGTACGACACTGCTCAAATCCACCACCGCTGAGGCAGTGCATTATGATAACGGTGATGAGAAGATGTTTGTGCTGGTGAACTTCACCCAGCAGCCTCAGACTGTTACCGTTGATGGCCTCACCGGCTGCTGGCACGAATTCCGTGGTAGCCGTACCTTCACCGGCAATACCTTCACACTGAAGCCCCAGGAAACCATCATCGGTACCAATGTGGTCAAGGGTGCAGACCTGCCTACCTACGCAGAAACTGCTGCGCTGATCGACAAGCTGGAGTACGAGCGTAAGAACCGGGGTAGCCTGCTCTTTAACCGCTTTATGGACATTACGGCAACCACCTCCGGCGCAAGAGGCTTTAGCAAATGCAAGCTCTTTGACGGTGTACAGGATAACCTGTCCTGCTGGATTCGGGAAAATCCCGATAACTTCCTGGAACTGAATTTGACCAAGGTGAAGCCCACCTTCAAAAAGGTGGTTGTCCACGGCTGGAAGCTGGAAGACGCTGTTCTGAAATTCCGTAACGGTGAAGAACTGGTGGATGCCAAGGTGGCAGAAACCACCGCTGAGGAATTCGTCAAGACCTTTATCCTGGCAGAGGCGATTACCCCCGAGGCAATGCGCCTGGAGTTTGGCGGCAAGCTGGTAGAGCTTTACGAAATCGAAGCATTTTAATATTTTCTCTGGACGGCTGCTGCGGCAGCCGTCCTTTTATAAGGGAAAATTGTATTTAAAGTAGTGATTTCGGTGTTGACTATTTTCATTTGTTTGTTATAGT
>JAEIGA010009840.1_pt1 | contig 14480 bp, 9 predicted proteins | sample 9270691 | NCBI WGS metagenome assembly JAEIGA01 (sample SAMN17057246, study PRJNA624740) | gut metagenome | biome: biome; isolation source: fecal sample | host: Bos grunniens | place: China: Xizang | collected 2019 | reverse complement strand
ACAGAAAATTTCTACTAAATTTGCATTATTCATAGGAGTGTTAATTTAGATGTAAATGTTTGATTTTTACACTATAAAGTTACAAATAAATTTTCATTCCTATGTTTTTTTCTTGAATTTCTTATACCGAACTCACGTTTTTACATGATATTATCGAGACGATCAGCGACCAGTTCAAGAGCTTATATCGTATAGAACACACAAAATATCGCTTAATTAAAAACTAGGCGACGTCTCGTGAAAAAAAAGTCTAACCTTTTTAAAATTTCGCGCCGTCTAGTTTAAAAAAGGTCTTGCTTTTTTTAAAGTGAGTTTGGTATAAAAATCATTTAAAAAGGGCACCTACAAAACGAAGTGTTTGCTTATGCAAAAGTTTTATCAATCAGATAAGTGATGGACTTGACATTAAAATCCCTTCTTAACATTGTCCCAAAATGCTTGATATGGGGATTTTGGAACTCGGTTCTAGCATTGGTTGCACGATTGACATCGTGCCTATAAATGTGCTAATGTCAAAGGATATTTATTCTCGGATATAAAGTGCAAATTAAGGGTTAATTGAAAAAGTTGTTAGACAAGTACGTAATGAGACATTATTAAACGTCAATTCCCTATATTTGTCACCAGTATAGGGAATCAATCTTATCTTTAGTCTAGCTTATCTAATTATTAAATTACCTCTATAAGCAATATGCTCACTTAGAACGGATAATTATATAATTGTTAGGGTTGGTTTTATCTTATTTTTTGAAAGAACTTCAAATACTTGTTTATGTCTCTATGCAGACCATTCTATTTTTGTCCAAACTTAGGGTCTACTTTCACGAGTTTGGCTACAAGACAGGTGATAGGACATAGCAGGCACACCAGCACAAAAAAGTTGGTGTAGCCAAGTGCTTCCTGAAGGTGTCCTGCAAACAGACCTGGTAGCATCATACTAAGTGCCATTAGTCCCGTACAGAATGCATAGTGGGCTGTCTCTGATTGTCCCCTTGAGAAATAAAGCAAAAACATCATGTAAGTGGTGAATCCGAAGCCATAGCCTAACTGCTCAACAAAAATGCAGGTGCCAATGATCCCGAGGTGACTTGGGGCGCAATATGCCATATATACATAGACGATGTTGGGAATGGATATTGCTGCTACCATTGGCCACTTCCATCGTCCAAAACCATCCCTGGCTATAACTAAGCCCCCCCAAATACCCCCAAGGAGTAAGCCTATGACACCGACTGTGCCTGAAATAATACCAACTTCTTGTGTAGATAATCCCAGACCTCCATTACCTAAAGGCTCTATCATAAACAATTTGCTTATCGGTGTGAGCAGAGCTTCTGGGAAACGGTATAGTAGCATAAAAAGGAGGGCAGGGACAATGCCAGGTTTTTTGAAGAAGCTAACTATCGTTGAAATGATGCCTACGTCAATAGAGCGTATATTCCTTTCTACATCCCTTGAAGGATGAGGTAGCATATATATGTGATAGCAAGTGATAAGCAAAAATAGTCCTGCAGCTATGCAGAAAGTCATGCTCCATGCTTTGTGTGGCTCTGCAAATATGGTTTCAAGTCGACCAGCTAAGAAAATGAGTATACCTTGACCTGTGATATTTGCAATTCGGTAGAAAGTGTTTCTAATGCCAACATAAAGCGCTTGCTCATGAGCGGATAGTTCGAGCATATAGAAGCCATCTGCAGCTATATCATGTGTGGCGCTGCTGAATGCAATAAGCCATAGGAATACAAGTGTCCACTGCATGAAAGATGTGGTGGGAATAGACAGACCTATGCCGCCTAACGCGGCTGCAATAATCGCTTGCATGACGATAATCCACCAACGTTTGGTGCGAAAGTGTTCGACAAAGGGACTCCAAAATGGTTTGATAACCCATGGTAGGTAGAGCCATGCGACATAGAATGATGACTGTGCATTATCCAGTCCGAGTCGTTTGAACATGACCAGGGCAACTGTCACAACGATAACATTGGGGAGTCCCTCTGCTAAATATAATGAGGGTATCCAAGTGAATGGATGCTTACTTTTGTGTGGAGTAGACATACTGATTGTGGATAGACTTCTTATTGATACAACTTTTTAATATCTGCATTTTTGTAGTAGTGAAGGAGGATTTCTCTGAACTTATAGCCTTCATCAGCCATAGCTGCAGCTCCTATTTGACAAAGTCCTACTCCATGTCCCCAGCCTGCGCCCCATAGTGTAAAGGTACTGGGTATGCCATCTTTTATTTCTCCTCGCTCTACAACAAAGGCAGAACTGTATAAATGGCTATCTGATAGTGTTCGGCGTATTTCTAATTCTTTGCCAATAGTAAGGGTCTTGAGTGTTCCAATAATTTTCAGTTTCTCAATACGACCACTTTCACCTCGTTTTATAGGGATGAGGTCTATTATTTGACCAAAATCTTCTTCACGCTTTTCACGTATCAAACTGCTGATCTCTTCTTGTGTATAAACTTTCTGCCATCTAAAGAAATCTGTAGTTTCTTGGTCATAATCATTTAGCACTGAAGCCAATAATGTCTTGTTGTTTGTATTGCAGAAGGCAGATGGTGATGATTTGATAAAGCTTTCTATATCTGGCGGGAAGGGTTGGTGCTGTCCATTTGGTGCGTCTATTACGGGTATAAGATAGCTCTTTTCCATATCTTCCCAGCATGTAGAATATCTCTCTGTTATACCACCACAACATTTAGAAAATCTCGCATCACAGATTTCGCCATTGCTTGATAAGACTTGCCCGCGTGTGGCCATTACAGCATCAACAACGATAGGTGAGGTTTGACGAGTTACCCCTTGATAGCGCTGACAGTGATCGTCTGCACATACATCAAAGAGTGTGTGGTCCTCTCTGTCATACCATCTAATATATTCATCTTCCTTTCTGACAAAGGAGAAGAAACTTTCTGAATTGTTAGCATTCTCGCATCTCTTTTTAATTTGATGGAATAGCCAACTACGTGAAATTACAGCATGTGCCTTGAGCAATTCAAACGAGGCATTAGCACTCATCTCTGAACTGATAACGCTGATGATATATTCCTCTACAGGAAGAATATTAATGATAATTAATTCCTCCTCTTCGACAATAATACGGATAGTGCCGCGGAAAGTTTGGGATTCTTTTCTTTCCCAATGGAAATTAATGCCAAACGTGACCTGATGTAATGTAAATGTAGACGAAGACGACTCAGGTGTAAACGTGAGTTCGCTATAGACGTTGCCATTCCAAAGTATTCCACCATCTTGGCAGACGACCTCTTGTTGTCCCCTAACGACATCACCCTTAGCAATATAATTGTCATTAAGCGTGAATGCAACCTTTTTGCAATTCATGATACCTACACTTACTTCAGGTTCCTCGCTTAACTCCAAATTGTTCATTTCTTCATTTGTCGTAACTTTGTTACGCTTGGTATTTAGTTTCTTGGCAATTTGGTCCATTTGTGACTCTGTGACACATACTTCTCGTAGGATTGAAGTGGCCATTTTAGGTGTAATCTTGTTGAAATCCTCCTCCCTTGGGGTGATGATTAGGCCTCCCATATCTAATGCACCTGGGCTGATGAGAAGTTGAGATTTTCCTTCCGCATAGTAGCAATCAGGTCGATGTTTCCTACGTGGGAATAATACCATCACAACATTATCATGATCTGCTGGTCCACCACTCTGTCTCCATGCCAAAAGATTCATATCTGGTTCATTTTGGCCATCTTCTATAGGCAGGGCATTGAGCAGTTTATTGAGCAAATAGAAATCGCCTTCAGCCTGTCCACCTTGAAGTACAAATGCAGGGCAAGCATATCCTTGCAAACGATATAATCCTACGGTCTTTGATGTATAACCCTTTTCTTCGAGATCTAATTCGTCTGCAGTAGTAAGTGGATAGATTTTTTCTAGTTTCGTTTCAAAATATTTCCAGTCCTTTTCCAATGGTATGATGCCCCTTGCGCCTGCTTGAAGGTGCGCATGGTCTGGGGCAGAAGCGCCACATCTGCCTCCGTTATAGAACACTATAAAGTCTTGCATCTCCCATGCTATTCTATTCAGTTCGCTTATCAATAGTGATAATTTTTGCGGTTTATGTCTGCGGGTCGGTATCGTGAGATGCTGAGGCAAAATAGGGTAGGGGTTTATCAGGAGCTGATATTGACCATCGATAGGTAGATAAATTTGTTCCTTTGGTCTATTTTTGTCGCAAAGGAAACAAGGACGTTTTTTGAGGTTCTTCTTATCTATTTTTGCAGCAGTAGATACTATACGGCATGGATTGAACTGTGCGGTTAGTTTAAATTCATCTGTTGTTAGTTCCTTAGTCTCAATATTTTGGGTTAAATCTTCAAATCTTAGTCTTACTTCTTCCCAAAGTTTAATTTGTTTGTTAAAGAAATTCTTTGCTTCATTTTGATTAATGGGATGATTCCATTTTTCTATAATAGACTGTCTTGCTTGTATCTCTATAGTGCGAAGACTATCTTTGTATGCATTGTTAAGATTAATCTTATCTATAGGTAGTGCGGCATCAGAATTACCATCCCATCTTCTACAAAGATATAGTTCGTCATATATACGACCTATTCTGTAATGCCTGGAGAATGCTAGTCCAAGAGCATAATCTTCACCATAGGAAGTATTTGGAAATCCCATTTCTCTTAATATATCCGTTCTAAATGCTCGTGGAGCTCCCAAACCGTTGATGCGCAAGGCATTATTTCGTCCATTATCTGCAGTCCATTCTTTGTGTGCAATGATGCCTGGAGGTAGAGTTTCAAGATTAAAATCAACCATTCTATATGAACCAATTACCATTGCAGCTTTTTGCTTTTGAAATGCATCGACAATGATTTTCAAAGTATCCTGACTGCTATACAAGTCGTCAGAATCTAATTGAATAGCATATCTACCACATTGACTATTGCGTATAGCCAAGTCCCAACATCCACCTATTCCCAAATCTTTGCGTTGAGGAATGATATGTATGATCCTTTCATCATGTATTGATGCAATAGCTTGAGATGTGCCATCAGTAGAATGATTGTCTACGATGATGAGGTTGAACTCAAAATCTGTTTTTTGCTCTAAAACACTATTGATTGCATCCTTGATTGTTCTTTCTCTATTTCTTACAGGTATTATAACAGACGCTTCTACAGGATATATATTCTCATCATTTGGAAGTTCATCCCATTCATCAGGAGCAAGATATGCACCTATACATTTTAGATGTTCTGTACAAGCTCTTTCATTCTCGAGTTGCACCTCTCTATTATTGGGATTGACATAGTCAAATTGTATCTCTCCACTTTGTCTTAGGTCTGTCTCTACTTCTGTATATAAAAATTCTCTAATATGATAAATATCTCCATTTCTACTCAAGAATAGTCTAAGGGCATATAGTGCTGCATATCTATATCTTACCATTTTCTCTCCCGCAAAAAATGCTTTAAGCAAGTCTGTTCGGATCAATAATAATCCCCCAAAATCAAAATCATCTCGCACACTACCTTCTGTATAGTCAATTACAGGGTGCGGTATAACCTTTCCTTCTTTCTCTTCATATCTGTCAGAATAGAGCATTGGAACCCTTGTGCTATAAGCTATCTCAAGCATTCTTTCAAGGCAACGATATCCTAGGCGTAATGGGGTAGGTTTTAAATAGATTGCTGTATATAGCGCACTGCTTTTCTGAGCCACAGCTCTCAGAAACTTAGTGCTTGTAAGGCTTTCTGTTTGTAACGTAGAACATTTATGGTTTGAAGTTAAGATATTCTCTTCTGTTGAAGTTATCAAATGTATATGATTAACTTCATTTATTCTTGAAATTTCTTCTATGAGATTTTGCGTACCCTCACATGCACTCCATGAAAGGAAAATATCAATATTTTGCTTCATATTTATTCGTCTTTGGGATTTGATGCTTTAACTATATCAATAATACTTAAGAAAAAACTCTTGATGTTGTTCCAAATATTAATACCAACTATTTTTATACACTTCCATATTAATTTAGACAGATAAACTATCCCATAAATTAAATATTTTGCACAATTAGTCAGTGATAAATTATATTTTGCGTCGGCTTTTCTCCAACCCCAAACACAAAGGATAGGAAAAATACATCCACATATGAAATATATAATGGACATAGCTGGTGATGTTTCACTGGTCTGAGGTAATAAATGCAGATCCTTCCAACTTAGGTCGGTAAATAAGACATGAAAGAAACCAACTATTTTGAAAAATAGTGGGTATAAGATAATGATATGTATCCAACTAGTGCCGAAATATTCAAGACTTCTTACCGCTGACTTGTTACTTTTAGCTAAAACCAAAGCTAAATGATGCAAGACTAAAAAACCAGAGAGTCCACCAATCAAAATACCGATGAATGACAAAAAAGTGCCATTTTCTGTCATTGATACTGGCGAAAGAGTTCCTATAGCAATCAATATGGCAATAGAAATAACAGAGAGAAACGTGCGGTGTTTTATGTATTTCTCGTAAGTTTGGTATAAAGAACCAAAGCCAAAGAATATGATAGAAAGGAGTTCTGTGTATCCACCATTAGGGAAAAGTGGTAGAGATAATTTGAAAATTAGAAGCCAAAGTGTCAACCCTATGACTATCAAAAGCGATATTTCTATAACCCTTATGCTTGTCCAGTTTCGGAAGAAATTATTTATTGCTAATGTTATGAAATAAAACACAAGTGTGCTGACAAACATACAGCGTAATAACCAAAGAGGTTGGCTTAAGATAGGATCATAGCCATACATTCCAAAACCCAAATTCAATAACCTTTGAAAAGTCTCTTGCCAGCCCCATATATCAGGTGTAGTCAAGCAAAGTAGAGAGAAAACATTGTGAAAAACAATGAAGATTGTACCGCCAAAAAAGAATGGTAAATATAAACTGGTTAATCTTTTGGACAGATACCCTCTTGTGTCATTCCAATATTTAGTATTGAAAAAGTATCCTAAAACCATGAATATTGATGGAATGAACAAATTGCTCACATGAGTAATATCTATCGTAATGTGGCATGCACTCATTACAATAAATATTGCACAAAGAGCTTTGACGATAACTATTGATAAATCTCTCATAGGTTACAATTGCATGATTTGTTAGATTGTCAAATTTGTTGGTCTGATTTTTATCTTTCACACCTATATTCTGGTGCTAAATGAATCAACGATACCTAACAAGTGATTATTTGTATCAAGCACTAATACGGCATGAATCTTATGCAAATGGAGGATTTCTTCAATTGCTGCAATTTTAGTATCAATACCGACAGACTTTGGTTGCTTTGTCATAATATCTTTCACTTTTTTAGTGAAAAATTTATCTTGCTCTGTTTCCATTGCCCTACGCACATCTCCGTCAGTAATTAACCCAACCACACGATCATCCACCACTGCGACGCACAGGCCTAGTCGACCTCTACTTAAATGAATCACAGCTTCGCTTAGTAGCATATCTGGCGAAACCACCGGCAAATCTACCTTTCTCATCACATCTTTTGCTGTGGTGAGTAATCGTTTGCCAAGTGATCCTCCTGGATGAAATTGTGCAAAATCGCTTGCTTTGAATGCCCTAGCATCCATTAAGGCACATGCCAATGCGTCACCCATAGCAAGTGTAGCTGTCGTACTGGTAGTGGGTGCAAGTCCCAGAGGACACGCCTCGTGTGCAACACCAATATTCAAATGTGCTGCAGCATATTGTGCCAATAAAGACTTGGAATTTCCACTCATTCCTATGACTGGAATTTTTTTATCTAACAAATAGGGTAGGAACCTGAGTAGTTCGTCGGTCTGACCTGAATTAGAAATGGCCAATACGACATCATCTGAACCTATCACGCCTAAGTCGCCATGAAATGCGTCCAACGGATTTATGAAGAAACTGGGGGTGCCAGTACTAGATAGGGTTGCAGCAATCTTTGCACCGATATGTCCACTCTTACCCACACCTGTTACGATCAATTTGCCTCGACATGCTAATATTATATCACAAGCACGGTCGAAATCCTCATCTATATTCGGTTGGAGCGCCAGCAGTGCTTCTGCCTCGTCCTGCAAGCATTTCTTGGCTACAGACCTCAGATTGTTATATTTTATCATTATTTATATGTATAGTTTATATTACCTGTCAAATAGTTTTCACCAATGCTTCGATTAGATCTCCAATATCCTCAAGTGGAATCATGTTTGGACCATCGCTCAGCGCAGCATCGGGATTTGGATGCGTCTCAAAGAAATACCCTTCTGCACCAAAGGCACGAGCGGCATGTGCCATAGCTGGAACAAACTGACGATCTCCTCCCGTGGACCCACCTGCTGCCCCAGGTCGCTGCACAGCATGTGTACAATCCATAATCACTCGGTCTGCCAATGGCTTCATCAAAGTAATGTTTCTGAAATCTACCACCAATGTGTTATAGCCAAAAGTATTGCCACGCTCAGTCAACCAGACTTCCCTCGCCCCACTCTCACGGCACTTTTCCACAGGATATATCATATCATTAGCTGACAGAAATTGTGCCTTCTTTATATTCACCACAGCCCCAGTACGTGCTGCGCTCACTAATAGGTCCGTTTGTCGACAAAGGAAAGCGGGTATTTGCAATACGTCCACCACTCCTCTCAACGCTTCTGCCTGGTAACTTTCGTGAATATCAGTAGTCACAGGCAGATTGTATTTTTCCCTAATATCAGACAACATCTGCGCACCCAACTCCAACCCGGGGCCGCGAAAAGCGTGCAAACTCGTCCTATTAGCCTTATCAAACGAAGCCTTAAATATGATTTCAGCCCCAGTCCTTTGTCTTATTTCAACCAACCGTTGGGCTACTACATCCAGCAATTCAGCAGATTCAATCACACATGGACCGGCAATAATAAGAGGTTTCATGTCGAAATTTTGAAAATGATACGTTTATAGTTATATATAATTTGCGAAGTTAGTGAAAAGTGAGCGCAGAGCAAAGCAAAAAGCCAAAGAATTTTCATAACAACATCTACTTACCCATGCTCCTGTTAACTTCGTTTTTTGAACTGATAATTATATAACATACTATATCTTGGGATTTGTAAACCAAATGAAACCAATTCTGAGGCGACCATAGCAGTATCCTGTATGCTCGATAGGGCAGATTTATAAAGTCATATCTCAATAGTCTATCATCATCGCATTAGTCTTTTTTCTAAACAGCACGTATGGAGCGACAAAATACACCATGAGGGAGTATTACCTAGGACAACTTGATGGTAACGAGTGAATAAAGGTATGCGGGCGATATAGAAAATAACCTAAAGCACCTATCGCCATTGCTAAGTTAGTGTCCATTGATGTATTAATATAGACATCGTAACAAGGTATCTATTGATAATTAAGAATACTGATGCGAGTGATTTTTCGTATTTGTTTAGTTCGTGCCCATAGCCTCTAACCTTAAAATTTCATCTCTTAAAGCTGCCGCTGTAATAAAATCAAATTCTTTTGCAGCTTTATTCATCATTTTTTTCAACTCCTCAATGCGATCTACTGTATTGGTGAAATGTTTCTCTTGTTGTTTACTTACAGATGTGTAAATAGAGCTAGGTTCAGCAGCTTGTACTGTTGTGAAATTTGGCATAGTGTATGTTTTGTTTTCAACTTTCCCTTTACTCATCCATTCATCATCACATATATTCTTTTTTATTTGTTGTGGTATGATACCATGTTTTTCGTTATATTTAATTTTTTTTTCACGTCGACGATTAGTTTCATCAATTGTTTGTTGCATTGAACTTGTAATATGCTGCGCGTACATGATGACCAATCCATTAACATTTCTTGCTGCACGACCTGCTGTTTGTGTCAAACTACGATGACAACGCAGGAACCCTTCCTTGTCTGCATCAAGGATTGCTACTAATGAGACTTCTGGGATGTCCAATCCCTCACGTAGCAGATTTACCCCGACAAGTACTTGGTAAATGCCTCGCCGCAAGTCATTGATAATCTGAACACGCTCCACTGTATCTACATCACTATGGATATAGGCTGTGTTGACACCATTTTTAAGCAAATATGAAGTCAATTCTTCTGCCATACGTTTGGTTAGTGTAGTAACTAATATACATTCGCCTTTAGGTATACGACTCTGAATTTCTTCCATCAAATCGTCTACAGGATAGTCAGTATTTCTGACTTCAATAGGAGGATCAAGTAGCCCTGTGGGACGCACAACCTGTTCAACTACACAACCGCCGCTTTCTCTCAGCTCATATTCAGCAGGCGTGGCACTAACATAGATGGTTTGTGGTGTTAGTTGGCAAAACTCCTCAAACTTTAATGGTCTATTGTCAAATGCAGCTGGCAACCTGAAACCATGTTCAACAAGAGAAGATTTACGCGAATGGTCGCCACCATACATGGCGCTAATTTGTGGTACACTGACGTGGCTCTCATCAATTACCATCAAAAAATCCTTAGGAAAGAAATCCAATAGACAATAGGGGCGAGTGCCTGGAGCTCGTCCATCAAAATATCGGCTATAGTTTTCGATGCCGCTACAGTGACCCAACTCGCGTATCATTTCTATATCATAACTGACGCGTTCCTCAAGTCGTTTGGCTTCAAGATTTTTTCCAATTTCTCTAAAGTAGGCCACTCTTTCCACCATATCGTCTTGTATGCTACGTATTGCCATTTCACGAGTTTCTGCTGTAGTAAGAAAGAGATTGGCTGGATAGATTTTGTATTCATCATAGGAAGTAATACGAGCACCAGTATCTGCATCAACCTCCTCAATACTGTCAACCTCATCATCCCAGAATGTGATGCGTATAAGATGTTCGGCATAAGCTAAAAATACGTCAACGGTATCACCTTTCAAGCGAAAGTTACCAGCTTTGGGTGCAGCATCGTTTCTGACATAGAGCCCGTCAACGAGGCGACGTAATAGTACATTTTGTGCCAATTTCATTCCCACACGTAGTTCTATTACATTTTCATAGAAAGCTGCGGGATTGCCCATACCATATATGCAAGAGACCGATGATACTACAATAACATCACTCCTGCCAGAAAGAAGCGAGGATGTAGCAGCTAGTCGCAGTCTATCAATCTCGGCATTGATAGCCAAATCCTTTTCGATATAAGTGTCTGTTGATGCAATATAGGCCTCGGGTTGATAGTAGTCGTAATAAGACACATAGTATTCCACTGCATTGTTGGGAAAGAAAGCCTTAAACTCCTGATACAACTGTGCTGCCAAAGTTTTGTTGTGGCTTAGTACTAAAGTAGGTTTGCCCACTTGCTCAATAACGTTGGCGATTGTAAATGTCTTTCCACTACCTGTCACACCCAATAATGTCTGTGCATGGAGTCCATTGTGGATACCTTCCACAAGTTCACGAATAGCTGTGGGTTGATCACCAGAGGGGACGTAGGGTGCATTTATCTTAAATTTTGGCATACCAATGTGTGATAAATTCATGAATTTGCTGCAAATTTACTCTTTTCCTCTCAAACATTAAAACATGTACTAATTTATGAATGAATAAGGATGAAGTTTTTTTGAGTACTTCATCCTTTATAATTTTGTGTATTCATAAGATTAATACACCATTTTAACGTTGTCAATCCAAAGCGTGTTGCCAGGACTACCAATGTAGGCTCCTCCATGACTTGAATCAAACTGTAGCACTATATGAGTGGGGGTGTCAGTCTCTTTGCCCCAACCTTCTTCTATTACTTTGACCATTTTCCCCTTGCTGTTTTTAGCATATTTTACGCTTTCGCCTGAGGTTAGCCCCATGTAAGGTTTGTAGAAAGGTTTGTTGGTAATATCACCATAGTAAATGGTAAATTTAGCATTGTTGACCCACGAGCAATTCTGTGTAAATCTATGCACCATTGTGCCAATACGTAGGGCGTGAATATTGCCTTTGGCATCTTCCCAACGCTTTTGCAGATAAAGCATACAGTCTGGCAAATCTTTACCTGCAACATTTGTTACTTTACTAAATCCTGTTTGTTTAATACGATTGGCTTGTCCAGATAGTTTCACTTTGTAGTCAAACATCACAGCTTTTGGCTTTTTTGTGAATTTTATACCTGCATCCAATTTGCTCATTGGATTCTTGGTACCCGTGATTGGCTCTTGTGTTTGGCCCAAATAAATTGACCCAGCTGCAAGGACTTTGATATTGACTATGCCAAGAACTTTGCATTCTTCTATGCGAGTAGTGAGTTTAGCACAATAGCCATGCCCAGAACGCGGCTCACGAAATACGGATGTATTCGTCTTGGTGATGCCAGACACTTTTGCCATGACGTTAGATGTTGCCCAAGGCGAGCCTCCCTGATTTCGATAGGCATTTGAATTATTCCATGTTGCATTTGGTGCAATTTCATAGAGGGTTTTAGTATTTCCTCCAATAACAGAGCTTTCTTTAACATTTCTAATCAACCAACGATCAAAGTTGCCAAAGCTGAGCAATTCAATTTTATCTTGTGCATGTTCAGCAATCTCAAATTCTAATGTTCTAGGAGTTGCATTGGCAATATTCATACAGAATGCTGCTGCCAGAAATGCTGAAAGTGAAATAGTTTTCATACGATTAGTTCATTTAGTTTAATAATGCACATTGAATAGTTTTCTCTAGTTTTGTTTAATAAAATCAGTTTAAGTTTTTTTGTTCAAGTCGGTGCAAAAGTAGTTGAAACATCGAAAATATCAATGCTTTTTTCTAATTTTGCACCATCAATTTATATATTTTAAACATATGAGACTAAATCGTATCATTTTTTTAGCCATTTTGACTATGGTTTTGGGTGTCAATAGTTCAGCATCAGCTCATGAATTAGAAGTCACACCATCTATGACTACTGGGACAGAAGAAACTTTTGCTCAAACCTCAGTAGTGTCAACAGAAGTAGATTCTATAAAAGCTATTGCCCCAGTCGTGGGAGAATCTAAGAGTACAACCACCGGTAAATTTAATAGCTTTATGCAAAAGGCCAACCCATCACTCAAATTTGGAGGCTTTATTGTAGGTAAGTTCTCTATAGATGATAATAAGTCAAAATCATCAAATAGCAGTTTTGATATGCGCTATCTGCGTCTATATGCCAATGGTTATTGCTTCGACGATTTCTATTATCGTTTTCAATTAGAGGTCAACGGATCGCCTGGACCAGATAGAGGACCACGTATGCTTGATGCCTTTGTGGAATGGCAAAAGTTTGATTTTGTAAAGGTTAAATTAGGACAATTCAAGCGTCCATTTGGTTTCGAAAATCCCTATAGCCCACTTAATGTAGGTCACGGATCTTATTCACAAATTTCTACAAAATTGGCATCACTTAATGACCGCATAGGTGAACACAAGAGCAACGGACGCGATGTGGGTGTGCAAGTACAAGGTGATTTATTCAAGTCTAAACGCGGTCACCATTGGTTGCACTATCAAGTAGGTTTCTTCAATGGTCAAGGTATTAATCATGCTGATAAGGATAATTTCAAAGACTTAATCGGTGGTCTCTGGATTTCGCCAGTCAAAGACCTTTGTATTGGTGGTTTCGGTTGGAATGGTCGTTATACCAACGAAAGTAATTTGTCAGAACAAGTGAAGCGTCAACGCTGGGGTGCTGGTTTGAAGTATGAAAGTGACTTCACCGTGCGTGCAGAATATATGTCTTCTTATGGAGGTGTAGTAGGCAAGCCCACTGCTCCTACAAGGTCAGACGGTTGGTATGCTACCGTAGGTGTACCAGTCGTGAAGAATTTGAAACTCTACGCACGTTGGGATTGCTACCGTGACGATGCTACGACTTGGGAAAGCCTTCAATCAAATTATGGTATCTCAGCTAACTATACTTTGGGTAAGAACCTTATTTTCCAGGCTAACTATGCCTTCACAGACAAGCGTGGTCCAGCTAAATTAGGCAATCACTACAATACATTTGATATTCAGGTTTACGCAAGATTCTAAGAAAATATTCTTTTAAAACTTTCTAAGACCTTTTTTAAAATTCAGTACATGTTTTTTAAAAAAGGTCTGATTTTTTTTAAACTATCCCTTACCTTTTTTAAAAGAACAAAAATACGTAATAGTCGTACATACTTTTTTAAAAAAACAGATAAAATAAGCGTAGTAGATGCTTACTAAATAATTGCATCTACCACGCTTTATTTGTACACTAAAAACTGAGTGTGATTATTATTGTTTTGCCTGCTTTTCTTGGAGCATCAATGAGAGTTCTTCCAATTGTGCTGGGTCTACGCAAGAAGGAGCATCAAGCATGACGTCGCGACCAGAATTGTTCTTGGGGAATGCGATGCAGTCGCGGATGCTGTCGAGACCTGCAAAGAGGCTTACCCAGCGGTCCAGACCATAAGCCAAACCACCGTGAGGAGGTGCACCATATTTGAAGGCGTTCATCAAGAAGCCAAATTGCTCTTGT
>JAEIGA010009839.1_pt1 | contig 14481 bp, 9 predicted proteins | sample 9270691 | NCBI WGS metagenome assembly JAEIGA01 (sample SAMN17057246, study PRJNA624740) | gut metagenome | biome: biome; isolation source: fecal sample | host: Bos grunniens | place: China: Xizang | collected 2019 | reverse complement strand
TTTTTGCCGATTTTCTCTTTCAAGAAGACGTTGTTGGGATACTTCGCAACGGAGCCTTCAAAAAGGTCTACCAATGTTTTCTTCATAGTGTTAGTCTTTTTTTGTTTTAGTTCTATTATTATCTATTCTCTCTTTTCTATCTATTTGATGATGAGCTCTTCGAGCGCCACCTTGGGGACAAAGTGTGTGCCCTGCTCATCTCGCCAATAGTTCCTGTTCTCATCCTCGTGGATCTCTACAAGCTCGATTCTCTCGTTGGGCTTACCGATGGCAACCACCAAGAGGGGCTCGTAGGGGAGCTCCAAGGACTCCTTGACCCTCTCCTTGTCGAAGGCACCGATGCAGATGCCGCCCAGACCAATCTCCACAGCCTGCAAGAGCATACTCTGCGCCGAGATGCCGAGGTCGATATAGACATAGTGGTCGGGGGTGGGGGTTGCGGAGCAGATGACCACAAAGGCGCGGGGCTCCTGACCCTCGAAGGGGAGTTTCATATCCCTCAATGCACCACCCAAGCGGATGAAGGGTGTGACTTTCTCTGCCTCCTCGTGTGTCACGGGGCGGAAGCGGAGGAGTTGTGAGTTGCGTGCCGAGGGGATTTTGGTATTGACAGCGATGATACGACGGAGCTGGTCGGGGCGCACGACATAGGAGTTGTCGTAGCCGCGATAGCTGCGATTCTTCAACAGGAGCCTATCCAATGAGGGGTTTGCTTTGGCGCCTCTGCACCCTGCACCCTTCGCTGCGTGGTAGTCCTCCATCTTCTTTTCGAGGTAGTTGTCTGCCATATACCAACGTGTAAATCACGCAAATGTAAACATTTTTTATCCAAATAGCAACATTTTGTGGGGTTAATTTTTACGATGTCCAAATATGCAACGAGAGCCACCTTCGGGGGGCGGCTCTCGTAGTGGGGAAATAGTGATTCACTAGTTGTACTCAAACTCAATGTTCTCTGTAAGAGAGTTATTGGTGACAACATTGGTCACGTAGTAGCCGATGTTGCTATCGGTGGTAACGAAGAAAACAAGGCGGCAATTTTCCTTTACCCAATGTGTCTTGTGGTTCATCTCTTCGTTGCTCTTACCAGCCTCTGCTGCGTCATTTTTGAGGTTCATCACAAAGACATAGTCCACCATATCGCCAGCGTTGAGGTAGCCGAGATTGTGGCCGGTGTAGGACATCTCGGGGTTGCTGTCTGCAATGCGCAATACGTTGTTGTGGTAGTTGAAGTCGTTGGCAGTCATACTCTCGGGATAGGGAGCCGACAGACCGCTCGACTGTGGACCATAGACGTTGTCCTCCACGAGCCAGCCGCCCACGCGATAGTTGCCGTTCACAGCAGCCTTCACAGTGGCACGAACAACGATGGTGTTGCCGTCGCCTGCGCTGACGCTCGCCGAGATACCGGCTTTGGCACCCTCTGCGACGGACTTATTGACATAGTCTTCGAGGTTCACCCTGTTGAGAACCCAGTTGCCTACGTTGCTGGTGCGGAACTTCATATCGCCGATGATTGCGGGATAGCCGCTGATGCCAAAGCGATCTGCAATATCCTTGTTTTCGAGGGGTGCGAGGTCGGAGTTGGTGTTGTAGGTGTGTGCTGCGGCGTTGATGAACTTATCTGCAACTGCGGGGTCGTGTTTCATATCGTGGAGCGCAGCCGAGATGAAGGGGCAGTAGGAACAACCGGTACCGGTGAACTGGGTGAAGAATGCACGCTTAACAAACGAGAGATTCTCGGGCTGGGGGTCTGCAATTCGCTCGGGAATAGCAAAATCCACAGCAGTCAGAGTGATGGGTTTGTTGCGGGTGTGGGAGGTCTTGTAGTAGAGGTAGATCTTGTGCTCACCCACCGAAGGTGCAATGAACTTGGGAAGGGTTTTCACCTGACCATCCAACTCAACATCGATACCCTCAATCGAAACCTCTGCGTGGGTGTCGTAGTCCATAATGGTGAGATCGTCATCGGGATAGGTGATGAGTTCACCCCTATAATAGATCTCAAAATAGACATCATCCACATCTTTCTGGAAGACGGTGGTATTCACCTTCACGGTGAGGTTCTTGGCAGCGATAGTGATGGGGCCATACTCATACACCGCATCCTCGAAGGTGTACTTGAAGAGGAACTTGTAGTCACCCTCCTTGTCGGTGGAGAAGGCAAAATCGCTGAGCGAGATGCTCTTGCCTTCGCTGTCGGTAGCCTCAACCTCTACGCCGTCGGTCACAACCTCGCCATCGAAAGTTGCGGTGAAGAGAACCTGATCTGTACCATTGGGAATAATCATCTGTTTCGAAGCGGTCACATTGAAGGTGTGCTCCGTTTCGGGAGTGGGGGTGGGGGCAGGGGGATAGCAAGCCGTCATACCTGCAAATGCCAAAGCGGCAATAAAGAATTTCAGAAGTTTCATATTCAATTTTCTCTATATTTAACAATAAATTTCGTGCAATCTCGCTTTTGGTTGCTTACACACGTCCGGAGGGGCTGCGCAACTGCTTGTTCGTGTTTAGAACGAAGAGCTGAGGAGCAGGTTGAAACCGGTGTATGAGGGGGTGTAGCGGCACACGCCACCCGAGCAGATCATACCTGCACGGTTGCGACCATAGGAGAGCTGAACCCTCGTGCTGCCCACGGTGTAGCTTGCGCCCACGCTGTAATAGTGCAACTTTTCGAGGTTGCGGTTGTAGGGGGTTTCCACCCTCTGGTGGTTGTACATATCGCTCACAAAGATGCTGAGTGCGGGAGCCATATTGTACTCCACGAGTGCAGCCACCCAGTCGCCCTCGTAGTCGTTGGAGTAGAGATACTGCAACTCGGCGCGGATGGAGTTCTTGCGGTCGATTTTGTGTGTCAGGTCTGTAACGAAGATGTGCGAGGTGTAGACCTCGGGGAGATTACCCTTGTGGGGGTTGCGTTTCTGCAACGAGTACATAAAGGTAGCCTTCCAATCTTTGTTCCACTGACGCTCCACATCGAAGTTTACATCGAGCCATGTGAGGTGTTTGGTCTCGGTGTTCTGTGCCATCGAAGCATTCACGTGGAAACGCCAGAAGTTCCTGCGATCCTTCTTGTGACGAATGGAGTAGTAGAGGTCGGTCTGCGCCGCAAACTCGTGGTGGGTATTCACCTGATGGGGTTCGAGGTTGGCGAGCATATAGGTGTGCTGGCGGGTGAGAGCAGGGATGTAGTTGAGTGTGTTGCTCATAGCATCGGTGCTCATATAGCCGAAGTCGCTTGCAATAGGCAGGTCGTAGAGGGTAAGGCGGGTGCCAAAGTTATTGAGAACCCTCACCTGTGTCATCATATTGAACTTGCCTTTGGCATAGGAAAGTTCACCCAGCAGAGCCGAACCGCGTGTTGCCTCTATGTCCACTTTGTCGCTAACGTCCAATGTCTTACCAACGAACTCACCCTTGAAATTCAGACCATTCCAGTTGAAGGTGGTGCGAGCCGAGAAGAGGTGAAGCATAGGGGTGGTGAGGCCTTTGTAGTCCAAGAAGAGCATTTCGCTACCCTCCTTGGTGATGCTCTCGTGGCGCATCACATAGCTACCCTCCACCGAGAACATAACATCCTGCCAATTGAGCAGGGAGCCGATGTTGCCACTCAAATCCAGACCGCCCAAAAGCGAACCTGCGTGGGTGAGGACTGCCAAGCGGGGGCGACCTGCAAAGGCTTTCAGCGCGAGCCAATCGGTGGGCATTGCGGTGACACGCACACCCTGTGTGGCGCTGTTCATACCGAGTTGTCGGTCCTCGAAACTGCGATAGACCAGACCGCTACCGAACTGCTCGAAGAAGTCACCGGCGGTGGCATCCCAGCCATTGCCACGATAGTTTACGAAAATCTGTGAGAGCGCAAAGGTGTAGTCCGAGCCACCCGCATTGCGCACATCGTCGTAGCCTATCAGTGCGGGCAGGTAGGCATCGCCCTGCAAGCCGGCGCTCCACCTACCGTTGAAGTAGGCGAGTTTGATGTAGTCGTTAGAACCGAAAGGAATCTTCCTATCGCCAAGTGCATTGTCGTTGAGGTAGTAGATGGAGTTGGACTCCAAGCTACCGCTCAGTGAGCCGCCTGCCAGCGGGATTTGTGCTCCTGCCGAGGCTACACAGCCGACCATCAGAAGTGAAAAAATCAGTCGCTTCATCGTTTGTCTGTTCTCTTGTTTGTCTGTGGTTACGTTGTTTTCAGGTTGTCGTGTGGGACACATCGGGTGTCCTAAAATGGCGATTCAGAAACCCCTCCGCAAAGGGGTTTCTGAATGCCTAAATTGTTAGAAATCGCACTATTTGAGTTTGCGAACGTCGTGCCAACGCTGAACGCGCTCCTCCATCGAGAGGTTCTTGTCGATCTGTACCTCATAAGCGGGTTTGAGGTTCTGGATCGAAGTGCGAGTCTTCATCTTCGCAGCGCCCGAAACTTCGATGTTGCTCCTAACCTTGGTGTTGTCGGTGCGGAAGTTGTCTTTGCGCTGTGCCTTCTTGGGTGCGGCAGCTGCGGTGTTGCGGGTGAGGACGATCTCCGAGCAGATTTCCAGAGGATCGAACTGGCCGCTACCGTAGTTGATACACGACGAAGGATAGAAGGGGATGGTCACGGTGTTGCCGGTACCATCGTTGTAGGCATACATCAAGGGTTTCACGGTGATGGTGTTGCCATCCTCCGAAACCTCAACGGGGAAGTGACCGTTCTGGTAGTCGTCGCCGAAGTAGCCTACTACCAAAATGTTCTCGGGATTGTACTCCTCGGGATCGAAGTAGTAACCCATCAGGTAGCTCTCATAGAGGCTCTGGGTGTCGTAGAACCAGCTCGACATAGGATCGAAGGTCATAGCGTTGAAGGGAGCGGTAACATTACCCTCTGCGTCGATTTCGAGGAACCATTTGGGACCGAAGTCAATAATGGGCGACACGCTCGATGCGCCGTTGTAGGTGCTCGAACAGAAGAGGTCGAATGCGCTGCTGTAATTGAAGAAGGGGATATCGCTTGCCTCGAAGTTGAAACCGTTCATAAGGATGCGGTTGAATGCCCTGGTCTTCTCGTTGAATTTGTCGGCAGCTGCGGTGAACTCTGCATAGTAGCCGTCGGTGGTCTCTTTGTCTGCGCCAAGAACCTGCTCGTAGAGGTCATATACATCCTGCGAGAGGGTCTCGGGATACTCGATATCGCCGATAACAACCTCGCACGAGCGCTCAACAATAACGTGCTTCACGCTATCCTCGCCGTCGGGCTCTGCGGTCAGAACACGTGCGGTAGCGGTCCAAGTACCTTTGAGGCTCTCGAAGTACTCGTGCTCAACGCGATCGGGAACTGCGATATCTTTTGCGGTAGAGTAGGCGAGAGCGGAGGTACCCTCGGTGCCCTCGTCGTTGATACCCATCACAACGCAACCGATCTCCTCACCGGGAGCAGCCGAGATTTCGAGGTTGTAGCCACTGTCGCTATTCACCATATTGATCATAGGACCGGAGAAGTGGTTCTCGGGATAGCCGGATACGATGTCCATAATCTCATCGATGGTGTAGCCACCGCGCTCAAACTCTTTGCGAGTGTTTGCAGCGTAGACTACGTCGATAAGGTCTTTGGTGGGGCACTTGATGTTGAAGACAACCTTGTCGGTGGTTGCCAACTCATCCATAGGAGTGATGATCATCTCGGGAGCATCTTTGGTTGCCTCGGGGAGTTTGAACTCGAAGTGTTTGTAGAGCTGTTTGTGACCATCGAGGTAGCCGTCGTTCTCGATATCGCCACCCAAACCTACTGCAAATACGCGGTAGTTGTAGTTGCGACGGAGCTCATAGAAGTACTCGCTGAGTTTCACCTGTGCAACACCATCGGTGGGGTTACCATTCCTGTCATACCAAGGATCGAAGGTATAGGAGCTTACGGCATACATACCGGTCATCGAAGTGGTGAACCACTGCAAGTGCTCCTCGTTGTTGTTGGTGCCGCTCTGGTCGTCGAGGTAGTGGATAAGGGTCTGGTAGTTATCCTCTTCGAGAATCATGAGCGAAATACGCTGGATCTCGGGGTTGTTCACCTTGAAGGTGATGACTGCATCTTTGGGCGAGGTGGTGTAGGTGATGTCCATACCATCGTCGGCCAACTTCTCGGGTTTCTGTGCAACGACAACCTCTTTGTGGAAGAAGCCATCCCAATATTTAGCCTCGTCGATGATCTCCCACTCGTTCTTGCGGTGAGCCCAATCGGAGTTATACTGGTTCCAGTTGAACATAGGAATGTAGTAGCCGAGGCCCTCGGTACCACCGAATGTCCAACCCATAAAGGTCTCGATGTCACCAAAGCGGAACTCGCCGAACATCACAACCTGGGGCTGACCGGGAACCATAGGATCGTAGTAGCTATAATCGGTGTAGTTACCATTCTCATCTTTGAGGTAGCTGAACATCTCATCGAAGTGGAAAGTGGTACTCTCGGTCACGTAGTTGTGGTAGGTTTTGTCGTGGAGGTTGATGCTTGCGCCGCACGACTGACCGCCGGTTGCGTTGTTCATCAGGCCACCGAAGTAGCTGTTGTTCCACATAACGATATCGGTCATACCCCACTTGATAACGTGGTTGGCATCCTTGATCGACTGATCTACTTTGAGGTCAACCTTGAAGCTGCGGTAGTCTACGTCGTAGATTCGGATCTGGTCGGTAAAGTCGCTGGTCTTCAAACCGCTAAGGGTGATGACGCTCTCGAAGAACTCCTCGCGACCGGCAATCTCACCTGCAATGTAAACTACATACTCGGTGTTGGGCGAGAGCTGTTTGAGCTCGATGGTGGTGGTGCCGTTAGACACTTTCTCCACGATACCGGTCGAGAAGATGACGGGAACCTTGGGAGTGTTTGCACCCTCCTCGTAAGTCTTCACGATGTAGGCAATGCGCGAGATGTTGTCGGTGGTAACCTCAAACGAAGCGCTGGTTGCCTCGATGCTCTCCTTTACAATCTGTGCGGTCAGAACGGGGTCGCGCATCTCGGTGGTGAACTCAATCTTCTTGATGGTCTCCCAAACGTTGTCCTTGTTGATACGAGCCGCAAACTGTACGGTGTAGTCAGTGTCGGATTCGAGGCCGGAGATGGTGAGCTGGGTAGCACCCTCTTTTTCGAGCACAACGAGGTTTTCCTGTGCGAAGATCTCCTCGGCGGTGTAGGTGCCTTTGGAAGCAGAAGGCTCAACAACATAGGCTACAACTTTCACTACCTCTGCTTCGAGGGTGATGGTAGCGCTGGTTTTGTCTGTACCTGCGAGTTTAGCCTCCAATTTGGCGCCCTCAAATGGGTCTTTGGTAATTTGTTCCACGGGCTCAACGCACGACGAAAGAATTACCGCTGCGAAAGAAGCAACGAGTGCTGCAAAACGGAATAATTTTCTCATAAAAATGGTAAATAAATAAGTGAGTATTAAAATTTTCTTTTGCGGTTCAATTTAGTGTCAAAATGTTCTTATGCACTATAAGTGCACAAATCGGGGGCAATATACAAATAATTTTTCGGAATTTCCCCATTCTGTGTCATAAATTGCGCTCGTTGGGTCCAATTTCCTCGCGCGCACATTATTTATTGTGTCTTTCTTTGGTGGTGAATATTTTTTTGCTATTTTTGTCGCAATAATGGGGAGTGTGCAGGTATGTTTAGGAGTGCCGCACTCTCCGCCAAAAAGAGAACAAAACAAACTAATTTAATAACTACTTATTTTACAAACAAAGACTATGAAAAAGATTCTTTTTGCGGCTTTCGCGCTGCTCATTTCTTCGGTTGCTATGGCACAGATTCCCTCGGTGAAAGTAGAGGACGGTAGGGGTAAAGTTTTCGACACCGCACGCCTTGTGGATGGTGAGACTCCTATGATCATCTCCTTCTGGGCCGTAACCTGCAAACCCTGCATCCGCGAGCTCGACGCTATCAATGAGCTCTATCCCGATTGGATTGAGGAGGCAAACTTCCGCGTAGTGGCTGTTTCGACCGACGATGCACGTTTCACCGCACAGGCTCGTTCGCTCGCAGAGGGCCACGGTTGGAGCGACTACACCTTGCTCTACGACAAAAACGGCGACTTCAAGAGGGCTATGAACGTGCAGTTTACCCCCCAGGTCTATGTTGTGGACAAGCAGGGTAACATCGTTTACTCCCACACAGGCTACACCCCCGGTGGCGAGTATGAGCTCTTCGAGATTATCAAATCGTTGCAGTAATCGCGCGCTGTAAAATAGTTGAAAGTCAAAACACTGCCAGCTTATAAAACAAATGAAAAAAACCATATTTTCGCTCCTCGTCGTTGTGCTGGGTGCTACCTCGGTTGTGGCTCAAAACAATAATGAGGGCTACGTTGTTGGCTCTTTCGAGAGCAACTCCATCATCTATGTGGATGACGAAGTGACCAAGGCGCAGAAACCCGATGGCAGCTTCGGTTCGAATAACTACCTCAAAGCCGACTACTATCTCGGCAACTTCTCGGCGGGTATCCAGTTGGAGGCCTACCAGCCTGCGCTGATTGGCTACCCCAGCAACCTCGAAGGTGCACGCCTGACTAACTACTATATGCAGTGGAGCGATGGCGACTTCGACGTTACGGCAGGTACCTTCTATGACCAGTTTGGTAGCGGTATCCTCTTCCGTACATACGAAGACCGCACGCTCGGCGTGAACTCCGCACTGATGGGTGCGCGTGTGGCATATCAATACAAGGATATCGCCCGCATCAAGGCTCTTTGGGGCGCCCCTCGCCTCGGTATGGAGCCCGCAGCCAAAACCCAAGTTAGGGGTGTGGATGCCTCGCTGTCGATTTCCAGCCTGCTGAACCTGAATAATATGAACCTCTCGATGGAGGGCTCGCTGCTGAACCGCTTTGAGCCTGTTAGCACGAGCGCCGAGTTGTCGGGTGTGAACCCCTCGACGATGGGCTATTCGGCAAGGCTCAACTTCGAGATGAACGGCTTTGGCGCAAAGGCAGAGTGGGTAGATGGTGGTGAGAAGATGTATACCAACCCCAATGTCTTGACCGTGGGTGGCAATGACTTCCTCGTGAAGAATAGCAATGCACAGCTCTTGGAGCTCTCGTATAGCGGTGGCGGTCTGGGTGTGAACTTCTCGGCTCGCAGGATGGAGTGGATGGAGTCCAAAATCTCCAACACCTCCTATGATACCAACAATGCGCTGAACTACCTCCCTGCACTCTGTGCGCAGTACTCCTATGCTATCACCAACCTCAATCCCTATATCCCCCAGCCCGGTACCACTTCGGGCCACATCAATAGCGGTGAGATCGGTGGCCAGCTTGACGTTTATTACAACTTCAAGCGCGGTACTGCTCTGGGTGGCAAACGAGGTATGAAGGTCAATCTGAACTTCTCGACCTACTACAACCTCAAAGAGGAGGGCTCGTTTGTGCCCAAGACGCTCTTGTGGCGCAACCTCAATGTGGGCGTGGAGAAACAGATGACTCGCAAGTTCAAGATGCAGTTGCTCTACTCGATGCAGGAGTACAACCACTCGCACGGCGTGGGTAAGGGTACTTGGCTCTCCAATATCGTAGTTGCAGACCTTCTCTACAAATACACCCCCACCTTCTCGACCCGTATGGAGCTCGCCTACCTGACAACCTTCGAGGATCAGAAAGATTGGATGTCGGCCCTCTTGGAGGTGAACTTCGCACCCTCGTGGAGCATCTTCGTGAGCGATATGTTCAACCACGGTATGACCAAAACCCACTACTACAACGCAGGTTTCAGCTATACCGAGGGACGTACAAGGGTGTCGTTTAGCTATGGTCGCAACCGTCAGGGTATGGTTTGTTCGGGTGGTGTGTGCCGCCTGATGCCCGCCTATACGGGTGGCAACCTGACTATCTCAACTTCGTTCTAAAAAGTAAGATATATACCTTATATAATATATAGAGAAATAGGATTATGAAATTCCAGCACTTTTTGTTCGCTGCATTTGCGGCCCTCACAATGATCGCCTGCGAGGAAGTAGTGGTGGGCGATGGTTACACTATCGAAGTCGATAAGACAACCATCGAGGCGGATGGTCAGGATCTGGCTACCTTCACCGTGAAGGATGCAGAGGGTAATGATCTGACCGCAGATGAGTCGATGCTCAGTAAAATCTACTTCATCGACGCTGCAACCGAGGCTCGCCTTCCCCGCGAGTCGCGCACCTTCTCCTCGATTCGCAATGGCGAATATACCTTCTATGCTTCCGTAAAGGGACAGAAAACTTCCAATACCGTGACAATCAAGGTGCAGAACCGCAAGGAGTATGAGAAATATCTCCAAAAGTTGTGCCTCGTGCAGATTACCGGTACTTGGTGTGTGAACTGCCCCTCGATGACTGCTGCTCTGGGTGAGTTCCGTGCGGGTGAGTATGGCGAGAATGTCATCTTGCTGGCAAGCCACCTGAACGATAAGTTCTCGATAAGGGTGAATGATAAGGATTTGGCCTCGTCGCTCTTCACCCACTTCGGCCATACGACGGCTGCCGTGCCCAATGTGGTCTATGATATGGCAACGATCCGTAGCGAGCGCGCACAGTATGCAATCACCACGATCGTTTCCGAGCAGCTCATCAAGACTCCCGCAACTTGCGGTGTGAAGATCTCTTCGAGCAGTGTCGATGCGGAGGGTAATGTGACCTTCGAGGCTTCGGTGAAGGCCGATAAGGGTGCAAACTACGATCTCGCGTGGGCTGTTTTGGCAGATAATCAGGTGGATTCGGCGGGTTATGAGCCTGTCTATAATGAGGTTATCGTTGCCGCTTCGGACAACTTCTTGAAGATGGGTAAGGACAAGGTTGCACTCACAAAAGACCAAGAGTACACCAAGACATTCACCGCAAAGGTGAGTGGTTATGCTGCCAAAGATCTGAAAATCGTGGCCTTTGCACACAGCGATGCACACGGTGTGCAGGTAATCGACAACGCCAACGAGTGCAAAGTGGGCGAGAGTGTTGATTATGTATATAACAACTAACGAAAAATAAGGAGTAAGGATTATGAAGAAAATTTGGGGCTATGTAGCTGCCTTGCTGATGGTTGCAGGTGTGGCTACGCTCTCCTCGTGTCGCGGTCAGAGCGACGAGATGGATGTGCCCGATGGAGTGTTGAGAATCTTTGCCGACAAGACCACCATCGCAGCCGATGGCTCGGATTTGGTGACCTTCACCATTATGCTTGGCAAGGAGGATGTTAGCCAACAGAGGACCATGCAGCTTGTTCGCAACGGTAAGCTCTGCAACTATGGTGTGAACTCTTTTTCGACCAATGTTGCGGGTGAATATACCTTCACTGCGGAGTATTACTATGAGGGTACGCGCTACTATTCGGACAATAGTGTGGTAGTCTATGCGCAGTCCACCAGCGTCGATGGCGAGAAGGAGAAGTATGCGCAGCAGATTCTCGGTTTCCAATTCACCTCCATTGGTTGCACTGCGTGTCCCTTCCTCGCAAGTTCCATCAAGCAGGTGCAGGCGGACTATCCCGGCAGACTCGCCGTGGTGTCGTTCCACCAAGATTTCAACTACGCGGACGAGATGACTCACCCAATGACCGCCACCTACTACAACTACATCTGCAAAGGTCTTTCGGGACTGCCCCAGTTCAATGCCAATATGATTGCCGACAAGGAGTATATCACCGTTTCGGATAAGGATCAGATGGTGGCAATTCTGGATAGGGTGGAGAAGAACTACCCCGCAACTTGTGGCGTGGCCATCGAGTCGGAGTGGGATAGCGCTTCGCGCAAGGTGACCGTAAAGAGTAAAATCACCTCCAATACCCCCAGCAAGTACCGCTATCAGATCTTCCTCGTGGAGGATAACTTTGTGAGCTATCAGTATGGTATCGAGGGAAGTGAGGCCGCTAACTACAAACACAACAATGTCGTGAGGGTGGTGTCGTCCAACGATCGCCCCTATGGTGCAGAGTTCAACGATGGTATGAATATGCAGGTGGGTGTCGAGGCGGTTGCTACCACAACTCTTGAAATTCCCCGCGTATGTACGGTGGAGAATATGAGGGTTGTCGTTGCGGCATTCTCCTCCTATGATGGCGGCAATAGCTATGTAGTCAATAACTGTGCACATTGCCCCGTGGGTGGTAGTGTGGATTATGTCGTAAAATAGGGGAGAGATGAAAACGTTTAGAGAGATACTGATTCTTATGTCTATCGCGGTGGGCTTTGTGGCGTGCCGCGGTCAGGAGGACGATAGTGTGAAACTGCAACTCATCCCCAGCTCACAGAGTATTGCGGCAGATGGTCAGGAGGAGGTAACCTTCAAGGTGCTCTATGGAGCCAATGATGTTACCGCCGATGCGCAGATTCTGCTCGTTAGCCACCCCGAGTATGGTTGGAATGGTGAGGGCGGTCAGGCCTTTACCACCACCGAGGAGGGCGAATATATCTTCAAGGCCACCTACCTCGACTTGGAGTCGGAGGAGGTTCAGATTACGGCTTCGCCCGTTGTCGGCCACCACTCCTCCCGCTTCGAGAGGCACATCTGCGTTATGGATTTCACGGGAGCGTGGTGTACCTTCTGCCCCGAGGGTTACAGGACACTCAAAAGCCTTATCGAAAACCCCTATGCAGGATGGAAAGAGGTGGTGACTGTCTTGGCTCTGCACGATAGTACGGGCGGTAGCGACCCTATGGCTCTGCCCATCACGAATACAATCCACGGCGCTTTCGGCCTCCCCTCGTTCCCCGCTTTTGTTACAGATTTGAGGGATGGCGGTCTGCTCACCGAGAGCTTGGATAAGATTCGCACGAGCTTCGAAACCTCGATTGACAACTATCCCGCACAGTGCGACGTGAAGATTGCAAGCAGCCTTGCAGGTGAGGTGGTGAGCGTGGATGTTACCCTCTTTGCCGAGCTTGCAGACGAATATGGCGTGAGCGTATGGCTCGTGGAGAACAATGTGAATGGTCCCCAGAAGGATGGCTCCGCAGTATATGATAGCTGGAACCACGAACACGTTGTGCGCGCTCTTTTGAGTGCCCACTGGAAGGGTGACGCGCTCGGCAATCTCGCCCCCGAGAGCGAGGGCTCAAAGAGCTATACCTACACCCTCAATGGCGATTGGAAGGTGGAAGATTTGAGCATCGTGGCGCTCGCAATCACCCCCGATGGCTATGTTAATAACGTGGCAGAGTGTAAGTTGGGCGAGAGCGTGGAGTATAAATATATCACCGAATAGGAGAGAACAAACAAAACCAAACTAATAAAACAACTATGAAAAAATTACTTAACATTTTCTGTGCAATGGCAATGGGTGCATTGGCATTGAACTCGTGTATTGAACCTGCTCCCGGTCCAGAGCCCGGACCCGACCCCGGCAACCAGATCGTTATCGCCGAGGGCCCCGAGGCTATTATGCGCCCCGATGTAATCACCCCCGTAGATTACATCGCCGACAAGGTGGAGGCTGGTGAGGATGGCGTGAGCGTCTATGTCACCGGCAAGGAGACCGACAACTTCAAATTCATTGTTCGTCCCGGTGCGATGGTTCAGTCCTACCGCTTGGACGTATACCCCCTCTGCCGCCTCTACAACTCGCTCTATGAGGGCGCAAGGAACCAGAGGCTCGAATTCCCTTTGAGCTCCAAGACCGTGGAGACTATGATCCGTGGTTTCATCTTCGACACTTCGGGTGCTGGCGCCTACACCTTCTCGGTGAACAATATGGATGACTTTTTGAGCCACGAGTTCGACTGGATGAATACCCCCTATGCACAGGCAAAGGTGGTGCCCGACTGTGAGTATGTTGTTGCAATCGTTGGCTGCTTCGATACTGAGGGTGCCGAGCAGGGCGACCTTACTTTGTGCTACATCCGTACCCCCTATGAGAATCTTGTTGGCAACCCCGAGATGAAGATCGATGTAAATGCAGGCTACACCAAGGGCCTTCTCCGATATAGCCCCGCAAATGCGGATACCAAATTCTACTACCAGTGGTGCTCCGACGAGCGTGACTTGCAGCCCTACATCGACGCATACGGCGACAAACTCTACATCGACTTTATGCGTAATGCAATCTACGATCCCACCATTGCAGATGCGCCCATCGATGAGAACGGTATCGACCCCCACGCCTACACCATCAACTTTGGTATGGAGGCAGATCCCAACCACACCTTTATGGCTACCGCCGTGGGTCTGGACGTGAACAGGACTCCTTCGCCCGAGTTCCAGAGCCTGCTCTTCCACCCCGAGGAGCGTCCCGATGATGCAAAAGATGCAGATGTTGTGTTGAGCGTTCCCGAGGATAGGATTGCAGCAAGCCACTTCTGGGTGGAGTGCTATATGGGTAAGAACTGTGGTAATGCCTATATGAGCCTCATCACCACCGAGGAGGCAGAGACCATTATGAACTACACCGAGGAGCAGATGTCGGCTTATGCATACGATATTCAGGCCTTCACCGTGGATGACTGCTGGGGCTTCACCAACTGGAACTATGCGGCAGGTGGCACTTT
>JAEIGA010009838.1_pt1 | contig 14481 bp, 23 predicted proteins | sample 9270691 | NCBI WGS metagenome assembly JAEIGA01 (sample SAMN17057246, study PRJNA624740) | gut metagenome | biome: biome; isolation source: fecal sample | host: Bos grunniens | place: China: Xizang | collected 2019 | reverse complement strand
GAATACCGCGCGTTTCCAGTCAGCTGTCGCGTCCATGTTCCAGTCGACGGCGACCACCGATAACCGTTCGATTTCAGCGTTTGCCGCACTTCTGCGGGCGGCTTGCCTTCAAACGTGAAAGAAGAACGCATCGTTTCGGGGTCTTCTGAATATGAGAACGTTCCCGCTGTTTTACTTGTAAACGAGCGTTCGCGCGACGGCATCGACTTCGTTTTTTCGATGTTTTCGATGCGCCCTTTAATGCGCCGGATTTCTGCGCCGAGATTGCCCAATACATAACTTGCGCTTGTAAAGCCGTGCCGCGTTCCGTATGCCTGCCACTGACCTATAAAATCAGACCTTGTTTCCGGCGAAACGCCCATATCGTCAAGCGTTTTCAGCGCAACTTTCGGATCAGTCACATTTTTCAGCGCCTTGTTCACTGCCTTGATTTCTTCGCGCCGCTTTTCAAGTCCTTGCAGTTTTGACGTGAGTTTTTGCGTCGCAAGGTTATCAAGCACAGAAACGGCGGTACTCGTGCCGGTTGTTTCAGCCTTGCGGCGTAATTCATCAGCACGCTGTGAAGCCGCCATTGCTCTATCAGCTTTTTCGGTTGCTCTTTTTGCAAATCGCGCCATGCGCTGATTTACAATCGGCTGACCGAACGGGACATCTTTTGTCATGTCTTTCCATGCTTGCCACTGCGCGTGCGCTTCCTGTTCAGCCTTTTCCGCACGTTCGACGGCGCGTTGATGTTTTGCGTCAAGATGTTCTTGATAATAGTCGCGCGGAGTCGGCGCTTTCAGTTTATAGCGGCCAGAATACAAAAGCCCCTTTTCATCTTTCATTTGTTCACGCGGTTCGCCGCTCACATTGCGGCCACCGTTACCCTTTCGCGGCATAAGGTCGATTCTCTGCCCCGTGAACTTACCGCCCATGCCGCCCTTTATATAGCCTTCATCGTCGAGCAAGACGGGCGACCCTTTGCCGCCTGCGTTCGGGTGAACGGTGATCCATGCGTCATCGCGTGCGGTATTCTTTTTCAGCCACGATAACAGGCTCATTCTTCATCACCCCTCAAAATTCGGTCTATCTGGCGACTGTCTTCTGTCGCTCCACTTGCCGTTCGCGTCGAAGTCGCCGCTGTAATCCATTTCGGGAAGCAACATTCTGTACATGCACCGGCAGTTGATAAGTTCAGCAGGCTGAATCTTCCGCGCGACTTTCGGGTTAGGGTCATACAAGCCTTCGGACAGTTTAAACCGCTTGCCGTCCATTTCAACGTGCGTGTGTCGCGGTTCTTTGCTTCCGTAGGTGTAAACCCAGACGGCATCGGTTATGCCCAAATTCGACGCATGTTCGCGGTCAAGCGCCGCTGTGATCTTGTTATTTTGATCGCGTGCGATCATGTTCGCGCGGCGTTCGGTGATCTCATAACGCTTGTGCAGTTCTCGCGTTATGTAATCCAAGTCTTTACCGTTCTGAATACCGACGTTCACGATGCTTTGTACTTCGGTCAAGTAATGCTCCGGAATCGACTTAATCAAATTTACGTTCTCAATGATCGCGCTTTGCAGAATGTTATTCACGCCGCGCGGCGTTCTGAACTTGACCGTCCACCCGGCATCCTTCAGCGCCTGTTCAAAACGCGACTTCTCCGCTTTGCTCAGTCTGCCGACAAAGCGCCGCGCCAGTCGTTCGCCGAGTTCGTCGAAATACTTTTGCCAACGTTTCATAGTACGTTTCAGATCGTCCCAGATATTCCACGCGGGCGAAGCGTCTTCGGCGACGATCTCGTCTTCACGCCTGCGATAGACGGCGCGGAGCCAATATTCGACGCTATGCGACATTTCCTTAACTGCCTTTTTCAGTTCGCGGCGATACCATGCTTCAAGCCCCGCAGAAGGCCGCAACGGTCGAATCGTTTTTGTATGACGGACGCGCGAACGCGTCTGTTTTTTTTCGTCAGCCATCGTCCGCGCCCCCTTGCGTCAAAATCGCGTTATTTCGCGTCTGTTTCGTCTTCGTCGATAACTTGCCCACCGTCGGCAACTTCGGGCGATTCTGGCGCGTTCTCGGCGGGATTTTCGGGCATCTCGCCCATCATGCCGCCCATGTCCATATCGCCGCCGTCGGTGTCATCTTCTGGAACGGCTTCAACGTCAATCGTGGTATAGCCGCTCTGTTCGTCATCAGCAAGCATCTGGCGCACTTCTTCAGCCGAAAGAACACCATTCTGCAAGTACACGCTTGCGGTGTCAGCTTTCGTCTTGTTCACGTTCGCGATCTGCCCCGCGTCTTCGTCGCCGATAGGGACGAACGAGGCAGTGATACTTTCGTCAACAGTGCCGCGCCGGTTGTATTGCAGAAGTTTAAGCACGGCGTTCAGCGGTTCGCGGAACATCTTTTCCTGCGTCGCGGCGACGTGGTCGTAATGATTGCGAAGATCGGCTTCGCCGGTCGAGTTGAAGCCGCCGGGAGAAATGCCCCAGAGTTTAACCGTCGGTTCACCGAAATACGCGGCGACCATTTCCATTGACTGGCGAACGATGTCCGTCACGCCTGCAAGCGGCGTTTCGACTTTGATGATGTCTTCATCGCGGTCGATGGTCATGAGGCCATCATTGTCGCAGTTCTGGACGAAATACTTCAAGCGTGCGCGGATATTCGTATCTTCAAGGCCATTCATCAAGTCGCTCATGTCCGTTTTGAAGACGGTCAGAGAGAACTTTTTCAACAACCGCGCTTCTGCTTCGCGACATTCCGTGAAATGTTGCACAACGTCGAGAACCGTCTGCGCAAGCGGAATCCCGAAAAAGTTATACGCGGGAATCAACATGCTTGGCGGCAGTGCAGAACTGAAATACAAGAACCGCGTCGCGTGAACTTCGCGCCCCAGAATGAACCACGAGCGAGGCTTGAAATAATCGCTCGCGAGTGGATCGGACGCGTTGTAAAAGCCGGGTGAAATGTTGAACGGCTCGATCAAGCGCAGGCCGCGAAGCGTTCCCGGCTTGAACGTGCTTTCGTCCATATAAAGCGGAGTCATGAGCGCGGCGGGATCGTCTTCACCAGTGTCGATATACGCGAGACAGCCGCCGAAATACGATGTCAAGCGCGACGCGTCATGGAACAGCGTTTTAATGTTGAACGTTTCCATGTCGGTCTTTAGATCAGCGATAACAGGGTTCTGTTCGCCGTCTTCAACTGATTTCGTCGTGTTTATGTCAATCCACTTGCGCGTCATCTCGTCGGCGATCATCTCAACGCCTGCGCGAATCAAGCCGTTCTGCGTCAAGCCGGACAACGCCGGATAGCCGATAAAGCGCGGCATTGCCGCCGCGCCGAGAATCGAATACGCGCTTGTAATCATCGGCATCACGTCAGCCTCAAAAGCCGCGTCCATTGCCGCCGTTACTTCTGCGCTTGCGCGTCCGAGTGTCGCGGGCGGCGCGTACATACGGCGCAGTTCTTGATATGTTGGAATCGCCGCGCCAGAGTTGACCGCTACGGCGCGGAACTGCTGACGCTTTTCTTTTCTTGCCGTCATGTTTGTTTCACCTCCCGCGAAGGTTTGCAAGGTTGATCTTCATTCCCGAACCCCTGTGAATATAACCATCTAAACTATAGCGTAAACTATCTAAAACATGATTATTAGCATCTATAATCACAGGGAGAACGTCGCCATTGTTCCTGTCGACTTTGTAACTGTATTTAAAAAATTCATCCGCGGCGTGAACGCACCGCGGATGCACGATAATCTTATCGAATGACTTTAAAATTGCTATTCCGTCTTCTACACTGCCTGCCCATTTTTTAGCGGGCATTATCTTAAAGCCTTGCCGCTTCATATATGAGATTGTTTCGGGGCGTGCAGAATCGGCGTATATGGGCCATTTTCTAGCCGTTTCTATGCTATCAAATAACTGCGGCAGTTCGTCAAGTTCTACACCTACTCCGTAGGCTTCACGATCAACATACAGAATGTTTCCTTTGATGTAACAGCGGACAAGTGCCGTCGGATCGCAATTATGAACAAGAACGCCGTTCGCGAAGTATTCGCCGTTTTCGACGGTGATGTCAAATACTTCTGCTTCGCCGAGCGATTGTAAGTTTATGCGCACATTCTTCTGAACAGGCTTTTCGATGACTGTAAGAAGACGCTGTAAAAACTTTACCGCACCATTCGCAAGTGTATTCCTTTTGGCTGTCGCGGGTGTTCTTGCGCTTTCGGCACTGCGGAGAACAGTATTTTTGATGAACGTTCGTAAGCGTGAAAGGCTTCCCGCACTCTGCGCAGATTCCGCGCCGTTCTTGTGCGGTTGCAAGTGCTTTCTTTCTTCGTTCTGGCCAGTTTTCTTTTGTATAACTGCCGTGCCCCCGCTTTTCTTTTGGTAGACTGCCGAGGTTATTTTTGTAATGAATTTTTTGATGTTCGCTGTTTGTGACGCATTGCAAATTCTCAATGCTGTTATTAAGCGGGTTGCCGTCGATATGGTGAATACTACAGCCTTCGGGAATTTCGCCGTTATAGAATTTCCATATCGCGCGATGAAGGCTTTCCCCTTCGCACTTTCGGCCTTTCTTCCAGTAGAAATAATTCGGGTGCTTGCCGTTAGGATACCTTTTATACATCTTGCCGTTAAATTCGACCTCGTAATGCATAGCGTTTCAGTCCCCCTTAAATCTTTGACTTGCCGCCAACCATCAGCGGTTAAGATTCTATGGTCTTCTGTCGCTATTATACGAGTATTATATCCGCAGTCAACGCCATAAATACTTTTTACGCCGCGCGACTGCGCATGAATAACGGCTTTGTACCCATCACGCGTTAAAACTTTATCTCCCGGCTTTACATCTTTTAACTGCTTGTTACCTTTTTCAGTAACAACCATAGTTTCGCCGACGAGACACGAAAAACCCCAATCGCACCCATGAAAAAATCGCGCGTCTTCCGGCGTGTCAAATTCTTGAATCAAATAGCGTCCTTTGAACACTTGCGCGTCAGAAATCGTTCGCGGCTCACCGAGCCAGATATGTTGGTACAATTCGGGGTCGATTTCCTGCAAGTGCCGCCGTTCATCGTCCAAAACTTTGGGGAACCACGGATTATCGCTAAAAAGAACCTTCTGCACCCACGCACCCGGCGGCGGGTTCTTCACGAATCTTTGCCACGTCGCATCGTCCGGCGAAAGCGGATTGAACGTCAGCCAGATCTCGCTCCCCTGTTTGCGGATCGTCGGAATCAGTACGTCCCAACTTTCGGCGCTGACCGCCTGCGCTTCTTCAATCCAACACAAATCCGCGCCTTCAAAACTCTTTATTTCCTGCGCGTTGTGATGCAAGCCCTTAAAAGTAAATTCGGTTCCGTTCGTGCTTGTGATACTCGTCTGCGTGACGTTGTAAAACGGTGTCAGCCCTAACGCGTCGATGCGATCTGCAAGCAAGCGATGAACTGAATCTTTAATGCTGACTTGATATTCACGGGCGCACAAGACGCGCAAAGGACGCTGTAATCCCAGAACGACAAGCCACGACGCAACCGTGAAAGATTTCCCTGCGCCGCGCCCGCCGTACATGACTTTGTAGCGTGCCGGTTGCAACAGCGGCAAAAGCGCCTTCGGAATATCAAGCGCGATTTTTGGCATTACTTTTTCGCCGCCTTGACTGCCGACGGATCAACGACGTTGATCTTGACTTCAAGCGGAACAGCCTTGTCAGCGGAAAGCGGCGTGCCGTCGCGCCCGGTGAATTCCTGCCGTTCGATATAGCCTCTCTCTTTCGCTTGACACTTCAAGAAGAACATGATTGCGGCCTTGTCGCCCGCTTTCATGAGTTTGTACAGTTCGCCTTCCGCAAAGTCTTTCAGCGTCTCGCGTTCTTCGTGAAGAACAGCCTTCAAACGTTCGCTTTTGTCTATGTACTTCTGCACGCCTTGACGCGTGATCTTCCGCTTTGTCGTGGATAACATTCTCGCCGCTGACGCGACAAGACCGTGCGCGGCGTGCAATGCTTCTTCTATTTCTTCTTCGTCAAAACGTCTTTCTTTCTTCGGCATCGTCGCGCCCCCTTTCGCTTAACGGATTTCAGTTTTTACTTTCGCCCAATTTAATAATTCGCTGTAACCCGGCTTCGAGGCTATAAAGTTTTTCACGACGCCCCACGAGTCCTTGATAAGGCCCATAGTGAATATTTGTGAACTGTGACTTGTCCGTGTCCATCTTTTTCAGTTGTTTCGTAAGCGTTGCAATTTCTTTTTGTACGGGAGCAAGTTCTTTCCGTGCCTGTTTCGCATCGTCTGGCGTAATGTCACGCGCACGCTTGTTCAAAAAAGAATCTGTTTTTGCGTCGCGCATTTTCACCCGCGAAGATGATGCCGATTTCGTGCCGCCGGAAGTTCCTTCCCGCGCTTCACTTATTTTCTGACCAGTAAAACGGCCACCAAATCCGGCCTCAACTGTTCCATCTTCATCTATTTTCACACGATGATTATTCCGCGTCGTGATCTATTTTTCGCCTTCGTCTAAAGGTAACGCGTCAATAGCGATCCCGTTTCGATTCATCCAATCTATTAAGGTGTTCATATTGCGCCTCCTTGTATTAAAAGTGTTCGCATAACAAGAAAGCCGCGCGTCCATTTATAACGCACGGCCTTTATTCATCTCGCTCATCTGTCGAAAACGCTTCAAGTATTGTTTCTAATATTTCGTCCGGGTCAGTCATCCCCGATTCTTTTATAGCGTTATAAACTGCATCAGCATCTTCGTCGTTACTGACTAACATTAAAAAAATTGGCTCTATAAAATCACGTTCGGGGCTAATACTTTCAAGCAATTCCAAAAGCCGCGCTTCTGCTTCTGAAAAACCGTATGCCTTATAATTTCTCATCTCCGAACACCCTTTCAAGCCTTTTTGTGTATGCCTCGTTTTTTTCAATCGGAACTCTGTATACCGGACGGCATGATTCGATTGAATTATTGCGTATCAGATAATAACTATTCCCGTAATAAAAGCCGCACAGTCGCCCGCCTGCCCTGTTTTTAAAGCGATTGTAATTTTCGCGGACGGCGCTTTCGACTATGCGCTTTTCTAAATTCGGGATTCTGTCTGTGCCTTTATTCTTTGCCGCTTTCACGCCCATAACCGCTCTAATCCCCGTTTTTTAAGCACGACTTTGGCGTTTGGCGCGACTTTCTGATTTTGCGTTTCCACGCCCCGTTGCGTTGCCAGTGCCTTTTGGCGCAAAACGCCCGTGCTCATCGCGGTTATCATTGTAATCTTCTGCAAGAGGCAAAGAACAAAGTTTGATCCCGTGCCGCCGCATCCACTCAATTAAATTATACATAGCGTGGTTCATTACGCCACCATTTTTTAGTTTGCTAAACCAGACAGCTTCTGCATTTAATCGCCTTTTAGGTTATTAAATTCTTTGCCGCTTGCTCCGTGAACCGCTGTTTGTTGCGTCAAGTCTTGCCAACGCTGAATAATCACATCGCAATACTGCGGCGAAAGTTCCATCATAAAACACGTGCGCCCTGTCCGTTCACATGCGATCAACGTTGAACCAGAACCGCCGAACAAGTCAAGAACGAGTTTACAATCCTCAAACTGCCCTAAAATGTCCTCGCAGAGCGAAACGGGCTTTTGTGTCGGGTGAATTCGTTTCACGCCTTCAACTGAACGCGCACCTTCACGGCACAAGCCCGCCCACAGACGTTTGAACAGTTTTACATTGCCATCTTTGCTCACCCATGCAAGTTCGCACTGTGCGAACGGCGTTCCGTCCGGCATCCCTTTATCCCAGACATACCAACAACGCGACGGCGGCAAGAAGTCGGTGAAGTAGTTCCCGCCGAAAATTACTTGCACGCCGGTTATTTCGCGTGCGAGTTCGTATGATTTCCGTGCCGTGTCGGTTGACTCATCGCCAATAATCGGGGCGTATTCAGTCGCGGCGACAATCGCCCTTTTATATTCGTTGTGCGTTGTGCCTTTAACTGTCCCAAAAGTCGGCGGTTTGTCCCCGCCGATTTTGCCCGCACCTTTTACAATGCTCACGCCATAGGGGGGGTCAGTCAATAACAAGTCAGCGTTTGCATTTTTCATTAAAAGCGACACATCGCTTTTATCTGTGCTATCGCCGCACATGAGCCGATGCTCACCTAATAACCAAATGTCGCCTTTCTTTGTTACTGTATTATCGTTTTCAGGAGGTTCCGGCGCGTTGTCTTCGTCGCCGGTCGATTCTGTTTCTTCTTCGGGCAAATCATCGAATCCGAACTGCGACATATCGAGATCGATTTCTTCCAACTCCAGATCGAGTTTCTCAAAATCCCACCCGGCAAGTTCGCCGACTTTGTTGTCGGCAAGCCGAAACGCCCGCACTTGTTCCGGCGTTAGATCGTCGGCAATGATGACGGGAACCGTCTTCATCTTCAACTTCTGCGCCGCTTTCAGCCGCGTGTGTCCGGCGATGATCTCGCCGTCGGCAGTCACGACAAGTGGTACTTTGAAGCCGAATTCCTTGATACTCGCGGCCACAGCGTCAACCGCGCCGTCATTCAGCCTCGGGTTGTTCGCATACGGCTTTAACTCTGAAATCTTCCGTTCGATGATCTGCATTTGTTTCCCCCCCCCTGTTCGTCGTGCGCGGGCGCAAAAGTAAAGCCGCCGACCGAGCAGGTCAGCGGCTCCACAAGGAGGAAAGGCTGTTTCTTCTTGAATCGGGGGGGCGGGTGTGTGCGTCCCCCCGAAACAGGAGGTAAACAGCGGTCGTGCGCCCATGACGCGCGACGTTATCACTAAAACATACATACGGCGAGAAAAACAGCCAGAATAAATCAAGAATTTGTAAAGAATTCGTGCGGCGTTTTCAGCACGCCCAGAGCGGAACGATTTTAAAGTATCGCGTCAATCCGAACGCGCAAAGACGTGAACGCATATTCAAGGACGATCTCAATTTCATCACCGTCACAATGTACCAGAAATCACGCCGCGCCGGAACAAGCCCATACCACCGAGACAACGCCCGCTCGTTCCGGATGTCTGCAAGAATAACAGGATCAGCCCGCACGATTCGCCATGTTCGGTGTCTGCGTCGCTTCATACTATCGTCTTTCTTTCCCCCGTATTGTATCACCTTATCGCCGACGCGAACGCTTGCGCAGTGCGCGGACTTGCTTGCGCGTGCCGTCGAGTTGAAAAACGAGTTCCTTTTTCTCGGCTTCAAGACGCGCCGCCATCAGTTCGGCGATCCGCAACTGCGCGACGGTCGAAGCGAGTTCACCGCGCAGACGGCCGATTTCTGCGTATTCTGCCGCGCAAAATAATCGTTTAATCGGGGTCAGCATGTACCACCGCCTTTTTCGCATTTGCCGCCATTTCAACGCGGGCGTCAAAAATCGCCTTCTGTAATTCGTTCAACAGGTTTTCTGCGCTCTCGACATCATAATAAATCGAAAGCGTCGACGGGTGATCTGAACCATCTTCCCAATAGATGTGTGAAATGAATCTAAACACAACAGGGTGTTCCGGGAACATTTTAGAATCAAACACCACGTTCATTTCTTCATTATCGGGGAAACAGGGGATTTCACCTACTCTTTGACAGATTTTCGGCATCTCAGTACCTCGCGGATTCTCGACCAGAGCGGACGCCTGCCGGGGCTTTTCTGCAAGCCGTTGAAGATCGCCGAAATCAGCGCCCACAATTCGTCATATGAAAACGAGATTTTATACGTCGGCTCTGCGTCTTCAGCAAGTTCTTTTTCGTAGTCATAAAATTTGAATTCCGCGCCGCCGTCGTAAAAGCCGAAACTGATTTTTGTCTGCATTACTATTCCCCTTTCAAGAAGTTGTCGCGCCCGTAGCCCATTGACACGGCACGGGCTATCTTGTACGGCACGTCGCGCACCGTCTCGCGAATAATGAAATCAGTCACCCCGAACGCGTCAGCAGTCCGCGAAAGTGCGCCTTCGCGTCCCCACCCGCTTTTCAGTGTCTCTTGCATTACGATGTACCTTCTGTACATTTCCCAACGGTCGGGATACTCTTTTTTGTACCACTTGACCGTTTGCACGAGTTCAGCCCATGTGAACGCGCTCATGACAGAATCGACTTCATCAATCATCGCGTCTTCCTGCGCGATCTCGCGGCCTTCGCCGCTTCCGCTTGACTGAACTTTTATGCCAAGGTCTTCGTCCGGTGAAGGCCGAAAAAACAGCGCGTCCTTCAACTGTTGCCGCGTCGGTTCTGGCGCGTCGCCGAGTAAAGCCGGAAGGCCGCGCCAGCATTTTCGTGCTATCACGTCGATGATTCGCGCAAGTCTCGTTATTTCATCAACGTCTTTTTTCAAGTCGCGACCTCCTGTTTTTTTCAGACACTACTAAAATGTTTCTCGAACACTCTATAAAAGTGCTCAATCGCTTCTTCCAACCTTTTTACAGACGGCAAATCTTCGCCGCCTGTATCTTCATCATCTTCGTCGTTTTCGCTCCCGCTGTGATCTAAATACCACCGCGCCAAAGGCCAGAGCCAGCGTTCCAACCTCCAGCGGCATTTCATACCCTTCTCAATATCATCGCCGTCAAGCGCGGCTTCGTAGTCTGCGACAAGCCCCGCGATGATTTCACGCGAACCGTCGAGGTCAAGCGAGTTCATGCTTTTGCTCCGCATTTGTCCGCAAGTTCGCGCAAGTTGCGGATTTCAGCCCATAAATTCATATCGATTTCCGACGCTTCAAGCATTAAATATTCGTCGTTCCTGTATTGCCCGCTTGCCGCCATGAGACACTTCGCGCCGTTGATCTTCTGCCGCGCCAGACTGATAAAAGCCGCCGCGACGTAAAGTTTGCCGATGATTTCAGCCGCTTCGTTCATCTCATACTCCAGTCTTGATACATGATGTTCACTCCGCACTTTGCCCGCCAGATGTCACCTAAAACGAGTTCGGTTTTTTTCGAGAAATAGCCTGTTTCTTGATACATCGCCGCTTCCGCGTCTTCGATTTCAACGCGGGCTTGATTTAACAAGTCGCTTGCTTTGCTCAGACGTTCAAGAACTTCTTTGCTCATGTGTCATGCCCTCACGCTATCGCGGATAATCGCCGCATGATCAATTGCGCCGTTGATCTGCTGTCGCAGGCCGCCGACGCGCATTCGTTCGCCCATCATACGGCATTCCCTGCACAAAAGTTCCGCGTGATTGCAATAAGCGAAAGCGTCTTGAAGCGACGTAATACAGCGGAGCAGTTCGTAACGGATCTGGTCTTTCTGCGCTTCGTTCATGCTGTCACCACTCGCCTTTAAACGTGTAAACAATAGAATTGGCTCTTTCAAACGCTTCGCGCGCTTCAAACTTTGCCCATTCTTTCAACTCGCCATCGCAATAGAGGAACCAATAGTCTTCTTTCATGAATGCTTCCAAAATCGTGCGAACAAGCCGCGCCATGCCACGACGGGACAAAATCACCGACGCGCGGCATTCTATTTCATCAGAGCAAAAATCTTCGCCCGCGTCTGTCGCGTCGTAGATACTTAGCACAAAACAATCGATGTCTGAATAGTGGTCAAGCCTTACATATTCCCGCTTTTTACATTCTTCAGCTGTCGCTTGCCAATCAGAATCGCCGCTAAAGATTCCATGATATTCGCCCATTTCGCCGCCGTAAGGCATTTGTACGATTTGCATTTACACAACCGCCCCCAAATCAAAGATTTTCCGCGTCGAATCTTCGCGCGGGTGGAGTCTTGTATAGATCATCGCCGGACGAAGCCAAGCGCGTTGAAGTTTCGCCCATTCTGGATCCTTCTTTGCGCACTGCCCTTTCGGATCGCGCCAGAGCATTGCATACGGATAATAGCCAAGTTCAAGAACGTCGCGAAGCCGCTTTTCTGCCGCCTGCATTGTGTCGCGCGGATAGCCGATCAAGCAGAAACAGCGGCATTTTTTCGGCGTATACCAACGCGACGCGGCGAGAATCTTCTGCGCTTCAACTAGCGGTTCCCAATCGTCGGGCGTGTCGTAGGCAAAGAACGCTTCTTGAACCAGGACCGCTTCGAACAATTCAACGTGCCACGACTTCAGCCGCTTCGCTTCCAGACCGCCCGAAAGTTTAATTCCGTTCTGCGTCTTCAGCATGTCAAAGACGGCGCGAATATGCTTTTCACTGCACGCCAGAAGATTATCGTCTTGTACGATGTTCCCGGGCTGAATAGGCAGTTCGCGCAGAACGCCGTCGCGCTTCGGTACAACGCAGAACCAGCAATTATTTGGACACCCCCGCGACGTGAACGTTACGCCCTTCTTGACGTATAGCCCCGGCGTGAATTCTTCGCCGCGCTGACCGGTTGCAGGGCCGCCCATTTTCACGGGCGCGACGTGCGCCCATGCATCGCAAAGACGTTCCGCTTCCGGCAAGTCCCACGAGAATGTGACGCTGACGTGAACTTCTGTAATATCCGGCGGCAAGAACAGCGGCGGGGCGCCGACGAACGCGTATTCATCGACCGGCGTTTGTGCAGTCCGAGACGGGAAGACGCGGGCAATCATACGACCGCCCGCCATCCCTGTTTCTTCGCTTCCGAGATCAGCGCCTGCGCCGCGTCCATCGGTGTCGGGTAGATCGTGCGAGGAAGCGTGAAGTCCTTTGCATACCGCGATTCCGACTTGCCTTTTTCGGACTGGCGAATCACGCCGTGTTCGCAGTATTCTTCAACGACGAACACCAACCCGCGCCGCTCGTCCACGAAGTCGGGACAGTATGTATCAACGACAGGCGTTTTCGCGTTGACGAACGCCGTTTCGCCGATCTCGCGCAGTCGCTTCTTGAACCGTTCCATCTTGCGCTGAATGACCGCTTTCATCACTTTTGGATTCATGCCGAGCGTCGAAGCAAGCAAGTAGAACAAATAGCTGTCATTCTTGCCCGCCGCACGTTGCGCGTTTTCCGTCACTTTTAGCACCTCATCATAATCAGCCGGTGATTCATGTTTTCGCCATGCAACAACAACGTCATGACAGGAAAGGTTTTCCCAATAGTGAACGCCGGTCGATTCTAGCTTGCCTCCGTACATGCTTTCAGTCTGGAACCGAACAGGACTGCCCGCCGGTTCTGAATTGACAACAGCCTTCGCCCACGGCGCGAGACTGACCGCCTGCACCCAGACAAGTTCACCGACAAGCGGGAAGTCGCCTTTGCCGGGATAATGCCAAACGTCTTCCGTCTTTGCTTTCGCCATCGTCTTCACTCCGTCGCTTCTGCGTCGATAATGCTCTGGTACGTCGGCAGACCGTCGTAACGCTTGTTACCGTTAAAGTAGCCGTTCTTCAGCCGCGCAATGTGCATCAGCGGCATTCCTTTTATATCGGCTTCGTTCCAATACAAGTTATGCCCCGCGCCGCCACCGCGTGCCGGTTCGGGCAAAAGATGCTTCTTTCGCGCCCAACGGACTTGTTGCTCAGAGAGGTTCAAATACCGCATCACGTCGACCGTGCGCATCATGCCGGGGATCGAAACAAGAACTTTCGTGTTTCGTTCCTTCGTGCCGCGCGTCTTGTGGAACTTCGGCAGAATCGGGTACTGGTCTTTCTCTGCCGCGTCTACTTCCTTCGCGAACCGCACCCACAGCGGGAGCGGGTTGTCTTTATCCTTGCACGCCTTCAGATAGCATTCAGAAAAGAAGTCGGCCATGTGTTCAAGCAATTCCATGCTCATTTCTCCCCCCCAAAGTTTTTAATAGGCAACTGTTCGCGCCTTAATCGCCGCCGCGATGTCCGCTATCAACTGCGCCGACCTGTCACGCCTGCCGCCGTCTATCCATTCCCACGGCGTGTGAAACACAAGCCAGCCGCGTGCCGCGTAGCCGTTGCCTTTTTCCATATCGTCAAGCATTGACGCGGCTCTGTTATGCCTGCCGTATGTCCAGATGCCGCCGTCGATCTCGACCGCAACTTTCGCCGCCGGAAACGCAATATCACTTCGCCATTGACGTTCTGGCGCGGCGAATCTGTACTCAAACTGATAGTCAACGCCCGTCTGCTTTGATACCGCCGCCGCCAGATTTTGCTTTAACAAGTCTCTGAGTGTTTTTCTATCCATGAATCGACCAAACGCATTTTTATTTCAGCTAAATTGTCGCCTTCAAAGCCGAACGAAAACGGATTCAGCCCTAGTTCTTCGCATAGCGGCAAGAAATACTTTGAGCGCGGCGAAACGCCGATCTGCTCGATCTGCTTCACATTCGCCTGCGTACAACCGACGATCCTTCCGAGCGCGGTCTGAGTTAAGCCGAGGTCTTCCCGCGCCTGCCGCACTGATTCGCCGAACGCAAGCGCAGACTTTAACACTTCTTCATCACTGAATCGAACTTTCCCCATGCTTCGCCTTTCGCCAGTTTTTAATGTGCTGACCGAGAATCCCGACAAACTGAAATTTTCCCGGCTCAATATTGTAGAATTCGCAGATTTGAAAGAACTTCGTGCATTTCGGAGTCATGCCGCGATT
>JAEIGA010009837.1_pt1 | contig 14485 bp, 12 predicted proteins | sample 9270691 | NCBI WGS metagenome assembly JAEIGA01 (sample SAMN17057246, study PRJNA624740) | gut metagenome | biome: biome; isolation source: fecal sample | host: Bos grunniens | place: China: Xizang | collected 2019 | reverse complement strand
TTAAATCGTATTCCTTCTGTTTCCAAGCTTCTTCATTAGCATATCGATTTGCATTTTCCTTCCACTCTGCGTTTTTCCAAGCATTATCTGTATTAGCTTGCCAACTTCTCCAAGCTTCTTCGTTAGCATATTGATTTGCGTTTTCTTCCCATTCTGCTCTTTTCCAAGCGTTATCTGTATCAGCCTGCCACGCTCTCCAAGCTTCTTCATTGGCATATCGATTTGCGTTTTCCTGCCACTCTGCTCTTTTCCAAGCGTTATCTGTATTAGCTTGCCAACTTCTCCAAGCTTCTTCATTAGCATACCTGTTTCCGCTTTCTTCCCATTCTGCGGTTTTCCAAGCGTTATCGTTGTTGGCACTCCATATAGCCATAGCATCATTAAATTCTTGATTAAGCATATTGTTCTTGTTGGATTGTTCGTTGTAGAACATATCTGCACCGCGATAATAATCATCCTTTGCTATGCCAAGAGAGTCAAGCAACTTGTTATACTCATCTGAGTGCAAACCATATTCACGCTCGTATTCACTGAGGAGCATACCGTACTGGTCGTAAAGATCCTGTTTGCCCATATTGTGACGGTCAAGAGCTGCCTGATAAAGTTCGGGTACCTTGTCATTCAATTGCTGAATGTATGATTGATAAGCTTGATTTCCTACTGTAGCAGCGTAGGAATTACCGTAGCCTCCTGTCATAGCCGCCGCCTGTCCCATAACATCAGCCGAAGCCGTCTTGCCTTGCCTCGTGTATTGGTCTGCATACTGTTGATAGAGAATATCAGAGTTAACATCATATGAAAAATCGCCGTAGTTTTCTATGCGATCTTTTACGTTGCTAAGCCACTCGTTTTCCGAAAAGGTGAACTTGTTTTGACCGTTGAGTGCGTTCATAGCCGCCTCGTAAGCCTCTCTTGCAGCGATGCCTTTTTCCGAATCGTCCCACGTTGAAGTATCGTATGTCGGTCTATCGGGATTTGGATCAAGTGTAGGCGCTGCTGTAGATTTATATCCGCTTGGCGTTGCCTCTATATTAGGTGCGAATGTAGGCTTATATCCGCTTGGTGTTGCCTTTATATTAGGTGCTAATGTAGACTTATATCCGCTTGGAGTTGCAGATGTAAGAGGTGCGAATGTAGAAGTATAGTTACTTGAATTTGATGAAGCACCACCGCTAAGAAGTTTCCCCCAAGTCTGGTCGCCGACAATTCCATCAACACTAAGTCCGTTCTTTTTCTGATAATCATTTACCGCCGATAGAGTTTTATCTCCAAATATTCCGTCAACACCTAAGTTATACCCATTATTATTGAGATACTGTTGCAGTTCTTTTACATCGCTACCGTTAGAGCCGTATTTAAGCGTTGTTCTGCTTGCCATTTTTATTTATCCTCCTGTTATAATTTGTTATTTTATTTTTCCGCTTGCTATGATGCGGACAGAAGTCGAATCACCAGCAAAGTCAATAAATCTTAAAAGACGAAAAGCAACAGAATTATTACCATCAGCGTCTGTATTGATAGCTGCGTTTGTGAGTAGATAATAATTTGTTGCAGGTGTTCCGACAAATTGAAACGTCTCAACCTTGAACGGCAAGGGAATCTGTATTTGCTTGGAATAGCGAACAATAGAACTGAACGTGCTATCTAATTCGGGTGTTACCTTGAAAACTCCGTTCAAATCTACCGCACCGCTTTTCCATTTCCTATATCTCCAATAACTGTTGGCATCTATTGTGTGAACACCGATCTCCGTCACAAAGTCTACTGCGGTTGACGTAGGTTGGTCTGTCATAAGGTAACGTAACCAATCACTCCACGAATCGGTAGATCCATTGTAGTGCCTCTGCCAATTCGTCCTACCGTAGAATATTTCTTGCCGAATCATATTCACACTTTGCATTTCTCTAACAATAAGGCTGAAGCCACCGTCCGAATACGGCGAGTTGGTTATGTATTGACTGTTATCTGCGTTTGGCGAATAGTAATTACCGGGTGTCTTGAAGTCGTTAAGGTTTATTGGTGCCGTAGATGATGCTATTATTCTGTCTCCAAGTGTGAAATTATCAACACTACCACCGTGAATAGGCATACCAACGTCAATACCGGGTTCGTCAGAGTCTTCGGCAAATCTGCCTACACCAACTCTCTTGCCTTTGTGTTTTTCGGGGATATCTACAACAACGGAGTCAGAGGGAATAGGGAACTGTACCGCAGCACTCTCGCCTATATCATCAAGAACTCCTATCTGTACGAAATAGGCTTTCTCGGCAGAGGATACTACGTTTGAAAGTGTAACGTCTATAACATCAGACGTTGTGGTTTTTGCAAGAATAGTCACCCAAGAAGAAAAGGTATTAGTAGTTTCCTCTCGTGCTCTGTAACGTATAATACAGAAGTTTTTCTGTACACCGTCAGATATGACCTTGCTATAGCTTCTTCTCGCCTTTATTTTGAGATATGTGCCTGCCTCGGACAGACTTCCGTTAGCATCACTTCTTGCACATATAATACTACTTTCACCGCTTAAAGGTAACAGTGCAGGCTTGCTGTAGGGAAGCACGGTTATGTCATTTTCTGTCTCGCCGTAATATTCTCTTGAGTCGTAAGCTCTGCCTTTTACGGTAACTGTACCCGGTGTTGAGAGATAACCCGATTGATAAGGTGAGCCGTAGCTTTTACCCTGCACGTACATTTTGTAAGAGGAGATTTCCGCGCCATAATTGCCTGATCCTGAAATAGTTGCTTTGACTTTGCTCTTTCCTTGAATATAAAGGGAAGAGAAGGCGCTACCAAGAGAGCTTACGGGAGTAAGTGTCATTGATACTGTAGGTTTTGTTGAGCTATTGTCGGGGACTGTGACTGTAAACGTCTTTGAAGATGTTGAGCCTACCTGCGTTGTAGCCTCGCTGTTAGAATAGGTATAAAGGGTAACGGTCATAGTACCTGTCCTTGCTGATGGCAATTGATTTGCCACAGTCAGAGGCAACTTATATCCTGTATATGTGTATGCAGACGTGGTGTTAGGGTGAATTGCCGCAGTAGTATAGCTCCAACTGCCAAGGGAGAATTTCAGCTTATATCTAAAGGATTTAGAGAGAGGAGTCCACTTTACACTGCAAGCTGAGCCGAGTGTCTTATTTGAAGCGGAGGTTAATGTAGATGCTCTCGGTATGGTGTCAAGACTTACTCTGCCCGAACAAGATGTAGATGAGAGCGTTGTAGCAGGTATTGATCCCGATGCGAATATGGTTATAGATTTTGTGCCGTCTCCGTTGTGGCTTACAGTCTTTGTGGCGGTCACTGCAAGCACCCACGCACTTTCAGTTATCGTCATATACTTAGATATGCTCGTTTCTTGTCCGTCAATGGTAACGGTGAAGTTTCCTGTACCTTTAGTCTCAAAGCCTGTATTGTTACGTTTATAATAGAGTGAAGCGGTCACGGAGCTTGTGTTATCTGAGGTATTAGCCGTAGCCGACCATACAATTTTTGAGTCAATATATTGATTGCCTGTTGAGCCATATATTGTTCCTGATGCCATAACTTATCTCCTTCCTACATATTTAAGCCTGAATCCTTTTGATGTGTCTATAAGGAACGCTCCAAGTTTAAGCGTGCCTGTTATTTCCGCATTGGTGATATAGAGCTTATAATCGCTTATATATGCTACTTCAATATCGTTTTTGTCATAGAATGAAAGTCTTCCTGCCGTAAAACGTGCATACTTATTAAAGACTTCTACTCCGTCAACCATGTTTATCTGTCCTATTTCAAGACCGTAAACAGGTATTTCGTTTTCGTCATAGTAGAGCAATCCCGATTTGATATGAGCATTGACCTCAATAATGGAATAAACTATATCAGCAATTTCATTCTTTAAGTTTTCAAGGTTGCTGTTTATTGCGCTTTTTGCATCTTCAAGCTTTAAGTCAATAGCTTCAACATCCTCCGTGAGTGATTGAACGTTTGTATTTATACCTGCCTTAACTCCTTGAAGATCTGTATCAATCTGACCTACCTCTGCAGAGAGTGACTCAAGGTTAGAGCCTATACCGCTCTTGGTATCTTGGAGGTTGCTTTCAAGATCGTATACATTTCCCTCAACAGTTTTAATTTCATCATCGAGTTCGTTTAAATTTCCTTCAATATAAACCACATTTTCATCTATATCTTCTATATTGCTGTTAATTTTTACGATATTCTCCTGTGTATAGCTGACTTCCGTTTCTATGGATTGAATATTAGTAAACATCTGTGTGATGTCGGTTGAGTTTTTAGTTATATCCTGCGCTGTCTGTTCTACGAATGTACCGAAGTCCGACTGTGCAACATATAGACCTTCAAGCCTTTCGTTTATCTCCTCGTAGTAAGCATCAACTATCTCTGCAGATTTGATTATCAAAGGCTTTAGCGCATCAAATGTTGCTTGTGTGCCTTTACCGTCTTTGCTTTTTGGTGTGTTTGTCACCGAAGAACCGATATACTTAATTTGCATCGTATCAATGTTATTGAGTGAATAATTAAGCAGATCTACCAACTGATGAAGATATGATTTTAACTGTATCAATTGCTCTTTTTCGGTAGCTCCTGTTATCGTTGGATATCTAAAATCATACGCCATTAGATGTCACTCCCTTGCTCGATAGTTTTGCAAATTGAATATATCTTTGCTTCTCCGTCTCCCTCAATTCTTATTCTCAGATGGTCGCATCGTCTTGGTCTTATCGGAACGGCAAAGCTTTGAAGCTTAATACCTGTCATTGTGAAGAGATGCTCCCATTTTCCGCAGGAGTCGTATTCTACGTAGAAATAAACTCTTGTACCGACTGTTAGCTTCATTCTCACATCAAGCCTTGATATGTACTTCTTGTCGGGTAAATTAGTTCCTATAACACCCGATTCTGCCATCCAACTGATAGGTGTATCATCAGGAATACCACTACCAAGTATTGTCTTGAGTTTGGTTTTTCCTTCCGTTATGCGCTCTATATAGTAAAGTTCTCCCCGGCAAGCACAGAAGTCTATTACGCGAGTGTTATCCTCTCTGTGCCAAAGTCCGCGCTTTGTGTCATATACAAAGAGGTGATACTCTCCGTTTATGTCCGTCATTGAGATATAATATTTGTTTCTTATAGTACCTGCAACTGCATCACTATAGGACATATCTCCGAGAGCAGCAGAAATCTCCAAAGGTAGTGAACCGTCATACATACATATGGCAGACCTTGACTTGTAATAAAGTACCTCGTTAACTATAACAAGGCTTTTAGAGCTTCCTTCCTGAACACCTCGACAGTGAGTAGTTTGTATCTGATAATTGGAAGGGAAGTTACCGTATACCTTGTGCATACAGTTCTCTTTGAAGAATATTGGATAACCAAGATGTGTTATAGCACCTGTAAATTGTCCATCAGTACCCACTGTTGCTACATAAGAATCGGTGCTTATACCTGCAAAGGTATTCCAATTCTTAAAATCACCAAGCTTTGATGCGTATATCTCATTTACCACGTTTCCATTGTTATCTATGCCGTACCTGCATCCCCACAGTCTGTTTTCTGACTCTATAATAAAGTCCATTTTAGGCATCCGTCTTTCAATATATATTTTTTCTGTTATAGTGATTTTGCTCTTAAGAATACCTATAACCACGATATAATTGGTGCCTACTTCTTGAATAACCATTGTACTATTGAGATCGGATAACTCTTTGTTATCAATTCCCCAGATAGTTATGCCGTCTCCTGCGCTAAATGGTAATTTAGAAACACCTGTAAATGTTATTTTTATATATGTTGTGGCAATGCTTACCCACATTGAATTAGTTGTGGAATATTGCTTGAGTGAATTAGGAATGCTTGATGTATCAAGCCATAAATCCATATCTTTAGGGTTTTCAGGCGCAGTATCTTGTGCCGGAGCATCCTTATAAGCAGAGCCATCAATTTTACAAAGTTCAAATGAGGTTGATCCTGATGTTTCTAAAGTTGCTTCTATATTCCCCTTATCGCTATAATCTTGTGTGTTTATGTACTTTTTGTCGGGCATAATAATTACATAAGCACCCATTGAGACGAGCGTTTTAGGACAGTCATTTGGCATTGACGAGAGGGTAAAATCCTCAATTTCTTCGCCTGCTATATAAAACCTTGCACCTTCTAAATGGTCAGGTGTTACACAGTCTACATAACAGAGGGTGTCTTTCTCAATCATACTTTGTGGATTTTTTGTGGCTCGAATATTATATTCGCCTCTTTGTGTACGAGGGGAGAGAACAGGATAATCCGTAGAGGTAAGGTTTTTCATATCGTAGAATTCTCCCTCTTTAATGCGGAGGTTGCGATTATATCCGCCGAAAGCATCTATTATCTCTCTTGTTGTTGGTATTTCATTAAGTAATGGGAGTTCCATATAATATCCCCCTTCTGTTAAAAAATAAATCTTTTGACAGTGTGTTTTGGCTTATGGTGAGTGTTGTAGTAACGAGAATATGCCTCAAATGCGGCATTATAAGCTGTAGCACTGTTGTTATATTTGTTATACTCTCCGTTTGCGTAGTCAATGCGAGACTCAAGCCAACGGATATAAATGTCGTCGTATGGAGCAGGGACGAGAAGCACCGTATCAAGACTTGTGTCGGGAGTATATCCCTCAAAGACAATAGCCTCGCTGCCTTCATATGTATCTATAATTTCATTCTTGATAATTCCGTCAAGTGTAGACAGCCAATCGATCTTTTCAGTCTGTGTGTAGCTGTTAGGCTTAATGGTATCTACTCTGTTTATAATCTCAAGTATTGTCATTTTCTCCTCCTATTCAACAAATGGGGAGAACGTGTCTCCCCATTAGTTATTTTTTAATTATTAATAGGCTGCTTTCCTTTTTCGATCATTGCATTAGAGTTCTTTCTCTGAACACTCTTAGCTCTGCGAGAACGTTCATATTCAGCCTTTACACAAGGGGGAACCATAGAAGTCTCACCCTTGGGCAATATGTAGTTTTTGCCGTTGATACTGATAAATTCGTTAGGATCGTCTTTCAAATATCCGGGTTCAACGTACAGTTCAACGTATCCATTGTTGTTTTCGGTTGTGTTTTCGGTTGTGTTTTCGGGTTTTTTAGTATTTGACATAATAGCCTCCTATAATTTGTTAGGGGGCAGAGCGAATTACTCCGTCCCCTGTTGTTTGATTAGTTTGCCTCGTCAATTGCACTGTAAGAAGAACAGCTCATTAAACGAAGTACTCTCTCAGGATAGAGAATGGTTGCGCCGTTGGTCTCAAACTTGTAGCCGACAGTCGAGAACTGATTAAGAGGACCGCCTGCCTGCTCCTTGGACTTGACGATCATTTCAAGAGCGCCACCGTCAGGATCGATGATACCGAAAGCTTCCTTTCCGAAGAAGTAGGTAGCATAGGTAACAGTTGTTGCCTTGTTCTTGTAATCAGCACCGCCAAGAATAGGAGCAAATGTATTCTCAACAAAGCGGCATCCGTGAAGCTCGCCAATTTCTCCGTTAAAGATTTCGGATGTTGCGGAATACTTGTGTGCTTCTACCCATGCCTCGCTGTTACGGAGATCGTGTGCAACAGAGGGATGAATAACAGCATAATACTTGCCGTTGATAGTAGGAACTCTGTCCTTCTTCATCTTGGTTACAGCTTTTGCAACCATTTCAGGAGTGAGCTTACTCATTACGGTAGTGCTCGCTTCCATTTCAGCACAAGATGTGGGAGTGCCTGCAACCGCGCCTGTAGCAAGAGTGATGTTGTCGCAGTAAAGGACGTTCATATTTACGAGCAGAGCATCACGGATAAGAGTTTCCTGTGTCTCTGCCGCAGATGCGCCCATTTCCTCGGTAGCACCGAGAATAACATCGTCATAAGCGCGGAGTTCAAGCTTGTCCGTAATAGCTGCGTATGTACCGTACTGATCGATAGATCCCATCTTGGAACTCATACCGAACTTCTGACCTGTGGGGATAACACCTTCCTGAAGCTTTGAAGCCTTTTCAAAGGTGTTCCATTTTCTCCACTCAACGCTTGTGCCGTGGTTGGCAGGGAGTTTCTGTGTCTTTGCAAACTGAGCATAGAACATTTCAACACGAGCGTTCTCAAGAAGCTCGGTATCATAGAACGTTTTAAGCTCACCTGCAAGGGTGTTGGTGCTGTCAAACGCTGTAGTATCGCCTGTATAGGCGTTTACATAGTTGCCTGTAGCATTTACAAGCGTACCGGCATCAGCAAAAAGCTGAAGATTAAGAATAAGAATAAAATACTTTTTCATTTCGATTTCTCCTTCATAAAATAAAATTTGTGATTTTTGTTGAGGAGAAATATGTAAGCGGTTTACTGTCCGGGATACAATTTCTCCCCTCGCGCGGCGGCATCACGGATACGCTTTTTAAGTGCATTTCTCTGTTCTATGCTCGCGTTGCGATAGTTGAATGTTGTCTCGGAAGGTGCTTGACTTGATATGCCTGCTTCATCGGGACGTCTGCTGCCTGACTGTATAGCATTTGAAATCTTCTGCGCTGTTTTCTGCGCTGCTGCCTGCATAGAGGCTATTTGGATTTCATTACGGTGTACGGCATAATACGCATCCTCTACGCTTAAACCGACACCGGGAGCAGTCATACGTGCAAACACAGGGTTTTTAAGTTCTGTACGAAGGTCAAAAGAAGGGAACACCTTTTTTAAAGCTGCGCCTTGCTGCTCAAGCTTCTGAATATGCTCTTGGAATTTCTGTTCCTGAAGCGTTCTTTGCTCTTGTGCTTGCTGTCTTGCAGTTGCTCTTTCCTGTTGGTCAATTTTCTTGGCAGTTTCTACAGGTACGCCCATTTCAAGAGCCTTGTCCTCATAGTAGTCACTATCATCGTTTACAGCTTTTGCAAGAGCCTCGTAATCAGTGGGATCAAGATTGTGCTTTCTTGCAAGCAACTCTAACGCAGGTGTGAGCTTTGCCAATGATTCTTCTGCATTTTTAGCAGTCCTCAAACGAGATTGAACAACAGATTGCATCTGCTTATTGTATTCAGGATCAGCCATAATCTCATCCCAACTCATACGAGAAGTAGCATTTGTCTTTGTTTCTTCCGAGGGGTTAACATTTGCAGGAGCGGTCTGCTCGTTGGTTGCCTCTGACTTTTTCACTACAGATTCGGTCTTTGCTGTCTGTGGAAGGCTTGAGGCTACCTTACTCGCTCTTTTGCGAATCTTATCTTCGGGAACGCCCAATTCTCGAAGTCTCTGTTCGGCGGCAACAGTCGCATTTTCGCCCGATGCGGCTCCTTCTCCTCCACCTTCGCCTGTTCCTTCACCTGCGAATAACTGAAGATTGAGCCATTTTTCTTTTAACATGAGTAAATCCTCCGATATTTAATCTGCCAATAAGGTTGGCGAGTCCTATATAATGCCATAAGGCTTATATACATTGGTTTATCCCATAATCTTGTATGAGATATTTTCAGGATAGTTATGTGCTAAAAGCTCAAAGCCTGCACATACTGTATCAAAGGCAAGGGTTATTGATGCCTTAATACGCTTGGGAGCGTTGCAATATACCGTTGCGTTGCCTTCCTCAAGCTCTACTGTTGGATATTTAACTTGTCCGCAAGCTTTCATATTCTCTACAAAGGCAGCGAGCGTATAAACAAGAATAGATGCAGAAGCACATACAAGATCGTGTCCTACCTCTCCACTCTGAGCGTGTCCTTCAACGGTTACTCGGTTAATGTCTCTGTGATAAATTACTGTAATCATTTCTTATCTCCCTTCGTTACCTTTCCACTGTTAGGCTGTGAAGCTCCTGCAGCTCTTTCGCGTGAATTTGCTACTATTGTAGGCTCTTTTTTGCCTATGCCTGCAATATGATCGCTTTGTAACATATTTGCGATTCCGCCCATCATACCGCCACCACTTTGCCCCATAGTCTGCATAACGTCTTGAGCTATAGTTTCTACCATATCGGGACGAGCTACTGTTGCAAACTCCAAAGCCATTTTCATATACTGTATGAGTTTTTGGAACATAGTGCCGTTCTGCGATACCTTCTGCATAACTCCGTCTTTTCCGTCAAACTCCATAAGATCAAGGCACATAAGCGTTTGGTCTGTCATTTGAGGATTGAAAAATCCAAGTTGGAAGAACTGTAATGCCAGCTCATTCTGTGTAACCTTGGTATATACGTTCTTTTTCTGTGCCGACACTTTAATGTCAAACACAGGCAAACGAGGTCCTGCACCCACTCCGAAATCATTGCCTTGTGGTTGAAGTTGTATGCCTTTATTTGTATAGCTAACATACTGCTCCATACCATACTGACCAAGTATGCGGAACTGTCGGGGCATATTATAGAACTGTCTTATAAGCTCTATACATATCTCAACTATCTCAGAGTATGCTCTATATGCTCCTTGTGTACTGTCTCTGCTACCTTTGCCGCTTGCTTCTTGGAGTGCAGCTATAGCAGAAGCAGCAGTAACACCCGAACTAATATTTCCTGTACTTGTCTCGGTGTTTCCACTTGTCTCACGAAGCTCTTGTATTGTTCTGTCAAGTACATTGATATAATTACCGTCAAGAGAAACATGTTCAACACGTTTTACAGTGTTTTCATCCAATGAGCCTGTAACATCTATTAAAGGATTTGATAAATCAAGAAACTGCTCCTCGTTTATGCCTGCATTAACTCTTTTAAAGTAACGAGGCGTAGCACCTACCATGGCATTCTTTACAAAGCTTGTCTTGATAAGGTCAATTTCTGTTTGAGGGTTGCGACAAATGTCAACATATCCATAACCACAGGGAGAACCTTCAATAGGGTAGAGAGGATCGAACACGTAAGGATATTTGCCGTGGTCGTACAGACCTGTTATAGCCATAGGAGGCTTAACCTGCTGTGTTATCTCGTCAATAATAGGCTGTGTATCGTTCTCCGTAGCATATAGCACTGTGTCATTAACGTACTTAATGTATTGGAGAGTGTTCTTGCCCTCTTTGTATTTATGATAGTAAACCTCGATAACCGTGACCTTGTTCTCCGTGTCTACGTTGTCATCATAAAGGAATTTAGTGCTTATAAAGGTATTACCCTTAATTCCTCCCTTAAGCTGCTCAGGATATTTTTGTTCAAGCAAATCTTTGTCGCAAAGCTCTGTGTGGAAGAAGTAACGGCTCTTTTGAATATCGGTTTTCCCTGGCTCCCAATAGAGATTGAGCAGATTTGCACATTCTATGCTGATATCACCGAGACCGTTAAGCTTGTTTTTGTCCCATACAACTTTATAAACGCCTGTGCCTGTTTTCATTTTCTGCCACATGGCATCATCATAGGAACTCTCAAACTTGTTTTGTTCAAGAACACAGGGAACTATGGCAGATAGCATACGAGCCTCGCCTCTGTCTCCTTCCTCTCTTGGTAGGATGTTAGGTTCGGGGTATGCTTCCATAGCATCGGCGTGTTTACTTACAATAACGTTGTGAAGCCAACCTGAAACGCTCTTAAAGCCTCCGTCTTTGCCTATGTTAGTGCTTTTCTGCTCCTCTGTAGTGTTGCGAAGCTTCCACCATTGTTCTGATGCAACAATACGTTGTTCAGTTAGTGCCTTGCCTGCCTTGTACTTTTGGAGTATTAAGGTTAATTCCTTAAGCTGTTCCGAGCCTATTGGCGCAGGAGCAACATCTTTAAGGTCTGTATTGGTGTTTTTATTAACAGGTGGTAACATAAATTTCTATGTTCTCCTCTCCATATTAGTAATAAGTGTGGTTGCCTCCGAATTGGTTAAGGGGATCAGATATAATAACCTTACGCTCAGGGGGGATAATAGGCGATATAGGTCGTGACATACACATATATCTGACTTCATCGGGGCAGTGATCTTCAAGTTTTGTATCAAGGTCCTCAGGGTGTGTTTCCGAGTACATCATAAGAGGTATAGTGCGTATAAACGCCTTGCAGTTATTGAATATATACATTCTCGGAAAGCCGTTATCATCAAATTGGAATCTGTAATGTACCTGCATCCAACCGGGAATACGCTCATTATCTCCGGGAGAGAAGTAAATACCGTAATCTGCGGCTGTGTCTGCTATGCTTATTCCTCTTGACTTATCCCATATAGCAGGATCGGCAACACTATCAATTATCTTTCTGCCTTTTAGCCAAGGATGTTCTCGCTCAAACTGACTTATTCTCTTAAACTGTTCATCGGGAGACCATTTAACACCCTCATCAGGTGTCTGTGTGCATCCGTACATCTCCATAATGCGATATAGAACACCGTCATAGTCAACCGCCCAATAGCCAAGGGAAAAAGGTTTGTTATATCCGAAGTCGTAGGAACGCATAATATTCCAACCTCTCGGGATTTCAAAAGGCTCTATAACGTGGGTGAATCTGCGTTGTCTGAGTGCTTCTTCGGTTGTTATACCTGCCTTTGCACATAGCTCTATATCAGGTGTCTCTCGGAAATCCTCAAAGAACTGTCCCTCAAATATATCCCACCGCCCATATAACCACGCATCACGCAGTTTAGGAGGCAGAGCCTCAAGCTCCTTTACATATTCAGGCTGTGATGCCATAAGAGCCTTATTGTCTGTAACAAGAGCCTGAATAAAGGTATAGTCCTCAGGATGCTCGCCTTGCTCATACTTCTTGTCAATGAATATCCGCTTAAAATAGCCGTGTGAAGCTCCACCGGGGTTGCAGGTGTAATATATCCGCTTAGGGAAGTTATTGACACCACGGCAACAGACAACTATCTTTTTTATCCACATTTCTTGAAGCTGTGTAGCCTCGTCTATAAAGATAACGTCATACTCTGCACCTTGATATTGATTAAGGTCATTATCATTATTGCAATATCCAAACTTGATAGTGCTGCCGTTAAAGAATTTGAACATCTTCTTTGTTTCGTTATATCGCGCTATCTTTGTAGGCAATTCTTTCTGTAATGGCTCTATATGGTTATTTGTGAGCTCAGGATATGTACGCCTTACAATGAGGCACTTGATACCTTTGAAGCGCATACAGAGCCTTTTTGCTTTGTTTCTGACAGACCAAGACTTGCCGCCACCTCTCGCACCACCGTAGCCTATATGCTTTGTTCTCGCTGATAGAAATGCCTCCTGCTTCTCATTGTTAGGGGGATCAAGGACGAGCTGTAACTTACTCATTCCATTTCTCCTCTCCTGCATTGAAAGTAACCTCTATTTCGGTAACGTCACTATCATCAACCTTTTCAGCCTCTTTCTGAAGCTTTGCGATCCTTGCCTCTTGCTCTCTCATGTCTGCATCAGTCTTAAAGCCTTTAATATCTTTGATGTCCTTAAGAGCAGAGGATATATTCTTAATGCCTTTTGTGTCGTGTACCTTGTCAATAACCTCACTTATCTTATTAAGCAACTTGTCCGCAACCTCAATAATCTTGGTTGCTTTATAAGCCTCATTGTCGCTGACGGTCTCAATGATTTTTGTGTCCGTTTCTGTGCTTGCTTTGTTCCGCAAATCCGTCCACTTTTCTTTAGCTGCTACCTTGCGTAAGGTGCTGAATGAAACATTATACTTTTCGGCAAGCTTTCTGTAGCTCGTACCGCCTGCGATATATTCCGCCTTTATTCGTTTCCAATCCACAGAAAGCCTCCCTTCGTAGATTTCTGCCATAATAATACTAAAAAGCATAAAGATATGTAACACCCCATATTTACAAAAAGAAAAGGGAAGCCGAAGCCTCCCTTGTTGAACTAATTCCATAGTTCCATTGATTTTATAATAGCCGAGTAGTTATCGTGAACCTCTCTCGGTGTCATATTTCTAACATCTTGCGGAGAGAAATATTTTTCTTCGGGAGCAGGTGACGGAATGTTCTCCGTGTATTTCTTTTTGAGTTCGGAAATATCCTTGAATAATACAACAACACCCATATTTCCAACGCAGTCTTTAAGGAACATCTTTTTGCTTTCAATCTCCGCAAAAATCTCCCTCGCATAGTCTTTCATACACTCGGCATAATTCTTGATAAGAGCATCTTTTTCGGCTTGCAACCTCTCAACCTCGCTTTTTGTTTCTTCAAGAATAACGGCAAGGTGTTCGTTGTTGTCTTTCAATGTTTCATTTTCTTGTACCAACCTTATCCCATCTTGTACCAATTTTTCAACCTCGCTCTTTGGTACAACATCGGTGACGATGAGTTTTTCAATCTCATCTACAAAAATGATTACTCTACCACTCGACTTTCCGCTACCAAAAGGAATTGTATGTAACTTTTCATCGGTTAGTAACGCATCCGCATCAATATATCGTTTCATATCATTTTCCTTTATCTATACTTTCAAGCCTTTCAATAACTCGTTGAAAAACCTTTAGTATATCGTTATAATCTTCTTCTGCGAAAGCGTTGAGTAGACTTGATTGCATAAGTTCCACCAAATCTCTTTTTTGCTTTGTTGAAATAGTCTCGTAATTCGGAGTAATATATTCGTCCATA
>JAEIGA010009836.1_pt1 | contig 14485 bp, 23 predicted proteins | sample 9270691 | NCBI WGS metagenome assembly JAEIGA01 (sample SAMN17057246, study PRJNA624740) | gut metagenome | biome: biome; isolation source: fecal sample | host: Bos grunniens | place: China: Xizang | collected 2019 | reverse complement strand
CGATGAGGAAATGCCCGGTGTTGACTATGTAATTCCCGATATGCAATATATCGTTAAAAACAAAGACCGTTTCCGTGCAATATTTATAACACACGGACATGAGGACCATATCGGTGCGATTCCGTATCTTCTCCGTGATGTGAATGTTCCCATCTACGGAACGAGACTCACTCTCGGCATCATTCAGAATAAGCTTCGCGAATTCAGACTTGACAAGGAAGCAGATCTTGTTGAAGTTCAGGCGGGGCAGACTGTTGAACTCGATACTCTTGACGTTGAGTTTATCCATGTCAATCACTCTATTGCCGATGCTGCGGCTCTCGCTATCCATACTCCGTGCGGCACGATCCTTCATATGGGTGACTTCAAGATAGACGTTACACCTGTTGACGGTGAAATGATCGATCTTACACGTATCGGTGAACTCGGCAAAGAGGGCGTTATGCTTCTTATGATGGAATCTACGAACGTTGAACGTCCGGGCTTTGCGATGAGTGAGCTTAAAGTCCGTGATTCCCTTCGCAATATTTTCTCAAGAGCCGTAAGTCAGCGTATTATTATTGCTACGTTTGCGTCCAACGTGCACCGTGTGCAGACGATAATCGACCTTGCCGCAGAATTTCACCGAAAGGTAGCTGTAAGCGGCAGAAGTATGGTAACCGTAATCGAGGTTGCCCGTCAGCTCGGTTATATGTCTATTCCCGATCATGTTCTTATCGATATAGAGGATGTTAATAATTATCCTCCCGAAAAGGTTGTTATTATAACAACAGGCAGCCAGGGCGAACCTATGTCTGCTCTTTACAGAATGGCTTATTCCGACCATAAGGTCGTTGAAATAAATAACCGCGACCTCGTTATTATTTCCGCTACCGCTATCCCGGGTAATGAAAAGCTTGTAAACCGCGTTGTCAATGAGCTCTTCAGATCTGGTGCGGAGGTCGTTTACGAATCTCTTGCGGAGGTACATGTTTCGGGTCACGCATGTCAGGAAGAGCTGAAGCTTATCTTCGGTCTTACCCGTCCTAAATTCTTTATCCCCGTTCACGGCGAATACCGTCACCTTAAACGCCATGAAGCCCTCGCTCATTCTCTCGGCATCCCCGAAAAGAATGTTGTTGTTGCAGATATCGGCAATATAATCGAGGTTTGCGAAGAAGAGATAAAAACTGTCGGAACCGTTCCCGCAGGCAGAGTTCTTGTTGACGGTCTCGGTGTCGGTGATGTCGGAAACGTTGTTCTTCGTGACAGAAAGCATCTTTCTCAGGACGGTCTTATTATGATCGTTGCTGTTGTTGATGAATACACTCTTACAGTAATGCCCGAACCCGAGGTTATTTCAAGAGGCTTTGTTTACGCTAAAGAAAACGAGAGCATTGTTGAAAAGATAAAAGAAATAACCGTCAAAGTTATTACACGTTGTGCTGAGGACGGCTATGATGAGTGGGCGTTCAATGCGAAGACCCGTGTTAAGGATGAGGTTGCAAAATACGTTTCCGAACAAACGAAGCGTAAGCCCATGATAATTCCCGTTATTAAAGTTATATAATGAGATGTTGAAAGGATAGTTATGAATCTTTCTATAATCCCTACCGTTAAATCTGTCGTTACCGACGGAAACGAAGTTTCTTTCTTCGATTTTGCGCCCGCGATGTCTTTGCAGGCTCATTGCAGAACAGAGGATATTCTTTCTGATTTTGCATTTGAGCTTAAAGGCAATAAGCTCATAAAGGCAGAGATCGACGAATCTCTTGAAAAAGAAGAATATTCCGTTGCGGTCTCCGAAAATGAGATCGTAATTAAAGGCTCCTGCGATGCAGGTGTTCATTACGGTTTCTGTACACTTGTTCAGCTTGCCGCTCTTAACGACGGAGCTATTCCCACAGGTGTTATCAATGATAAACCCGATATGTCCTTCAGGGCTGTGTCCGACGATATTTCAAGAGGTCAGATCTCAACCGTTGACGGATTCAAATCTATGATCCGCCGCTTTTCCTATTTTAAATATAACGTCTATATGCCGTATATCGAGGATACGTTCCGTTTTTCTTTCTGTCCCGACTTCGGTAAATATTCCGACCCCGTTCCCGCTTCCGAATGGAAAGAGATCTGTGAGTATGCTCTCGGTTTCGGTGTTTCTGTTCGTCCCATTGTAAATCTTATCGGTCATTGGGATAAAAACAGCCGTCTTTTCGACTTCCGTGAAATGATGCTCATGGACGGCGAAAGAGTGACCAGTGTTCTTGATGTAACAAAAAAAGAGGTCCGCGAATTTGTCTGCAAAATGCTTGATGAGATCGTTGATGCTTTCGGACCCGGTGTTCTTCATGCAGGCGGCGATGAAGTTTCCGAAATGAAGAAGGTTTTCGGCAAGGAAAAAGCAGCGGAGCTCTATGTTGAATATTTCAACTGGCTTTCTTCCGAGGTAAAGAAACGCGGCTGTACTCTTATGATGTACGGTGATATGTTCCTTCAGCCTTACGGTGATTACGGCTTTGATTTCGATGCTGTTTACGGTCTTGACAGTGATATTGAACTTATTGCTTGGGACTATGCTCCTCGTGAAGAATATTCTTCGGAGAAGTTTAAAGACAGTAAGCATAATTTCGGTATTTCTCCCGCAACATGGGCTTGGAACCGCTTTATCCCCCAGTTTGAGGTTTCTTTTATCAATAGCAAGAACTTTGTACGCCAGACTCGCGGAACCTGCGATAAGTTTGTTGTCTCTTCCTGGAATGACGGTGGCTGTTGCCTTCGCGAAGAAATGATGCCCGGTGCGGCTGCGGGTGCGCAGTTTGCGTGGACGTATGACGATACCCTTACGTTTGACGATCTTTGCCGTTCTTTCCATAAAATATATTATGGCTATGACGATGATGTTATCGAAGCCTTTAAGACGGTTTATTCTTACGATAAGATCTTTGAGGTTGAAGATATTCATGAGTATGCGGCTATGGGCTCTGTTTTGTTTAATGAATTCTGGAAGGATGCAAGAAAACCCACTTCCGAAAAATATGACCTTGCCGAAAAATGCTCTGAACTGTTTTCTGTAATAGGTGAGGCTGAAGATATTCTCAAAGAAAACAAGCCCAAGAGATTTAAGGCTACATATGATGCTTTCATGTTTGACCTTCGCCGTCTTATGTGGACATTGATGCGTGTGTGTATTATTCCTTCCGTTGCTTTTGAAAGCCGTGAAGAAGCCAAGAGTATCGTTGATGACCTTATTGCTCTTTCCGAGGAATTTGAGCTTATCAAGAAAGAAAACAGACGCCTCTGGATGCGTATGAACCGTCAGAGCGAATGGAACTATCTCGAATCCAAATATATCGATACCGAACAGTCTCTTTACTCTCTTATCAGATATTGTAAATTCGGTAAAAATCTTGGTGTCGAAAAATATATGTAAGATCGTTCTTTATATTATAATATTGAAAGGTACTTACTTCGGTAGGTACCTTTTATTTTGTATACATCAGGCTGTCGAGTTCGTATGCAGTCGTTGCGATGAATTCCATGTTTGTCGGTTTTCGCCTTTTCTTGGGGTCTCCGAAAACAGAAAGATAATATTCTGTCGGAGTTTCACTGTAGAGCGTGTCTATCGTGTATCTTATTGATCGTTCAACGTTAGCCTGTGTTGTTTTATATTTCACTGCAATGACGGGATATATGTCTTCCGTGATTTTTATGAGCTTTTCGTCCGACTTCGCATAGATGTCGATTGCTTCGATCAAAAAGAAAAATCCTTTTGTTTTACTGTATATCCCAAGGTCTGTGAGTATTCTTCTGATTTGTCTTTCCATTGATGTTGTCTCCTGATGTCGGTTTTGTATTCAGTATATCATGTCGGTTTTTGTTTTACAATGTCATATATTGCAGAAAAATGTCTTGTTTTCGCTCCGGATTCTGTGTCTTTTGATTTTGAAACAAATCACTGTCCAAAACACCCTGTTGATAAATCTCATTTTTGTTAATTTTAACGAATGATTTTGAAACTGTAAAGGTGTCCACCTTTAAGTATAGGTAAAATATTAACGAAAATGCCTTGAATTTCAAAGAATAATTTGTTAAAAACACCAGTCAAGTTTATGTAAAATAACCATTTGGGGAGTTTACAAATTGTTCATAATGAAATTCAAGAAAAGGTATTGCATTTTCGGGGATTTTATGCTATAATAACTGAGCATGGCAATTTAATGAGCGAAGATCCCAAAGGTTGCCGCCCGGCTTTGAACGCCGAACGGGTAATTTTGGGGGAGCAAATCCGATTTGAAATTGGATGATACCGAATTTTGTTGATGTAGATTTATGGGTCACAAAAACCCGTTAAAGGATCGGCGTGCCGATTACTAACGGAGACCGCGTAAAGACTACCGCTCAACGCCCCGAGTGTTTTCGGAACAGCTTGCCCTGTCCGAAATTTTTTGCGGTCAAATTCGGAAACACACGGCAGAGTGTTCGGTTTTTCATCGCCGCCAAATCAACTATATAATAAAGCAAAACGCAGAATTTATTCAGGAGGCGAAAATCATGGCTAACAACAAAATGAGAATCAGACTTAAATCTTACGATCACAAGCTTATCGACCGCGCATCTGAAAAGATCGTCGAAACAGCAAAGAGATACGGCGCTGAAGTATCCGGTCCCGTACCCCTTCCTACCGACAGAGAGATAATCACTATCCTCCGCGCAGTTCATAAGTACAAAGATTCCCGCGAACAGTTTGAGATCAAAACTCACAAACGTGTAATCGACGTAATCAAGCCCTCTCAGAAAGCAGTAGATGCTCTCGTAGGCATTGAACTTCCCGCAGGCGTTGATATCGAAATCAAACTTTAATTAAATTGCATTGCCGTGCAGGTCATGTTGGTACCAGACCAACCAATAACCGAAAGGAGAAAACATTCAAATGGAAAAAGGCATTATCGGCAGAAAAATCGGTATGACTCAGCTCTTCACTGAAAACGGCAACGTCATTCCGGTAACTGTTCTTGAAGTCGGCCCTTGCGCAGTAGTTCAGAAAAAGACCGTTGAAAACGACGGTTACGATGCAGTTCAGCTCGGCTTCGAAGACATTCGTGAAAAACTCGTTGTAAAACCCCGCAAAGGTCACTTCGACAAAGCACAGGTTGCATATAAGAGAGTTCTTAAAGAATTCGCTCTCGACAACAGTGCAGATCTTAAAGTAGGAGATATCCTCAAGGCTGACGTTTTCGCTAACGGCGACAAAGTAGACGTTACAGGCATCTCCAAAGGTAAAGGATACCAGGGCACCATCAAGCGTCACGGTTACCACACCGGTCCTATGGCTCACGGTTCCGGTTACCACAGACATCAGGGTTCCATGGGCGCGAACACCGACCCCTCCAGAGTTATGAAGGGTAAAGGCATGCCCGGTCACATGGGTAGCGAACAGGTTACTGTTCAGAACCTCAGTGTTGTAAAAGTTGATGTTGACAACAACCTTATTGCTATAAAAGGTGCCGTACCCGGCCCCAACGGCGGTCTCATAGTTGTTAAGTCCGCCCTCAAAAAGCGTTCTTAAGGAGGGGAGAATAAACAATGGCTAATGTTAAAGTTTATGATATGACCGGTAAAGAGACCGGTACGCTCGAATTGAACGACAAGATTTTCGGCGTAGAAGTAAACGTCTCTCTTCTTCACGAAGCGGTCAAAAATTATCTTGCTAACCAGCGTCAGGGAACTCAGAGCACCAAAACCAGAACTGAAGTTCGCGGCGGCGGCAGAAAGCCTTTCAGACAGAAAGGTACCGGTAGAGCAAGACAGGGCTCCATCAGAGCACCCCAGTGGTATCACGGCGGCGTAGCTCTCGGTCCCAAACCCAGATCTTACAGATACTCCATGAACAAGAAAGCTAAGAGAGGCGCAATGAAGAGCGCGTTCTCCTCTAAGGTTCAGGAAGGTAAGTTCATCGTTCTTGATGCTCTCAACTTCGATGCTATCAAGACCAAGAACATGGTTGCTGTTCTTAAAGCTCTCAATGCAACCGAAAAATCCCTCGTTGTTCTTCCCGCTCCCAATGTTAACGTTGTAAAGAGCGCAAAGAACATCCCCGGTGTTAAAACTCTCTATGTTAACACTCTTAACGTTTACGATATTATCAATCATGACAACTTCATCGTAACTAAAGAAGCTGTTCAGAAAATCGAGGAGGTGTACGTATAATGAAATTCGCTCAGGATATTATTTTGAAACCGGTTGTAACCGAACACAGCATGGACATTATGCGTAGCCAGCGTAAATACACTTTCGTAGTTGCTCAGGATGCTAACAAGATCGAGATCAAAAAAGCTATTGAAGAACTCTTCAAAGTTAAAGTCTCCTCTGTTAACACCATGCACCTCGCAGGCAAAAACAGAAGAAGAGGCCTCACTTACGGTAAAACCGCTAAAGCTAAGAGAGCCATCGTAACCCTCACCGAAGATTCCAAGACCATCGAGTTCTTCGACAGCTTAATGTAAAGGAGTGCTAAGTTAATATGGCTATTAAAACATACAAACCGACAACTCCTTCAAGGAGAACGATGACGGTTTCCACTTTCGAAGAGATCACCAAGAAATCTCCCGAAAGATCTCTCCTTACCGTTCTCAAAAAGAACGCAGGACGTAACAGCTACGGTAAGATCACCGTTCGTCATAAAGGCGGCGGAAACCGTAGAAAATACAGAATTATCGACTTCAAGAGAAACAGACTCAACGAAAAGGCTAACGTAATCGCTATCGAATACGACCCCAACAGATCCGCTAACATCGCTCTTATCGAGTATGCTGACGGTGTTCGCAGCTACATCATTGCTCCCGAAGGACTTCATGTAGGTGACGTTGTTGAATCCGGCGCTAACGCAGATATCAAACCCGGTAACTGCCTCTTCATTGAAAACATTCCTGTCGGTACTTTCATTCACAACATTGAGCTCTACCCCGGCAAAGGCGCTCAGCTCGCTCGTTCCGCTGGTATCGGTGCTCAGCTCATGGCTAAAGAGAACGGATTTGCTCAGGTTCGTCTTCCCTCCGGTGAAGTTAGAATGGTCCGTCTCAACTGCAAAGCTACTATCGGCGTTGTAGGTAACAGCGACCATGAAAACATTTCTCTCGGTAAAGCCGGCAGAAAACGTCACATGGGTATCCGCCCGACCGTTCGCGGTTCTGTTATGAACCCCTGCGATCACCCTCACGGTGGTGGTGAAGGTAAATCTCCTATCGGTCGTCCCGGTCCTGTTACTCCTTGGGGTAAACCGGCTCTCGGTTACAAGACCCGCAAGAAGAACAAATCCAACAAGTACATCGTAAAGCGCAGAAAGGATAAATAGGAGGTGCCACAATGAGCAGAAGTGTTAAAAAAGGACCTTATGTCGAACTTTCGCTTATGAAAAAAGTTCTCGAAATGAATGAAAAAGGCGAAAAAAGAGTTGTAAAAACATGGTCAAGGGCATCCACTATTTTCCCTGAATTCGTTGGACACACCTTCGCTGTTCACGATGGAAAAAAGCATGTCCCCGTATATGTAACAGAGGATATGGTCGGTCATAAACTTGGCGAATTCGCTCCGACCCGTTCATTCAGAGGCCATTCCGGTTCGAAGGCCTCCAATACCAAGTAAGCTTGCACAGGAGGTTAAGGAAAGATAATGGAAGCAAAAGCTTATTTGAGAGATCTTCGCATCACTCCTCGTAAAGTGAAGATCGTTCTCGACCTTATTAGAAACAAACCCGTCGGAACGGCGGCTGCTATCCTGCAGAACACCCCGAAAGCCGCAAGCGAGCCCGTACTTAAGCTTCTCAGAAGCTGCATCGCTAATGCTGAAAACAACTTCGGCATGAACGTTGACAAGCTCTACGTTAAAACCTGCTTTGTTGACCCTGCAAGAGTTATGAAGCGTCGTATGGAAAGAGCTAAAGGCAGCGCTGATATCTATCGCAAGAGATCTTCTCACATCACTATGATCCTTGCGGAAAAGGAATAAGGGAGGACAGATATGGGACAGAAAGTTAACCCGCACGGCCTTCGTGTTGGCATAATCCGCAACTGGGACTCCCGTTGGTTTGCTCGCGATGACAAATTCGGCGACATCCTTGTTCAGGATAACAAAATCAGAAAATATATCAAAAAAGAGATGTACGGAGCTGGTATCCCGAGAATCGAGATCGAACGTAACTCCGAAGAACGCATCAAAATCTACATTCAGTGCGCTAGACCCGGTATCGTAACCGGTAAGGGCGGCCAGGAAATCGAAAAGCTTCGTAAGAACATCGAAAAAATGGTTGGCCAGCGCGTTTACATCACTATCGTAGAAGTTAAACGTCCTGAGCTCAACGCTCAGCTCGTTGCTGAAAGAATTGCTGCAGACCTCGAAAAGAGAACTGCTTTCAGAAGAGCTACCAGAATGGCTATCGACAGAACCATGAAGAGTGGTGCTAAGGGTATCAAAACTATGGTATCCGGCCGTCTCGCAGGCGCTGAAATCGCTCGTAGCGAACATTTCTATGAAGGTACTATTCCCCTTCAGACTCTCAGAGCTGACATCGACTACGGTTTCGCTGAAGCTCACACCACTTACGGTAGAATCGGTGTAAAAGTTTGGATCTACAAAGGCGAGGTTCTCGCTTCAAACAGAAAGACGGAAGTAAAGGAGGATAACCGCCGTGTTAATGCCAAAAAGAACAAAATATAGACGTGTACAGCGTGGACGTCTTAAGGGTAAGGCTACCAGAGGTGCTGAACTTTCAAGCGGCTCTTACGGTCTCGTTTCCCTCGAACCCGCATGGATTACAAGTAACCAGATCGAAGCTGCCCGTATCGCTATGACCAGATACATCAAAAGAGGCGGTAAAGTTTGGATTAAAATATTCCCCGATAAGCCCATCACTGAAAAACCTGCTGAAACTCGAATGGGTTCCGGTAAAGGTTCTCCCGAATACTGGGTTGCAGTTGTTAAACCCGGTCGTATAATGTTCGAGATGGATGGCATCGCGGAAGATGTTGCAAAGGAAGCTATGCGTCTCGCATCTTACAAACTTCCCGTTAAATGCAAATTCATCAAAAAATCTGATGAGGCTACCGAAGTCGGAGGTGACGCATAATGAAGGCAAAAGAAATAAGAGAAATGTCCGTTTCCGAACTCGAAGCGAAGCTCAAGGATCTCAAGGCAGAGCTTTTTAATCTTCGTTTTCAGCATGCGACCAAACAGCTCGATAACCCCATGGTAATCGCTTCCGTAAAGAAGGATATCGCTAAAGTTAAGACCATCCTTCGTCAGAAGCAGGCTGTCTAATAGGAGGACAAAGCAATGGAAGCAAACAGAAATCTCAGAAAAACGAGAGTCGGCATGGTTGTCTCCGATAAGATGGACAAAACCATCGTGGTCGCTATCAGAGAAAATGTCAGACATCCTCTCTACGCTAAAGTTATCAGAAGAACTTATAAGCTTAAAGCACACGACGAAAATAACGAGTGCAGAATCGGCGATAAAGTCGAAGTTATGGAAACAAGACCTCTCTCCAAAGATAAGAGATGGCGCCTCGTTTCTATCATCGAAAAAGCTAAATAATGCAGTAAAGGAGTACCAGATATGATTCAACAGCAGACCTTTCTGCAGGTAGCCGACAATACCGGTGCAAAAGAGATTATGTGTATCCGCGTTTTGGGCGGTACAGGCAGAAAATATGCCAATATAGGCGATGTTATAGTCGCTTCTGTTAAGAAAGCTTCTCCCGGCGGAATCGTTAAAAAAGGCGATGTTGTAAGAGCCGTTGTAGTTAGAAGCGTTCGCGGTCTCCGCAGAGCAGATGGCAGCTATATCAAATTCGACGAAAACGCAGCAGTTATCCTTAAGGATAAAGAAGATAAAAACCCCAGAGGTACCCGTATCTTTGGGCCCATCGCAAGAGAGCTCCGCGACAAGGAATACTCTAAGATCCTTTCGCTCGCTCCCGAAGTTCTGTAAGAAGGAGGAACTTGAATAATGAAAACGCTTCATATCAAAAAAGGCGATACCGTTCAGGTTATCTCCGGTAACAGCAAGGGTCAGAAGGGTAAAGTTCTCGAAGTTTCCCCCGCTGAAGGCAAAGCAATCGTTGAAGGCGTTAACATGGTTTCCAAACATGTTAAACCTCGCGGTCCTCAGCAGGCTGGCGGCATCGTTAAAACTCCCGGTCCCCTTTATACCTGCAAATTGATGGTTGTTTGCCACAAATGCGGCAAAGCTACTAGAGTTGGCTACCGTGTTGAAAACGGCAAAAAGATCAGATATTGCAAAAAATGCAATGAGAGCATATAACGGAGGAACGTACAAATGGCAAGATTAAAAGAATTTTATAAAAACGAAGTTGCTCCCGCTCTTATGAAGAAATTCGAATATAAGAGTTCTATGCAGATCCCCGAGATCAAGAAAGTTGTTATCAACGTTGCTTGCGGCGACGCTAAAGACAACAGCAAGATCATCGACGCTGTATCCAATGACCTCGGTATCATCACCGGTCAGAAACCTATCGTTTGTAAGGCTCGTAAATCCGTTGCGAACTTCAAAATTCGTAAAGGTATGCCTATCGGCGTTAAGGTAACTCTTCGCGGCGAAAGAATGTACGAATTTATCGACAGACTTTTCTCCGTTGCTCTTCCCCGTGTTCGTGACTTCCGCGGTATCAACGCTAACGCTTTTGACGGCAGAGGTAACTACTCTCTCGGTATCAAAGAACAGCTCATATTCCCCGAAATCGAATATGATAAGATCGACAAAGTCAGAGGCATGGATATTATGTTCGTAACGAGCGCAACCAAAGACGAAGAAGCTAAAGAACTTCTCACTCTTATGGGCGCACCGTTTGCTAAGTGATTCAGGAGGAACGGAAATGGCTAAAACTTCAATGAAGGTAAAGCAGCAGAGAGCTCCCAAATTCTCTGTTAGGGCCTACAACAGATGCAAGATCTGCGGCAGACCCCACGGCTATCTCAGAAAATACGGTATATGCCGAATTTGCTTCCGTGAGCTCGCCTACAAAGGCGAAATCCCCGGAGTCAAAAAGGCAAGCTGGTAATAACACTGACAGGAGGATTGCAAAATGCATATTACAGACCCTATTGCCGATATGCTGACCCGTATCCGCAACGCAAGCAGCGCTAAACACGAGACTGTTGATATCCCCGCTTCCAATATGAAGAAGCAGATCGCTCAGATTCTCGTTGACGAAGGCTATATCAAGTCTTACAACGTTGTGGACGATGGTAAACAGGGCATCATTAAGGTTTTCCTTAAATACGGCCCCAACAAAACCAAGGTCATCCAGGGCATGAAGAGAGTTTCCAAACCCGGCCTTCGCATCTACGTCGGCTCCGACGAGATCCCCAAGGTCATGAGAGGTCTCGGCGTTGCCATCGTTTCCACGTCTAAAGGTGTTATGACCGATAAGGCGGCTAGAAAAGAGAACGTAGGCGGCGAAGTCCTCGCGTTCGTTTGGTAAAATAGAGAGGATCAATAACAATGTCAAGAATTGGTAGAAAGACAATAAATATACCCGCCGGTGTAAACGTAACAATCACCGACGATAATACAATCACTGTACAGGGCGCTAAGGATACCCTTACCCGTACAATGCACCGCGATATGAAAATCGCAGTAGAAGGCGCAGAGATCACTGTTTCCCGTCCTTCCGAGAACAAGCTTCACAGAAGCCTTCACGGTTTGACCAGAACCCTCATCGCTAACATGATCGAAGGCGTTACCACCGGTTATTCCAAATCCCTCGAAATCCAGGGTATCGGTTACAAGGTAGTTAAAGAAGGCAACAAGATCGTTCTTACTATCGGTTTCTCTCACCCCGTTGTTTTCGAAGAAATTCCCGGTATCACACTCGAAGTTCCTAATGCTAACACCATCGTTGTCAAAGGTCCCGATAAGCAGATGGTAGGTCAGTTTGCTGCTGAAATCCGCGGCAAGAAACCTCCCGAACCGTACCATGGCAAAGGCATTCGTTATGTCGGCGAATTTGTCCGTCATAAAGAAGGTAAAGCTGGTAAGGGTAGCAAGAAGTAATTAGAAGGAGGAAATTAGGAAATGATCTCAAAAAAGGATTCCAACAAAGCAAGACTTCAGCGTCATAAGCGCATCCGTGGCAAAGTAAGCGGCTCTGCAGAAAGACCCCGTCTTTGCGTATTCAAATCCTCTAAACACATTTACGCTCAGATTATTGATGACGTAACCGGTAACACTCTTGTTGCTTGTTCCACCGTTGAAAAGGATTTTGCTGATATCTATGGCGGTAACAAAGATGCTGCTAAGAAGATCGGCGAAGAAATCGCTAAACGCGCTTTGAACAAAGGTATCAAAGACGTAGTATTCGACAGAGGCGGTTATCTTTATCACGGTCGTATTAAAGAACTCGCAGAAGGCGCAAGAGAAGGCGGACTTAACTTTTAAGTTTAGGAGGATATGATAAATGTACGATAAAATAGACCCGTCCACTTTGGACTTAAAAGTAAAGACCATTAACATCGCTCGCGTATCCAAAACCGTTAAAGGCGGACGTAAAATGAAATTCTCCGCTCTCGTCGTAGTTGGCGACGGCAATGGTGTTGTAGGCGTAGGTCTCGGTAAGTCCGTGGATATTATGTATGCCGTAAACAAAGCAGAGGAAGATGCTAAGAAAAACCTCGTAAGAGTTACTCTTATGGGTACCACCATTCCTCACGAACTCGTTGCTGAGTTCGGCGCAAGCTCCGTTGTTCTTAAACCCGCTCCCAAAGGTACCGGTATCATTGCCGGCGGCGCAGTAAGAGATATTCTCGAACTCGCAGGCGTTAAGGACATCAGAACAAAAGCTCTCCACTCTCGTAATCCCCAGAATCTCGCTCAGGCTACCATCAAAGGTCTTGCAAGCCTCAGAGATGCTAAACAGATTGCTGAGACCAGAGGCAAATCGATAAGAGAAATTTTAGGTTGAGGAGGACATTACAATGATTAAAATCACTCTTCAGAAAAGTCTTATCGGCAGACATGAAGACCATATCGCAACCGCTAAATCCTTGGGCCTCAAAAAGATCGGTGATGTAACCGTTCAGCCCAACAACGGTGCTACTATGGGTAAAATTAAGAAAATCTCTTACCTTATCAAGGTAGAAGAAGAATAAGGAGGCCCACTATGAAAATTCACGATCTCGCACCTGCTCCCGGTTCCGTAAAGGAAGCGAAGAGAAAAGGTAGAGGTGCCGGCTCCGGTAACGGTAAAACCGCAGGCAAAGGTCATAAAGGCCAGAACGCACGTTCCGGCGGCGGCGTAAGACCCGGCTTCGAAGGCGGCCAGATGCCCCTTCAGAGAAGACTTCCTAAGAGAGGCTTCCGCAACTATCCCTTCAGAAAAGAATATCAGATCGTTAACATCGATTTCCTTAACATTTTCGATGACAACACTGTTGTAACTGCTGAAGAACTCCTTGCAAAAGGATTTATCGATAATATCGAAACCCCTGTTAAGATCTTGGGCGACGGTATCCTCGAAAAGAAATTAACAGTAAAGGCTAACAAATTTTCCGAGTCAGCCAAGCAGAAGATAGAAGCAGCCGGCGGGAAAGTTGAGGTGCTTTAAGGGTGGGCATACTCGAAACCTTAAGAAACGCATGGAAAATCGCGGACCTGAGGAAAAAGATCATCTACACCCTGTTTATTATCCTTCTCTTCAGAGTCGGTAGCTCGATTCCCGTTCCGTTTATCAACGCAGAGGCTCTTGAAGTGTATTTCAGCTCTCAGGGAAGCCTTCTTGGTTACCTGAATATGCTTTCAGGTAACGCTCTTACCGAAGGTACAATCTTTGCGCTGACAATTCAGCCTTACATCAATGCAAGCATTATCATTCAGCTTCTTACAATTGCTATCCCCGCCCTTGAACGTCTTTCCAAAGACGGCGGCGAGGAAGGCCGTAAGAAGATCAATCAGATAACCCGTTATACAACTGTTGCAATCGCTCTTATTCAGGCGTTCGGTTACCTCGTAACCCTTAAATCAACAGCTAACGGTGCTGCAGCTCTTACTCCTGTTGCAGGTTTCCCCGGATTCCTTCAGCAGCTCGCGATCGTCCTCGTTCTCGTAGCAGGCTCCTGCCTCGTTATGTGGCTCGGTGAAAGCATCAACGAAAAGGGTATCGGCAACGGTATCTCCATGATCCTTTTTGCTTCCATCGTTTCCAGAGGACCCGCAATCGTTATGAGCCTTGTTTACAACATCCAGATGGGTAAATGGTACATTCCCCTTGTTGTTCTCGTTATGGCTCTCCTCATTCTCGCGTTCATCGTATTTATGGACAGCGCAGAAAGAAGAATTCCGATCCAGTACGCTAAACGTCAGATCGGCAGAAAAATGTATGGCGGCCAGAGCACTCACTTGCCTATCAAAGTAGTTATGACCGGTGTTATGCCTATCATCTTTACTTTTGCTATCATCAGCATTCCGGCAACTATTGCTCAGTTCGTTCCTAACT
>JAEIGA010009835.1_pt1 | contig 14485 bp, 13 predicted proteins | sample 9270691 | NCBI WGS metagenome assembly JAEIGA01 (sample SAMN17057246, study PRJNA624740) | gut metagenome | biome: biome; isolation source: fecal sample | host: Bos grunniens | place: China: Xizang | collected 2019 | reverse complement strand
GTGGCGTTGACAAACAATTATCAACAAGCCGACACTGGCACGAAGATGATACATTTGGGCAAGAACACTCGTTCGCGCATCGTGAGCAAGGGTATTTCGGCAGGTAAGAGTCAGAACTCGTATCGCGGATTGGTGAAAGTGAATGCAAATGCCACAGGTGCAAGAAATTACTCGCAATGTGACTCGTTGCTCTTGGGCGACCAATGTGGTGCGCATACGTTCCCATACGTAGATGTGAAGAATCCGACTGCGATTATTGAACACGAAGCAACTACATCGAAAATATCTGAGGACCAATTATTCTACTGCTCGCAACGTGGTATTTCGACCGAAGATGCAGTGGGCTTGATTATTGGCGGTTATGCCAAAGAGGTAATCAATAAATTGCCTATGGAATTTGCGGTAGAAGCACAGAAATTGTTGCAAATATCGTTGGAAGGTAGTGTAGGCTAATGAATTGGTTAGAGATTATAGCAGTGGTGTTTGGGGTGGTGGCTATATGGCTGGCATCTAAGGGTGAGGTTGTGAATTTTGCTATTGGGTTGGTGAATTGTGTGTTGTATGGTATATTGTTTGGCAGAGAGGGGTTGTACTCTGGGATGATATTGCAGGGGATATATTTTGTGATAAATCTTTATGGACTATATTCGTGGAGAAAGCCTAAGGTGGCGACGGATAATGAGTTGAAAGTGATGTGGTTGACTGCGAAAGAGAGAGCGGTTGTGGCGGTGGTGATTGTGGCGACTGGAGTGTTGTGGGGAATGGGTGTGAAGTGGGGAGCGCAGTTGTTGCCAGAGAATATTCAGGAACCTCAGTATCCGATGGTTGATGCCATATTGACAACAGCGAGTGTAGTGGCACAGATATTGTTGACACATAAAAAGATTGATAATTGGGTGATTTGGGTGCTGGTGGATGTGGTTTATATAGGTCTGTTCTTGATGGTGGGGATGTATTGGACTGCAGGGCTTTATGTGGTTTATACGGGGATTGCGGTGAATGCGGTTAAAATGTGGAATGAGGAATTAGGAGTGAGGAATAGGGAATAAGGATTTGCATATCCTTCCGTCTTATGCTACTTATTTAACTTAGGGGATGATTGGGTTAGAGTGGAAATGATTATGCATTGTGCATTTTGAATTGTGCATTGATTTATGGATTTAGTATCATTAGGATATTTGGGTATTGCGATAGCGGCGTTTTTGGCGGCGACGATATTACCTTTTAGTAGTGAGGCGGTGTTTACTGGTTTGCTGTTGGCTGATTATGACCCGACATGGTTGGTAGTTTGGGCTACGGTGGGTAATACGCTTGGCGGGATGACTTGCTATTTGTTAGGTTTCTTGGGTAAGATAGAGTGGATAGAGCGTTGGTTGAAAATACCACAAGAAAAGGCTGAAAAATGGAAGGAGAAAATACATAAATATGGCGATGGATTCGCGTTTTTTTCGTTCTTACCAGGTGTGGGGGATTTTATTGCAGTGGCGGCAGGATTGTTGAGATGTAGGTGGTGGGTAGTGTTTGTGTCGATGGCAGTGGGTAAATTGGTGAGGTATTTGGTGTGGATGCAGGCGAATCAAATGTTTATACAATGAGGAATGAGGAATTGAGAATTGAGAGTTGAGAATTGAGAATGCCTTTCGGCGTTAATCATTAATAACTAATAACTAAACATTAATAACTAAAATAAATGGCAGAATTAAAACAACTTATCTCAACTATTGTTGAGGGTATGCAAGAGAAAAAAGCAAAGAAAATTGCGATTGTGGATATGAGCAAATTGGAGGCTCCATGTCAATATTTTGTAATATGTGAAGGCGATTCGAGCACTCATGTGATGACGATTGCGACTACAACAAAAGATTTTGTGCGTGAGCATGCTGGTGAAAAACCATATTCGTCGGATGGTTACGAAAATTGTCAATGGATTGCAATGGATTATGGTAATGTAATCGTTCATGTATTCCAGCCAGAATTCCGAGAATTCTATGATATTGAGCATCTTTGGGCAGATGCTAATATCACAATGATACCAGACTTGGATTAATATTATAGTAATAAGTAGAAAGTCGTAAGTAGAAAGACTTGCGTCTAAGAGAGTATGTTAGAAGAAAAAAACAAACCAAATCAAGAAGGGAAAAAACCACAAAAAGGTGGGTATAAACCTAAATTCAATTTCTATTGGATATACTTAGCGATAGGTATATTCTTCATTGTGTTGTCTGTTTGGAATCCGAAAGGAGCATCGAGAGATGTGGCGTATTCGAGATTGGAAGACGGATTGCGCAATGGTTGTGTGAGCAAAATCTCTATTGAAATTTCAAAACAACGAGCTATTGCTGAAATCAATCCTCAATGTGCGAAAGATATTACTGGAATCAGTGCAGAGGGTAAAGAGGTTGTGAGAGTTGAGACAATAGTGCCTTCGATTGATGAGTTTTCGAAATTGCTCAATGAGTTGAAAGCCAATAAAGTGTTTACAGGCGAAGTGCGCTATACTGAGGGTAAAGACTATTTCGATATGTTCTTGTTCTCAGTATTGCCATTGTTGTTGCTCATCGGATTCTTTGTGTTTATGAATCGCAAAGTAATGGGCGGTGGCGGTCCTGGAGGCGTATTTAATGTAGGAAAATCGAAAGCACAGATATTCGATAAAAATAACCCTCAACACAAGGTAACATTTGCCGATGTGGCAGGATTGGAAGGTGCAAAACAAGAGGTGGAAGAGATTGTACATTTCTTGAAAAATCCTAAAAAATATACAGTGCTCGGTGGTAAAATACCAAAAGGTGCATTGCTTGTAGGCCCTCCGGGAACAGGTAAGACATTGCTTGCAAAAGCAGTGGCAGGAGAGGCAGATGTGCCATTCTTCTCAATGTCGGGCTCAGACTTCGTGGAGATGTTTGTGGGTGTAGGAGCTTCACGTGTACGTGACCTTTTCCAACAAGCAAAAGCAAAGGCTCCATGTATCGTATTTATCGATGAAATTGATGCTATTGGACGTGCTCGTGGCAAAAATGTGAACCATAATGGCAACGATGAACGCGAGAATACATTGAACCAATTGTTGACAGAAATGGACGGTTTTGGTTCGAATTCGGGCGTAATTATCTTGGCAGCGACTAACCGTGCAGAGATATTGGATAAGGCGTTGTTGCGTGCGGGACGTTTCGACCGTCAGATACAGGTGGAATTGCCAGATGTGCATGAGCGTAAAGCGATATTCAACGTGCACTTGAAACCATTGAAATTGGACGATACGGTAGATGTAGAGTTTTTGGCTCGTCAAACACCAGGTTTTTCGGGTGCAGATATAGCAAATGTATGTAACGAGGCGGCGTTGATAGCAGCACGTAAAGAACGTACTGCTGTAGGTCGTCAAGATTTCTTAGATGCAGTAGATAGAATTGTCGGTGGATTGGAGAAAAAAACGAAAATTATCACTGCCGAAGAGAAGAAAAATATTGCTTATCACGAAGCAGGTCATGCTACAATTAGTTGGCATTTGCAGTATGCCGACCCATTGGTGAAAGTTACGATTGTGCCTCGTGGACAAGCATTGGGTGCAGCATGGTATTTGCCAGAAGAGCGTCAACTTACGTCAGAACAACATATTTTGGATAAAATATGTGCGTTGTTGGGTGGTCGTGCAGCAGAAGAGATATTCTTTGGTATATTAGATACAGGCGCATTGTCGGATTTGGAGCAAGCAACTCGTCGTGCATATGCAATGGTTACTTATTTCGGTATGAGCGATAAGTTGAAAAATATATCATATTACGATTCGACAGGTCAAAGCGAATTTGGATTTAGTAAACCATATTCGGAGGCGACAGCGCAGTTGATAGACCGTGAGGTGCAAAGAATTATAGATGAGCAATATGAACGAGCTAAACAGATATTGCTTCAATATAAAGAGGGGCATAATGAGGTGGCTCAGATATTAATAGATAAAGAGGTGTTGTTTGCTGAAGATTTGGAAAAGGTGTTTGGCGAACGTCAATGGGCTTCGCGTGCAGATGAGTTAATGCAAAATGCATAATTTGGACTCGTCGGACAAGTCTGACAGGTCTGACAAAGTCGGACTCTCAACTTTCAACTCTCAACTTTCAACTTTATATATCGTGGATTTTAAGAATTTAGTTGTACGTACACTGGCTGGAGCGGTTATGGTGGCGGTTATCATTGGTGCTACCATTTGGACTCCGTATAGTTTCGGTATAGTTTTTATGCTGATAAGTTTGTTAGCAACACAAGAATTATTGAAGTTACTAACGGGTAAGACGACATATCTTGGAGGTGTGTCGGCTTTATTGTTTTTGGCTATGTTTGCTCGTATGTCGGGATTTTTCTCTCAACAGATGCAAGTTATAGTGTGGGTAGTGTATGGTATGTGCTTGGTTGTGGCGATATTGGCTCAGTTGTGGAATACTGAGAGCAATCCGATAGATACATGGATGCAAGTTTCGTTCAGTCAGTTGTATGTAGCAGTGCCGTTTGCGTTGTTGAATATGATTGTGTTTCTTGATGGACAGTTTAGACCTCTACTTGTATTGGCTCTATTTGTGATTATTTGGGTAAATGATACGTTTGCATATTTGACTGGTAGTCTGTTAGGAAAGCATCGTATGTTTGAACGAGTATCGCCTAAAAAATCGTGGGAGGGATTTATTGGAGGTAATTTGTTTGCACTTGCAGCAGGGTATGGATTGTCGTATTTTGAACCAGCATTGATGTGGTGGCAATGGATGATATTCGCACAAATAGTAGTTGTGTTTGGTACATTGGGCGACCTGATGGAGTCGTTGCTTAAACGTACTATTGGAGTGAAAGATTCGGGGTCGGCAATACCAGGACATGGCGGTTGGCTTGACCGTTTTGATAGTCTTATTTTTGCAACACCCATAGTTGTATTTTATTTGTACTTAATTTAAGGAGCAGGGAATAAGGAATAGGGAACAAGGAATAAGGAATAGGGAGTAAGGAGTAGGAAGATGGGGGTAATTATATATATTTTACAGATAATAATATTTTATAAAAAATAAATAAGTGAGGTAGTAATATTTTGTTACTATTGTAACTACTAAAAATCTAAGACTTATGAAAAGAAGATTAAAAGTACACAAAGAGGGGTATGCTATCCTTTTTTCGTTATTGACTTTGTTGGTTGTGGCCAATGCTATTGTATTTATTGAGTCACCTAATCGTATTTGGCCTGTGGTTTGTATGGTGATTTCGATATTGACATTTTCGTTCTTTCTTTATTTCTTTCGTAATCCGACTCGTGAAGTAGAGATTGATGATGAAAACCTTGTGATTGCACCAGCAGATGGACATATTGTAGTTACAGAGCCAACTGAAGAGTGGGAGTATTTTGATGGTAAGAAGATGATTCAAGTGTCAATATTTATGAGTGTATTTTCGGTACATGCCAACTGGTATCCAATTTCTGGTATTGTGCGTTATGTGCGTCATTATAATGGTCGCCACATGGCAGCTTTCTTGCCTAAATCATCACACGAAAATGAGCGTTCGACTGTGGTGATTGAAAACGAAAATGGGCATAAAATTCTTATGCGTCAAATTGCAGGAGCTTTGGCTCGTCGTATTGTGACATATTCAGCTCCTAATCATAAATGTAGCATAAATGAGCATCTTGGATTTATCAAGTTTGGCTCGCGTGTCGATTTGTTCTTGCCTGAAGGTAGTGAGATATTTGTTGAGATAGGTGAGGCTACTCGTGGTAATGAGACAATTATAGCTCGTCTTCCAGACGTCGTTAAGGAATAGGGAACAAGGAATAGGGAATAAGGATATGAAAAAATTGTTTATTGCATTATTGTTGGTATTTGGTGCTTTTATCGGACTTGTTGTGTTGATGGGGGTACTGATGGTATTGGCTCCTGAGTGGGCTAATTCGACTGGAGGTCTGTTGTTTATACAGGGTTTTCAGACTATTGTGTTGTTCGGAGTTACTGCACTCGTGGGTGTGTGGATGACAGAAGATAGAGTGAATCCGTTTAAGCAAATGTTGCTTAATAAGGGAGTGTCATGGAAACAAGGGCTGATAGCTTTCTTTTTTGCAGTTGCGGCATTGCCTATGATATCGTTGTTGGCAGAGTGGAATAAGGGAATGGAGTTGCCTTCGTTTTTGGCATCATTAGAAGAGATGATGCGTCAAATGGAAGAGTCGGCAGGAGAAATGACTGAGCAGTTTTTGAATACCACATCTGTAGGAATGATGTTTGTTAACCTATTTGTGATGGCATTGTTGCCTGCTGTGGGTGAGGAGATGATGTTTAGGGGTTGGTTACAACGAGTGTTAGGTAAGAGAGTTAATTATCATACGGCAATTTGGGTGTCGGCATTTGTCTTTTCGGTAATACATTTTCAGTTCTATGGTTTTATTCCGCGTATGTTGATAGGTGCTGCGTTAGGTTATTTGTATTGTTATACTGGTTCGTTGTGGGCTCCTATTATTGCGCATTTCACGAATAATGCGGCGGCTGTGGTTTTTGCATTTTTGACTTATAATGGTTATACATCGACTAATTTTGATTTGATAGGTACGGGTGATACTTGGTATTTGTCGGTTGCTTCGGTGGCGGTGTGTGCAGCGTTGATGGTTAGATTACGGAGTACAGATTGCAGATAACAGATAATAGATTATAGATTATAGATACAAGTTGTATTTGTTGGATAAAAATAATAGGCGGATGTCCGATTGGATGTCCGCCTATTTTTATTGTTGAAAGATTAAGTATTCTTATTTTTTTGCTCTTTCAGTAGCCATGCGTGCGAGTTCTTTTGTATAGACTTTAGCAGCAGTTGCTTTGTCGATACGAGTAACAGGACCGCTGATACATCCGTTTTCGCAAGCCATAACTTCGATGAATTGGTTAGGGCATTTGCCTGATTTAGCGTATGCACGGAGGAGACCAATGTTTTTCTTGTTGAGGTTGCTGAGAAGGAGTGCGTTAACTTCTGGACCACCGAGGTGCTCAACTACTGCTTTAGTTACACCGCCAGTAGCACCATAGCCGTGAGAAGTGAGGTAAGCGTCTTGGTCAATGTGGAATGGAGAAACTTGTTCGAGGTTGATTTCCATACCGTCGAGAATTGAGCCGAGCTCTTCGAATGTCATTACGTAGTCAACATTTCCGCTGTATTCTGCTTCTTTGCGTTTAGCGATACATGGGCCAATGAATACTGTTTTGCAATCTGGGTATCTTTCTTTTGCAATTTCGGCAGTATAGCGCATTGGTGAGAGTGTTGTAGAAACATATTTTTCCATTTCTGGAATGTGTTTCTTAACGAGTTGGATGTAAGAAGGGCAGCATGAAGTAGTCATGAATGGTTGGCCTTCTTCGAGTTTTTCGAGGAGCTCGTGGCTTTCGCGGCGAGTAGTTTCGTCGGCACCGAGAGCTACTTCGATTACGTCATCGAAACCGATTTCTTTGAGTGCACCATAGAGGTGTTCGAGTGTTGTGTTGAATTGCGAAAGGATAGCTGGTGCTACCATTGCAACTATTTTTTGGTTAGGATTTTTGATTGTTTCGAGGATATCGAATACTTGTGAGATTTCGAAGATAGCACCGAAAGGACATGCGTTGACGCATTTACCGCAGTAGATACATTTGCTTTCGTCGATGTGCTCTACGCCGTATTCGTCTTTGGTGATAGCTTTGACAGGACATGCTTCTTCGCAAGGTACTGGTACGTAGATAACTGCGTGATAAGGACAGCTTTGGTGACAGATACCGCAAGAGATACATACGTCGTGGTCGATTTCGGCTTGACCATTAGATTTAAAGTGAATTGCGTTTTTAGGACAGTTCATGTAGCAGCTACGAGCAACACAACCGCGGCAGAGGTTAGAGATTTCGTAGTTGGTTTGTACGCAAGAAGAGCAAGCTTCGTCCATCACGCACATGATGTTTTTCTTAGTGCGTTCTTGGCGAGCGAGGGCTTCTTTAGCATAGTGAGAAAGTGGAGTGTTTTCGCTCACTTCGTCGCTCATGTCGAAACCGAGAAGTGGGAAAGTTTTGTATTTCCATACAGCGCGTTCTTTGTGAATACAGCAACGACCGCGTGCTTTTGATTGACGTGGAGAGAGTTGGATAGGGAGGTTATCAATTTCTTCCACTAACTTGTCTTCTTTCCAAAGTTTTACGAGTTTCGCCAAAAGACCGTGGCGAACAATCATTACGTTGTTGGTAAAAGCCATAATATTTTAGTGATTAGTTACTAGTTAGTAGTTAGTAGTTAGTAGTTAGTAGTGAATAATTTTTGCTATAATTATTCAAAGTACAAAGTTAGTCAATTTTTCTTAATTGGCAAAGACAGAAGAGATTTTTTTTGACAGAATATTAAAATTCTAGATAAAGGGAGATTTTATGGTTCTCAAAGTTGATTTAATACTTCGTTCAATCGTCCTACCAAATAAAATGGTACATTTACTAATTTTATGGATTTTCCAGTTAAAGGATTTATTACATCATCTACGCTGAAAGGATTGCTCCATACTCTAACAGCAATATCTTGCGGACTCAAAGCCATAAAACTATGTAGTGACCGTAAATGCGCATTACTTCCAGATTTCACTTTTGCGAGATTTCAAACCATCAGAACAAAGCGTCGATAAACGCCTATATAATATGTCTGCCAACCCATCCTCAAAGAGACAAACTCCTCTCGGTATGGGTCTGCACTGCAAAGTTATAAAAAATCTCCGTCCTGCAATAGCAAAACGGAGATTTTTTATTGGATAGATTTAACACCAAAATGTAACTTTATAATTATCGTAAATTTACAAAAAAAAATTATACGGTTTTTGAAAATTAATGGATTTTCTGGGTTGGTCATTATATTGTTTATATAACATATTAGTATTTTCAATACACCCGTTCTCCTAAGAACAATAAGGATGAGAAAAATATACATATCTAATTTTTCTTATTTCCCCATATCCAATTCCGACCGCTTTTTACGTCCAAAACTGCGATACTCATCATATTCAATCTCCACATCTGGCTCAACCAACTGAGCATCTGTAGGCAAATGGAATTGAATGTATTTTATATCTATTCCTCGTGCTAACCACTGACGTTCGTAATACGTCTTTATCTCTAACACTGGGTCATCTGTCACGTCACGATACAAATTCTCAGTAACCACATTCACAGGCAAATTACTTGCTTCTGCCATCAATCGAGTGTATGTAAATAAAAAGTTGCTATCGCTTTTCAAATGCACTAATCCGCCATCTACAAGCACTTTTTTATACAATCCCATAAAATAAGTAGAAGTCAATCTCTTATTCACCTTCTTCATCTGTGGGTCAGCAAACGTAATCCATATTTCGCTCACCTCTCCTGGTGCAAAAAAGTGTTCAATTGCATTGATGCCAGTACGGAGAAAAGCACAATTTTTCAATCCCGATTGATACGCCTCTGTCGCACCTGTCCACATACGCGCACCCTTAATATCAATGCCGATAAAATTCTTTTCAGGAAACTGACGTGCTAATCCTACCGCATATTCTCCCTTGCCGCAACCCAACTCCAGCACAATAGGATTATCATTATCAAAATAATGTTCCCCCCAATGACCACGCATATCAAACTGCGCCCCAGTCTTAACTATATCATTATATGATAATTGGAACACGTTAGGCAACTGCTCCATGTCAGCAAACTTCTTTAACTTATTCTTTCCCATTTATTAGACTTATAGTAGCGAGTAGCGAGATATGAGACTCACTCGTTTCGCTCGTTTTTTATTCCTTGTTCCTTATTCCCTATTCCTTAATTAAAATTTGCATTCCAATATTAGTGATTCCTTTCAACTCCTCATCTCGCATACCTTGACGGATTTCGTATGTATATACCCCTTCTTGCGAATAATGCAAATCCTCTTTATAGTAGTAAATATTAGTGTATAACGAGCCAATACCCGATCCAAGCCAACGACCATAATTATCAGCAAGGAAGTATTGAATTGTATCACATGTAATGGTACAATCAGGTGCAATTTCAGTAATGAATAACCACAAATTCTGATATGCATAGTCTCCGCTATTGCGAATCAAAATACCTGATTGATAATCCGATGTTGTATCCTCAATCGTTATTTCAAATCGAGCAACACTATCAGCATGCCATGTTGGATTAGCTACTCTCTCCGAACCGTCATACACAATATCGGAATTACAAGCCACCATCACAATAGCTACAATTAATCCAAACAAATATTTCACAAATTTACTCATTGTCCTCTTCTCTACGATTTCTATTATTCAAGCGATGCTCATTTGAGTGCTGACCATTTCCTCTTCGACCACCTCTATCGCGACGCTCAAAACGACGACCTCCGCCTTGTCGTTTATCAAAACGAGTTAAACTATCTTGGCCTACAACATTTTGATAATCAATAGGTGCAACCTCAGGCTCTCCTTCTTTCACTTGGAGCGACATTACTTTCTCGCCACGGCGATTTATAGCCATAATTTCTTTTGCACGCTCTACACTAATCACTTGTAAATTAGCAGGAATATTTTGGTCGGAACTATATGTTAATAGGCGTTTGAATACATCAGCTTTAAAGAAATAATATGTACCTTCAACTGTTTCTAATGGAATATCTTTTGGTGGGAAATCTTTTTGTGCATCTATATACATTGGTGCTTCAAAATTCACACAACATTTGATTTTAGCACATTGTCCTGCTAATTTTAACGGGTTAGTGCTCAAATCTTGATAGCGAGCAGCTGTAGTAGATACACTCACAAAATTACTCATCCAAGTAGTACAACACAACTCACGACCACAAGGTCCAATACCGCCAATACGACCAGCCTCCTGACGCGCACCAATCTGTTTCATCTCGATACGTACACGGAATTCTTCGGCGAACACCTTAATCAACTGACGGAAATCAACACGGTCGTCGGCAATATAATAGAATATTGCTTTGCTGCCATCTCCTTGATACTCAACATCGCCAATCTTCATATCGAGCATCATATCTTTTGCAATCTTACGTGCACGAATCATCGTTGCCTGTTCTTTTGCTTTTGCCTCTTCATATTTTTCAATATCAACAGGTTTCACTTTACGATATACTTTGCGCACCTCGTAACGTTCCATATTGATACGATTTTTTTTGATTTGGCTCAACACAAGGCGTCCCATCAGCGTAACTACGCCAATATCATGTCCTGGATTTGCTTCAACAGCCACCATATCACCTTTTTCGATAGCAATATGTTCACTATTCACAAAATAGCCTTTACGTGTATTCTTAAACTGCACTTCAATAAGGTCAGTGTCTAATTGTGTCTCAGGTAAATCAGCCAACCAATCCACCACAGGCAATTGTTGTAACGTATTGCCCTTAAATCCCTTCACTCCAGGATTACTACCACCATTATTTAATGTTAATTCTTCCATATTATCAAATTGAGAGTTGAAGGTTGAGGGTTGAAATTATTTATTTCTTGTTCCCTCTTCCTTGTTTCTTATCTCTTATTCTCTTCTCTTTTTTAAAAGTTTATATAACAATATTTCTAAGTGAAACAAAATAATCTTCGTATTTCCATTTTGTGCTATTTGCGCTTCTGCCAATGCCAACTCTTCCATTATCTGCACCACATTTTTCTCATGAATAAACTGCGCAAACTTCGCCGCAAATGCCATCTCTTCTGCATTCATATAGCTCAACTGACTATTTCTCAATCGCAAAATAAAGTTCTCACGTATCAATCGTTGCGACTTCTGCAAAAATCTGATTTGTCCTTCTCTCGACAATGCCGCCACCTGCTCTGTCCACGCACGTATCCCCTTCACATCCAAGTTCCAAGCCAAACGCATCATCTGCACAAACAATTCAAAATCATAGCGCGACTCTTCGCTCTCTTTCATCAATCCAAGCATCCTTCCCCAACTACCTATTGCATTCTTCACCAAATACGCCACATCGCTTTCCTCTACACTAAACCTCTCACGCAAAGCTCCCTCCATATCTTTCGCATCAATCGGCGGCACCGCTATACGCTGACAACGACTATAAATCGTACCCAACACATCATCTGGCCTATCGCTCACTAACATAAACACCGTATCAGGCGATGGCTCCTCCAATATCTTCAACACCTTATTGGCACATGCCTCGTGCATCTTCTCTGGTATCCACACAATCATCACTTTATATTGTCCTTGATAAGGCTTAAAGGTTAATTTACGTATAATCTCCTCACCTTCTGCTGCATATATCTGCACAGACTTACCATCCGATGCCTCATTCATCCACTCGTTCAACGAAATATAAGGGTTTGCCAACACTGCACTGCGAAACGTATCAACCATATCACCACACACCTTCACCCCATCTCTCGTAGCCATCGGAAATACCAAATGCAAGTCAGGATGCGCCAACTTTGCAAATTGCACACACGACGGACACCGTCCACACGACTCTCCACCCTCTCTATGCTCACAGCAAATATACTGAGCCACAGCCAATGCCAACGCCAATTTCCCCACGCCTTCAGCACCCGTATAGAGTTGAGCATGAGGTATTCGCCCCGAATCAACCATCTCAATCAGACGGCGTTTCAATTCACTATGTCCTACTATATCGCGAAAAAACATATTTCACCTAATTTAACTTGCAAAGATACAAAAAAAAATGCATATATATAGTATGGGATGAATAATCGATGTTGATAATGTCTAAAATTATAATTTATTAACATTTTATATATGTGATTATTCTTATAAAATGCAAAAAGAGTGAGCCGAAATTTTAGGGTTCACTCTTTTTTGTTGTGTGGTTATTCTATTATTTCGCCGATTAGGGTGGCGGCGGTTACTTCGGTTACGCGTACCATGACGAGGTCGCCGATTTTGTGTCCTGATTTCGGGAATACTATCATTTTGTTTTGAGATGAGCGGCCGCAGAATTGTTCGCGACTGCGTTTTGAGTAGCCTTCGACGAGGACTTCGAATGTTTTGCCGATGTCGCGTTTGTTGGATTCGTGGCTGAGCTCGACTTGAAGTGCTATGATTTCGTTTAGACGGCGTACTTTTTCTTCTTCAGAGATGTTGTCAGGCAAATGGCGAGAGGCAAATGTGCCTGGGCGTTCGGAATATTTGAACATAAAGGCTTGGTCGAACGCACATTCGCGCATGAGTGAGAGGGTTTGTGCGTGGTCGTCGAGAGTTTCGCCATGGAAGCCGCAGAATACGTCGGTGCCGATAGCGGCGTCGGGAAGTATGCGTCGGATGGCAGCGATGCGGTCGAGATACCACTCGCGGGTGTATTTGCGATTCATGCTTTTGAGGATGTCGTTGCTACCGCTTTGGACAGGGAGGTGGATGAATCGGCAGAGGTTAGGGTGACGACTGATGGCTTCGAGGGTGGCATCGCTCATGTCTTTTGGATGCGATGTGGTGAAGCGGATGCGCATTGTTGGCACAGCTTCGGCTACGCGTTCGAGGAGTTCGGGGAAGCCGATAGTGATGTCGCCATCAACGTATTTGTAAGAGTTTACGTTTTGTCCGAGTAGGGTAACTTCTTTGTAGCCACGAGCGTCGAGGTCTTTGACTTCGCGGATGATGCTATTGAGGTCGCGACTGCGTTCACGTCCGCGAGTGTAAGGGACGATGCAGTAAGAGCAGAAGTTGTTGCAACCGCGCATGATGCTGACAAAGCCAGAAATGGTTTTGCCGATGCGGGCAGGGAGGACGTCTTTGTAGGTTTCGGTAGTTGAGAGTTCGACGTTGATGGCTTTTTCGCCACGTTCGGCAGCACCTACGAGATTTGGTAGGTCGAGATAGGCATCGGGACCAGCCACGAAGTTGACACCATGGTTGTTGATAAGGTCTTCTTGTACACGTTCAGCCATACAACCTATGACGCCGACGATGAGGTTTTTGTTTTTGCGGCGAAGAGATTGGAAATATTGAAGGCGACCAAGCACTTTTTGTTCGGCATTGTCGCGAATAGAGCAAGTGTTTACGAGGATTGCGTCGGCTTCGGTGATTTTTTCGGTGAGTTCGTAACCGTCAGACTGCATGATTGCAGCCACCACTTCGCTATCAGCCACGTTCATTTGGCATCCGTAGGTTTCGATGAAAAGCTTTTTCATAGAATTGAGAATTGAGAATTGAGAATTGAGAGTTGAGTTTTACCTTGTGCTCTTTATTTCTTATTCTGTATTTTACTTTTTTTCAATTAAAAATGAGATATTTGTGCTTTTTTTGCTTTTTTGTGGAGTTGAATTTATGGTTAAATGAGCCGAAAAAGCATAAAATTGCACTGAAATCGAGTGCAAAGGTACGAAAAAAAAACGATAAAAGCCCTATATTTAAGGAGTAAACGAAAGTTTTTTGCAAAAAAGAGGTCAAATTCTTTGCTATGTCGAAAAAAATGTCTACCTTTGCAACCCGAAATATTGGAAAGTAAAACAATTAAAATATTGAAG
>JAEIGA010009834.1_pt1 | contig 14486 bp, 17 predicted proteins | sample 9270691 | NCBI WGS metagenome assembly JAEIGA01 (sample SAMN17057246, study PRJNA624740) | gut metagenome | biome: biome; isolation source: fecal sample | host: Bos grunniens | place: China: Xizang | collected 2019 | reverse complement strand
TTAAATGATAAAGTATTTGAAATTGACTTAGAAGGTATAATATCATCTAATGTTACAAAAGGACATAGATTCTTAGGACAAAGTGAATTTGAAGTTAATTCATTAGAAGATTACTTAACTAAGTTAGAAGAAAACTTCGTAATATTAGACCAAGATAAGAGAAAAGAACTTATAAGAAAACAATGTATAGAAGTTGCTAATTCTTTAGGTGGAGAAGTTGAATTTGATGAAGATTTACTAGAAGAAGTAACTCATCTAGTTGAATATCCAACAGCATTTTATGGAGAATTCGATGAAGATTATGCTAAATTACCAAAAGAAGTTGTAACAACTCCTATGCAACAACATCAAAGATATTTCCCAGTTGTTAAAGATGGTAAATTATTACCTAACTTTATAGCTGTTAGAAATGGTAATGATTATAGAATAGATAAAGTTAAAGCTGGCAATGAAAAAGTTTTAGTTGCTAGATTAGAAGATGCATTATTCTTCTATAAAGAAGATACTAAAAAGACTTTAGAAAGCTACACAGAAAAATTAAAGAGTGTAGTATTCCAAGCTAAATTAGGTACAGTATATGATAAGACTTTAAGAATAGAAAATTTAAGCTCTAATATAATAGATTTATTAAATTTACAACAAGATAAAGAAGATGCTAAAAGAGCAGCTAAACTTTGTAAATCAGACTTAGTTACAAATATGGTATTTGAATTTACAGAACTTCAAGGTATCATGGGAAGAGAATATGCTAAAGTTAGTGGTGAAAATGAAGCTGTTTGTGAAGCTATATTTGAACATTACTTACCAAGATTTGCAGGTGATATACTTCCTAAAACTAATGCTGGTATAGCTTTAGCTATAGCTGACAAGCTAGATTCTATAGCAGGATTCTTTGCAATAGGAATACAACCAACAGGATCTCAAGACCCATATGCACTAAGACGTCAAGCATTAGGTGTACTTAATATAATAATGGATAGTAAATTAGATATAGACTTAAAGAAATTAGTAGAATTATCTTTAGAAAATTACTCTAACTTAGAATTTAATAAATATGAAGTAATAAACTCTATAATGGAATTCTTTAAAGAAAGAATTAAAAACTTATTCAGAGATTTAGGTATAAGATATGATGTAATAGAAGCTGTATTAAGCTCTGAAATAAATGATATATCTGATATGTATTTAAGAGCAAATGAGCTTAATAACTGGTTAAATAAGGATGAATTAGTTGAAATGCTTACTGCATTTAACAGAGTTTCTACACTAGCTCAAAAAGCTATATCTAGTGAAGTTAATGAAAGTTTATTAAAAGAAGAAGCTGAAATAAACTTATACAAAGAATTTAATAATACAAAAGCTAAAGTTTATGAATTATTAAAAGAAAAAAGATATAGTGAAGCTCTAGATAGCTTTGCATCATTAAGACCATCTATAGATTCAATGTTTGATAGTGTAATGGTAATGGACAAAGATGAAGCTATAAAAAATAATAGATTAGGGTTATTAAAGCAAATATATGATACTATGCTAAGTATATGTGACTTATCTAAAATAGTTTATAAATAATAATTTAGGGGGAATATTAATTCCTCCTATTTATTTTTTATAATAAAAAATAAAAAAGTATTTAAATTTGTTAATTTTTATAAGATATATAAATAGATTAATAAAAAATTATATATTATAATATTAAATGAAATATATTTGTATAATTAGTTAATAGAAATTAATTATATATAATTAATAGTAATACTAGATAATATAAAATAGTCTGCTATATAATAAAAATAATATATATTAACTTAGATATATATTATATTTGAAAGAAGGTGACTACTATTCAACTTAACCAAAGACAGCTTAAGATAATAGATATAGTAAAAGAAAATGAACCTATAACTAGTGAACAAATTGCATCAATTCTAAATGTAACTAGAGCTACATTAAGATCTGATTTAGCAATACTTACAATGACTGGTATATTAGATGCAAGACCCAAAGTAGGATATTTTTATTCGGGTATAAATGGGACTAGTTTAGTAGGTAATAAAATAAAAGATAAAAGAGTAAAAGATATAATGAGTATGCCTGTAGTTATAAAGCAAGATACTAATATATATGATACTATAGTTACAATGTTTTTATCTGATGTAGGAAGTATATTTGTAATAGATAATAATGAAAATTTATGTGGAATTGTATCTAGAAAAGATTTATTAAAAGCAACAATAGGAGGAGCTGATATAAATAAAATACCTGTTGGTATGATAATGACTAGAACTCCTAATGTTGTAACTGCTAATAAAGATGATGATATAATATTAGCAACTAAAAAAATAATAGAGCATGAGGTAGATTCTGTTCCAGTAGTTGAGATTAATGAAGATGATGAAAATCATGTTAAGGTAATAGGAAGACTATCTAAAACTAATATAACAAAATTATTTTTAGAGCTAACTGACAATTAAGGAGGATGACATGGAAAATTTAATTGTATACGTCATATCAGACTCAGTGGGAGAAACAGCACAACAAGTTACTAAAGCTGCATTATCTCAGTTTAATATAGAAAATGATTATGAAATAAGAAGATTTCCATATGTGGCTGATGAAAACTTTTTAATGGAAGTACTAGAGAGCGGTAAAAGTGAAGAAGCTGTAATAGTATATACTTTAGTTTCAGAAAACCTATTAAATATAACAAAGGAATTTTGCGAGAAAGAAGATTTAAGCCATATAGATTTAATGACTCCTTTACTTAAACAAATATCTAAAAAAACTGGTAAAAGTCCAAAGAGAGAACCTGGTGTTATAAGAAAACTAGATGAAAGATACTTTAAAAGAGTTGAAGCTATAGAATTTGCAGTTAAATATGACGATGGAAAAGATCCAAGAGGAATATTAAAATCAGATATTGTACTTTTAGGTATATCTAGAACTTCTAAAACTCCTCTTAGTATGTACTTAGCTAACAAAAACATAAAAGTTGCTAATGTACCTTTAGTACCTGAAATACCAATACCTAAGGAAGTATTTGAAATAGATCCTAAAAAGATTATGGGATTAACTAATACTCCAGAAAAGCTTAACTCAATAAGAAATGAAAGATTAAAAGCACTAGGTCTATCAAGTAACGCAAGCTACGCTAATGTAGAAAGAATACTTCAAGAATTAGATTATGCAGAAAAGGTTATGAAAAAAGTTGGATGTCCAGTAATAGATGTTTCTAATAAAGCAATAGAAGAAACAGCAGGAATAATATTAGATAAAATGAAAGAAAATGGTTTAAAGATATATAAAGAAAATAGTATATAAGAATAAAATTTACTATATATCTAATTTATCTATATGAAAATAATTAAATATAATCTATTAAGTGTAATAAGAAAGCACCTCTTAATGTAAATATGTGTGAACTTTATAATAGGTTTAATGCATATTATTATGTAGAGGTGTTTTATTATTTGGGAGGGATATATTATGACTAAATGTCCAAGATGTGGAAAAGATGTGTCATCGCGTCCTGGAACTATATGTCCAAGATGTGGACTTAGAGTATATGAAGTTAATGAAAAAGTTAGATGTCCAGAACCTAGTTGTAGAGCTTTAGTATCTAAAAAGTTAGATTATTGCCCTAAGTGTGGATGTAAATTAAAAGGATATAATCTTTCTGAAATTATAAAAATGGCAAGAACAAAAATTGATGAAACTTTTAATGATAAATTTTAAGGTTGCTATAATTAGCAACCTTACATTTCTATATCCCATCCAAAATATCCATTTTCTTTTTTTGAATACTTTAATATTGCATCAAACTTATTACCTTGTTTTGATGTAAGAGATTTTACCTTAGCAGAACCATTTTTTAATATACTTTTAACCATAGTTTTGTTAGGCTTTTTCTTATAATATTCTAAGAATTTATCATTTTTCCAAATTCCAAATTTACATTCTTTATAGTTTTTACATATAAATCCTTTTTCTATTTCTACAACGTCACCTTGACATACAGGACATTTTCCTAAAGATTCATTTGTATCTTTAACTTTAGTAGATTTACTTTCTTTAGATGTACTAGACTTAGATTTAATATTTGATTCTTTAGAAAACTTCTTAGTTTTAGGATTATATATATAGTTTTCAGTACTTATATTTTTAGGAATATCTTTTTTTATAAGTTCAACATTATTAACTATAAAGGTCATTATATTATTTAAATATTCTTTACGTGTAAATTGACCTCTTTGTATATCACTTAAACTTTTTTCAAGTTTACCTGTGTAGTCAACGTCAAATAATTCTTTAACTGGGAAAATCTCAACTAAGTTTTTACCTAAGTCAGTTATAAAGTAAGATTTACCTTTTTTACCTACATATCCAACTTGGGATATCTTTTTTAATACATCTGCACGAGTAGCAGATGTTCCAATTGAATACCCTGATAAAACTGTAGTATCATCGTCTGAAACATTCTTACCGCAGTTTTTCATAGCCTTAAGTAAAGTATCTTCTGTATAAGGTTTAGGTGGAGTAGTTTGTTTAGTTAAAGGTTTAATTTCTATAACTTCAACTATATCGTTAATATCTACACTTGGAAGTAAATCGTCTTTTTCTTCTTTATTATATACTTCTAAATATCCTTTTGATTTAAGGACCTTACCTTTAGTTAAGAATATATTTGAATCTAGATCTGTTTTGATTTCAGTATTTTCGTATTCAGCAGGTGGCATAAAGTTTGCAATAAATCTATCTTTTATAGCATTATAAACTATTTGTTCATCTGCATTTAATTTAGTAGGTACTATATAAGTTGGTATTATGGCACTATGGCTATCAACTTTAGATGAATCAAAAACTCTTTTAGTTTTAGTAAATTTAATTTTATTTTCATATTCAAGTCCGACTTTTAATTTATCTAATGTTTGAGATACCTTAGTTGCTAAACTTTCTTCTAAGTATATAGAATCAGTTCTAGGATAAGTTATATATCCACCTTTTCCACTACCTTCATAAAGAGATTGACAGACACTTAATACTTTATCAGAGGTAAAGTTAGAGTACTTAGAAGTTATATATCCTTGAAGAGAAGTTAAACTAAATAGTTTAGGTGCATATTCTTTAGATGTACTAACTTTTTTATCTATAATTTTACCTTCTTTAGAATTTATACTATTTATAACTTTATTAACTTCTTCTATATCGTCAAATTTACTTTCTTTTCCTTTTATATATTTACCTTTATACTGACCGTTTTTAGATTGGAAGTTTCCTTCTATTTCATAATAGGTTTTAGGTATGAAATTTAAAATTTCCATATCTCTATCATAAACTAACTTAACCGTTGGAAGTATAACTCGTCCAATATTAAGTAGTTTTCCATTACCATACTTTAAAGTTGCAACAGATGTAAAATTTATTCCAATCAGCCAATCTGTTATAAGTCTGGTGTATCCAGCAGCCTGTAAATTTCTCATATCATTATCATCTTTTAAATTATTAAGTCCACGAGTTATATCCTCAGGAGTCCATTCATTGACTAGAATTCTTTTCACTGGTTTTTTATTTTTAGCAAGTAAGAATATTAAAAAAGAGATAAGTTCACCTTCACGGTCATTATCTGTTGCATTTATTATATATTCTATATCATCTCTATGTAAGAGTTTTTTTACAATATCGAATTGCTTTTTTTTAGAACTATCTACTTTAAATTTAAATTTATCTTGAGGTATAAATGGAAAATTATTAAATTTCCAAGAACCAGAATATCTATCTTTATCATAATCTTTCATATCATATAATCCAACTAAGTGACCAACGGCATATGTAACTATATACCCATTACCTTCAAAGTATCCGTCACATCTAGTTTTAGCACCTAAAAAGGATGCTATGGTTTTAGCTACAGAGGGTTTTTCTGCTAATATAAGTTTCATAGTAAAACCTCCTTTTATACTTACTTATATATCACAACTTTATATAATATCATAAAAAAATAAAAGACTGCAAGGCAGTCTAAAAATTATAATTAAAGTTATTATTGTTATTAGTTAATCCTTTTAAATAACAATCAATAAAATTTTCATTACAAGTATTATCCATTAAATAAACAAATGAAATGTGATTGACATTGTTAGGATTTAAGTGTTTGTTGTGGTAATTTAGTGTTATTCCAGATATAGTACATGATGATAGAGGATTGATATATATCTTTTGAGTGTCTGATAAGGATGTAAATATTTCATAAGCTTTATTATTGTCAATTAAGTAGGCATAACTTATAAGTGAATCTAAATCTTTATAAATAGTACATAAGTTAGCTAGGCAATCTAATTCATTTAGATTTAAATAATTATGCTTATATCCACCTAATATTATATATACATTATCTTTATACAATGATTTAAATAAAATTATTAATTTATATAGCTGGTCATTTAATTCAAGTGGTAAGTATATATATAAAGGATTGTAATCATCAATTAAAATATTATAGTTATATATTAAATTATTTAAAGAATTAGCATCAATATTATAATTAATATTATTTTTATCATTATAAATTAAGTATAAATTACCATATAAAGTGACATCGTATATATTTTCTAACTTTTGTTTCATCCAAGGTATAGGCAATAAATTCATTATATCCCTCCAGATATTATAATAAATATTTATTTAAAGATTTATATTCTATAAAAAAATAGAGTATTCCTTTTTAATATATATACTAAGATTATTAACAAAAACAAAAAATATCATGATAAATACTTACTTATAAAATACTTTTTTTACAGTGTATAAATAAGGGCATATATTGAAAATAATAAATATTATAATAACAAAAGATAAGGAGTAATATTATGAATGTGATAACAGATTTCTATCAATTTAAATACAGTAGAGAATCATATTATATAGATGTATTTATCAATACAAAAGCTCTTTTAACTATTGAACAAGCTTTAGATGAAATGTTATCTAGTTTTTACACAACAAAAGATGAGCAATGTGCATATATGAGACTTAAAGAATTATTTAAATCATCTAGAGAATCTACAAATTCTATATATGCAGAAGTTAGAATGAATAAATGTTATTTAAAATATATTAAAAATCTTAGCTATTATTTTGCTAACAGGATAGAATACGCATCTTTGAAAGTATTAAGTGAATACCTGCAAGTATCTTTAATTGAAGATATAGATAATATATCTAGATTTAGCAATTTAAACGAAGATATAAAGGTAAGAGTACTATCTAATATATAAATTAGAATGTTTAATGTAAATGTTATTAAAGTATAATAATAAAATATAAAAATTTTATATTAATAAATGGTAACTATTATATATTTCTTGCATATAATAATTTTAAAATGAAAGATAAATATAAAATTATTCAAAATATTATATGGAGGGAATAATATGGAAAATAACTTAAGTTCATTATATTTAGATTATGATAAAGAAATAGAGTATGATTATTCACCTGATAATAGTATTGAATAAATGAAAAAATAAAAAGATATTATTCAATAAAAATATTCATATAAAAAAATATTGCAAGTATATATTCATAAGGGAGAATAAATATATTGTTTAAAATATATAAAACATAAGAACTCTTACAACTTAATGTAGGAGTTTTTTATGTTTTAATAATAAATAAAAAGCAACGTATATTAATATACGTTGCTATGAAAATTAAAATATTAGAATACATGTTTACTTTCAGTAAAGTCATAAACATCCATTAAAGCTTCCCCAAATCTTTGATAATGAACAATTTCTCTTTCCCCTAAGAATCTTAAAACATTTATTATATCAACATCATCTGTTAAATTTATAAGTTGATAATATGTTGCTAAAGCTTTTTGTTCAGCAGCCATATCTTCATGTAAATTAGTAACTGAGTCACCGAAAACATTTATATATGCTGCAGTCCAAGGAACTCCATTTGGATCAGAAGGGAATATACCATGTCCCCAAACTGCATATTTTGGTCCAAGTCCAGCAGCTTTTAGTTCATCTGGAGTTGCATTTTCAGTTAATTGATATAACATAGTAGAAATTATTTCAACATGAGCCATTTCTTCTGTACCTATATCAGTTAGTAAAGCTCTTGATTTACCAGTTGGCATAGTGTATCTTTGTTGAAGATATCTAATAGCTGCAGCTAATTCACCATTAGGTCCTCCTAATTGAGTTAATATAAGCTTAGCCATATTAGGGTCTGAATTTTTTAAATTAACCGGATATTCTAATGTTTTTTGATAAACCCACATACATTGATTCCTCCTATAAAAATTTTATAATTTATTATCATATTTTAGTTATAAAACTTACTATCCCAAGGCCATGGTTGTTCGATCCATTGCCAAGGACAATTACTTTTACCATATCCAAAATTAGTTAAAGGCCCATATTTACATTCATAATTACGTATAACTTCATTTAATTGTTTTGAAAAATTATTATACATATTTATAGCACATGTATCATCAGGATGATTATCTAAATATAAGTTTAAATCTACACAAGCAAAAGTTAATTCTTGAATTTTTAATATTATGTCAGATTTATTTGATTGAGCCATTATCTTTTCCCCCTAACTCTATTTTTAGGATTTTTATATAAGTCTGCATTATACATTGCTGAATCTATTAAATATAATTCAGGGAATAAAGTTCCTTTATTCAATGCACTAGAAAGCGAATACATTTTTGTGAACTTTTGATCATTGACATAAGGTCTGGCAAGTTCGCATCCACAATTTTTCACCATATCTCTTTTTTTATCTTCCATTAAAATTCCCCCAAGTAAAAATTTAGATAATAAATATCTAATAATATATTATTCGTACAAGCAAATTTGGTTACTATAAAAATATAAAAGTATATAAATTTTAATAAATATTGATAAATCAATATAAATAAAGGTATTTAATTTATGTATTACTTGAACTTACAATAGATTTTATGATAAAATAATTTGCATGTTCACATAAGGATGAGGTGATAAAATGAGCGAATTAGCAGGAAAAGGCTGTGAAATAATAGTTCCTTTTGACGAGAGACAGCCATTAAAAGATATAGAAAGAAGTATAATAAAGAAATATAGAAAACATTTATGGTCAAAATTTATAAAAGCAATAAGAGAGTATAATTTAGTAGAAGAAGGGGATAAAATAGCTGTTGCAATATCTGGTGGCAAGGATAGTTTACTTATGGCTAAAATGTTCCAAGAATTAAAAAGACATGGTCAAGTTAATTTTGAAGTTGAATTTATAGCTATGGACCCTGGATATCATAAAGATATAAGACAACTGCTTATAGATAACTGTGAATATTTAGATATTCCAATACATTTATTTGATTCTAGAATTTTTGAAATAGCAGATGAAATAGCTAAGGATTATCCTTGCTATATGTGTGCTAGAATGAGAAGAGGAGCACTTTACTCAAAAGCAGAAGAACTAGGATGTAATAAGCTTGCACTTGGACATCATTATGATGATGTTATAGAAACTACTATGTTAAACTTATTATGTGCTGGTAACTTTAAAACAATGTTACCAAAATTAAATTCAACAAACTTTGATGGAATACAAATAATAAGACCACTTTATTATATAAGAGAAGAACATATAGTTAGATTTATACAACATAGTGGTATATGGCCACTAAATTGTGCTTGTATGGTTGCAGCTAAAAAGACTGGAAATAAGAGATATGAAATAAAAGATCTTATAAAAAGTTTAGGTGAAAACTTTAAAGATGTTGAAAAATCAATATTTAAAGCAGCTGAAAATGTAAATATTGATTCAGTTTTAGGATGGCAACAAGATGGAGTAAAACATTCTTTCTTAGAAAATTATAATAAATAATATTAGAAAACACTGATTTAAAATCAGTGTTTTTTTTGAAAAATTTTGAATGAAAATTTTACATAAAATGATAAAATATAAGTATAGAAAGGGTGAGATTATTTGAAAAAAATATATATAGATTTTGAAATGAATATGTCTAGTAATAAAACAAAAAAAGATATGTTCGATGCAGATATAATTGCAATAGGGGCAATAAAGTATGATACAGAAAGTGGAGAAATTGATGATTTTAAATCTTTAATAAAACCAATAAGTAATTTACGTATATACCCTCATATACAAGAGCTTACAAATATAACACAAGAGGATATTTTACAAGCACCATCTTATGAAGAGGTTATGAGAAGATTTAAAAAGTGGCTAGGGGAATATGATAAAATAGAAGGTATATATACTTTTGGTAATTTAGATTTTACATGTTTTAATAATACTGATAAAAGAAGTTCTAAAAAATACAATCATCCTAGATTTGTAAATAATATAAAAGATTTATTTATAGATATAAAAGATAAATATATAAATTATGGTATAAGATGTATGAACTATATATCTCTTAAGAACTTACTAAGTTGTGCTAATATTGATTTTTACGGAGATGCACATGACCCACTATATGATGCATACAATCTATTTATATTAGATAAAACATTAGAAAATAGTGAAGAAATTAGGAATGTATTAACTATAAAGGATATTATAAGACCTCCATTTACTACAATAAATAAAGAACTAGAAAATATATTTATACAATATCAGGAAAAATTTTCTAAAAATAATGAATTACATAAAAGTATATCTATAGAAATACTAAAAACAGTTTTACTTTATATAGATTCTATAAAGGATATTGATATATATAATATTGAAATATTAAGGGATATAAATAGAAAGTTAGAAACAATTAAGAATTTAAAAGATATAAATGTAGGATATTTATTTTTACTAGAAAATTTATACTTTGATTTGAATGATTTATTTACTGATTTAACATTGTATAAAGTTACAGAAGAAGAATATTTAGAAGAGATTGATAATATATTAAACTTATTTAATGAAGATTTAATATATGAGAATATAGAGTTTAATAATATTTTAGAAAAAAGCTGTTGATAAATTATTTTATTAATAGCTTTTTATTTATATCAAAGCTACTCATTAATAATTTTAATATATTAAATTTATGAAAATTTTTATAAGTATAATAAGTGAGTATTAAAAATATAAATTAATATATTTTATATTTTTAAAGGAGATTATTTTTAATATGGACGAGATAAAGACTTACTTTTTTACTATATTTAAAGTTTTTTTACTTTTATCATCTATATTTATATTATTTAATATTTTAAGAATTCTAAAATCAAAAATTAAATTAAAAAGGAAAACTCGTAATACTCGTAATATGAGAGGGAATTCTAGATTATATCAACATGTAGAAAAAGAAAATAATTGCAATAAATTTATTGATACAATAGTAGATAATGAAAAAGTATATACATATAAAAATGGTGATTTATATAAAGGTGAATTTTTAGGTGAAAAAAGACATGGATTTGGAGTTTGTATATTTTCAAATAAAGAAAAGTATGAAGGTATTTGGAAAAATGATTATATGCATAGTATAGGTAAATATACATACAGTGATGGTAGTACATATAGCGGGGATTTTAGAAATGGAGTTGCACAAGGTATAGGCACGTATACATATAGAAATAAAGACATTTATAAGGGTCAGTTTATAAATAATAAAAAAGAGGGAAAAGGTATACTATATTATAATGATGGAAGTAAGTATATTGGTATGTGGAAAGACGATGTAAAGTCAGGTCAAGGTAAATTAATTATTAAAAATGGAGATGTTTATAAGGGTGAATTTTTAGAAGATAAAATAAATGGCAGAGGAGAATATGTATATTTAAATGGAGATAAATACATAGGAGAGTTCAAAGATAATGTATTTCATGGACATGGATGCTATATAAATTATAGTGGAGATATATATGAAGGTGAGTATAGATATGGATTAAAAAAAGGACATGGAATATTAAAAACTATAGATAATATTGTATATGAAGGTGAGTTTAAAGACGATTTATTTGAAGGTAGTGGAAGATATAAATATAAAAATGAATATATATATGAGGGTGACTTTAAAAAAGGTAAAAAATACGGTATAGGAACATATACATGCAATCTATATAAATATATAGGTGAATTTAAAGATGATAAAAAAGATAAAATAGGAACATATTATTTAGGTTCTAATATTATTATTGATACAATTATAGATAATAATATTTTAAATGGAGTGTATAAATATAATGGTGAAGAAAAATATATAAATAATATAGATTTAAGTAAAATAAATGAAATATATTTATTAGAAAATATAGAAGAGTATTTAGATGACAATGTTAATCACAATAATCACTTTAAAAATATATAATTTAATATAACGTATTTTTGGAGTGATAAAAATGAAAGCAGAGAATATAGATTTATATGTAAAATTAGTACCGTTTATAGTAAATAAGGAACTTAGAGGTAATAGTACAAAAGCTGTATATGGAATAGAAATGATACAAGCAAAAAGTATATGGGAAGAATCTCAAAAAGGTGCTGGAGTAAAAATTGCAGTCATAGATTCAGGGTGCGATATAAATCATGAGAGCTTAAAAAATAATATAGTAGGAGTTAGAAACTTTACAGATGAAGATAAAAAAAATCCTAATATTGTTACAGATAGAGTAGGTCATGGAACACATGTAACAGGAACTATATGTGCTAATGTAACAGGTGTAGCTCCAGATGTACAAATATATGTATTAAAGGCTATAAACAGAACAGGAACAGGAAAGCTAAGTTGGGTAGTTAATGCAATAAAGTACGCAGTAGACTTAAAAGTAGATATAATATCTATGTCTTTAGGTATATCTGAAAATAGTCCTAAGCTAGAGAGAGCTATAAAAGATGCTGTTAATAACAATATATCAGTAGTTTGCGCAGCAGGAAATGATGGTGATGGAAATTCTGAGAGTTTTGAATATTCATATCCTGCTGCATATATGGATGTAATATCTGTTGGTGCAGTTGATAAGAAAGGCATTCCAGCGAATTTCTCTAATTCTAATACAGCAATAGATGTAGTTGCCCCTGGTGTTGATATACTTTCAACGTATCCAAATAATCAGTTTGCAATATTGAGTGGTACTAGTATGGCAACTCCTCATGTTACTGGAAGTTTAGCTCTTTTGAAAAATTGGTCTAAAAATGAATTTCAAAGAAATTTAACTCAAGAAGAACTTTATGCTCAATTAATAAAACATACAAAAGTATTAGAATACTCAAGAACTGTTCAAGGAAATGGATTGATATATTTAAAAGATGAAAAGGGTAGTAAAAAATTTAAATATTAATAAATAAGCTATTGCTAGAAAAACTATTTTACTAGTAATAGCTTATTTTATATTATTAAAGATAACAAAAGAATACATTATAAATATTATAATAATAATTATTATAATATATAATGTGTATAGATATTATATAAAGAATATTGCATATATATTCTTAATTATTTACAAACTTATAATTATTGTTTTCTTTTATATATTGTCTTATTTTTTCAGCATACATTTCAATTTTAGCAAAATGATTTCTATGAATTTTCTTGAACGGTAACTTTATAATATATCCTACTATCCCTGCATAAGTATAACCATCCCAATCCATTGAATAAATTAGTACTTTTAATAAATTTTTACATCGATTAATTATTATATGGTATAATACAATATAAGAAACTTCAATCTATGAGTGGTGGTTTCATATAATCCTAGTTCCTACAGTAAGTAGGAAGGAGGTGTATTCTATATGGAACTAATGATAAATTTTATTATAGGAACTATAAGTTCCATTTGTACTGGATTAATATCTAGTTACATATACGATAAAATAAAAAACCACTTATCTATTGGCCGTAGAAAAAGTGGTTTAGAATTTGAATTTAAAATAAAATTCAAATTTATTAAAAAGTAATTTATGATAGAAACCACTACTATATCCAACTAGATTGTAGTTTCTTTTTTATTTAATCTATATTTATATTATACTACATTAACTAAAAAAATAAACAAAAATTTTAAGCTTATCTATTGGTGAATATAAATTATCTAAACTACTAACATATATCTATAAAAAGTAAGCTATTATCTTATATTAATCTTAAACGTTCTCTTAATATAGGCATATTTATAATTTCCATCAATATGTTCTTTTAATTTTTCTAGCAATACAAATTTATTTGGGTGAAGTGTCCTTACTTCTGACCATTTCATCTTTTCACAACCTTTAATTTTTTATAGATATCTTTATTATACACATTAATTTTCTTGATTTAAATATTAGGCTCTGTTAGACAATCGTGTGATTAATTATATAGAAATAATCTATAATACTTAGAATTAATGATATAATGTAAAAAATTCACAATTGTTATATATATTGATTAAGAAAGATGGTGATTATAAATGACAAGCGAGTTTCTAAGTTTATTAAATGCTTGTAATTATGAAGAAATTAAAGACTATATATTA
>JAEIGA010009833.1_pt1 | contig 14487 bp, 11 predicted proteins | sample 9270691 | NCBI WGS metagenome assembly JAEIGA01 (sample SAMN17057246, study PRJNA624740) | gut metagenome | biome: biome; isolation source: fecal sample | host: Bos grunniens | place: China: Xizang | collected 2019 | reverse complement strand
GGTTTCTTTCTTTGCTTGTTCGGATACTACGGATTGTTATTGCGAATATGGCAACGGAGAAAGCACTATGGTTAATGATTGGAACGGGGACTGCTCTGAAATCAGCATAATCGAATTGACTAAAAAGGCTGCACCCGGTCAATCTCCAATGATAGGTTGTATTGAACAATAAACCAAGCGAATGAAAACCAAGAGAATAATAGGAATCGTTGTAAGGATTTTTATAGGACTTGTTTTCATTGCATCGGCTCTCACGAAATACCTTTCGATAGAGGCAGTCGATATGTTTTTGTTTGAACACAAGTTGTTCTCTTGGGATGTAACTCAATTCGTATCAAGATTTCTTATCGGTTTTGAGTGTTTTATCGGTTTGTCGTTGGTTTCCGGGATATGTCAAAAGCCGGTTCGTTGGCTTACGATAGGCTCTTTGTTCGCCTTTACGGTGTATGTGTTGCTCAAACCTTTGTTGTTTGATGTTTCTTCCGATAATTGTCACTGCTTTGGCGATGTATTGGTTTTGTCGGATACGCAAACAATTGTCAAAAATGTTATTTTGTTGGCTTTGTCTTATTTTTTGTTTTGGCAAAGCGGCTTACGAAAGAAATATGCCAAGTGGTTGCTGTTGGCATTTTTTGTTTTATCGACTGCAACCGTTTATACAATCAAACCACCTGATGTTATAGTCTATTCTTTGTATGACAAGAGTGCAAGCCTTAATATGGAAAAGTTTGGAATCTTGCTACAAGAAGAGTCGCTTGCGAATTTGGAAATCGAAAAAGGTAAAAAAGTACTTTGTCTCTATTCTACAGGTTGTAAATATTGCAAACGAACGGCTATCAAGTTAGATGTTATGATAGCAAGACATGATTTGGAAAAAGAGGATTTTGTTGTTGCGTTTTGGGGTAAAGAGAAGAATATCGCGAAGTTTTACAATGAAACGCAGGTGGCTAAATTGCCGACAGCGATTGTTCCTCCCGATGTGTTTTTGTCTGCAACCAAAGGAAAGCAACCTATTGTCGTTTTGTTAGATAATGGAAAGGTGATGGATGTTTACAGATCCATTACATTGGATGAAGACAGAATAGTCGATTTTCTTAAATAGTTTTTGCTCTTACATAACATTTCCACTTCGAAAACGTTTTGTATTTTGAGCGTTTAATCAAAAAACAAACTTTTATGGTGAATATACTTTGGGTCGATGATGAAATCGACTTGTTGAAACCTTATATTCTTTTTCTGGAAGCCAAAGGCTATTCGATTATTCCTGCAATAGATGGTAATGAAGCAATGGAAGCCCTTGTTGCAAAGTCGGTTGATATTGTTTTTTTGGACGAAAATATGCCGGGACTTACAGGTTTGGAAGTTCTGAATATGATAAAAAACAAATATCCTGCACTTCCTGTGATTATGATTACCAAAAGCGAAGAAGAACATATTATGGAGCAGGCAATAGGTAGTAAAATATCTGACTATCTCATAAAACCTGTAAACCCGAACCAGATATTGCTGACACTGAAAAAGCATTTGGATACAAAAAGACTTGTAAGTGAGCAATCAACAATGAACTATCAACAAGAATTTCGCCAAATCGGTCTTCGTCTTATGGAAGGCATGGATAGCAATGAGTGGATTGATATTTATAAAAAGTTGGTTTATTGGGAAATTGAACTGTCTGAGTCTAACGATGTAAGTATATTCGAGATATTAAAGCAACAAAAGACGGAAGCCAACTTGCAATTCTCAAAGTTTTACGAAAGGAACTATTTGCAATGGATAAAAACGCCGGATGCAACGACTCCTTTGATGTCACACAGATTGTTGGAAGAAAAAGTTTTTCCAGCATTGAAAGAAGATAAACCTTCATTTTTGATAATTATAGATAACTTCAGATTCGATCAATGGAAAGCTTTGCAACCTGCAATCGAAGAATATTTGAGAGTAGAACAAGAAGGTATGTATTATAGTATCATTCCGACAACCACACAGTTTGCTCGAAATGCTATTTTTGCCGGAATGATGCCTTACGACATAAAAAGGACTTATCCGAATTTGTGGTTGGATGAAGATGAAGAAGGAAATAAAAATCAAAACGAATATCAATTTTTGCAAAAACAGCTTGCAAAGCATGGATTCGATATAAAAACAACATATCATAAAGTCTTGAATCTCAATTATGGCAAAAGAATGATTGATAATTTGCCAAATCTGATGCAAAACAAGCTAAATGTAATTGTTTATAACTTTATAGATATGCTTTCTCATGCAAGAACCGACTCGGATTTGGTTAGAGAGTTGGCAGAAGATGAAAAGGCTTATCGAGGTGTTACACAGACATGGTTTTCTCACTCTCCGTTGTTTGATGTTTTGAAGTTTCTAAGTGCAAAGGATGTAAATATCTTCATAACTACCGATCATGGTTCGGTGAGAGTAAATAGACCTATTAAGATTAAAGCAACAAAAGAAGCCTCTGTAAATCTCCGCTACAAGGTTGGAAGATTCTTAGATTACAATGAAAAAGAGGTTTTTGCCGTAAACAAACCTGAGGATATTTTGTTGCCGAGATTGAATATTCTTTCTCCATATATATTTGCCAAAGCAAACGATTTCTTTGCTTATCCAAACAATTATAACCACTATGTACAGTATTACAAAAATACATTCCAACATGGCGGAATTTCGATGGAAGAAGTATTGATACCTTTTATTCATTTGACAAAAAAATAGTTGAGATGCAAAAAACGTATAAGGTAAACGGATTGTCGGATTTGGATAATGTTGCAAAGGATATTTTGTTGCAGTGTAAGAATGATAGGGTGTTTGCGTTGGAAGGTGAGATGGGAGCAGGTAAAACAACATTTACACGAGCTCTTTGCAAAGCTTTGAATTGTGAAGATGAAATTTGTTCTCCGACTTTTGCAATTGTAAATGTTTATTTTTCTGAAAAAGTAGGTGAGGTTTATCATTTTGATTTTTACAGATTAAATACCGTTGCAGAAGCTCAAGAAATAGGAACTGAGGAATATTTTTACAGTGGTTGCTATTGCTTTTTGGAATGGAGTGAACGAGTTGTTGATATATTGCCTGAAAGCTATGTGACTATTAAAATAGCTGTTGTTGATGAAAACCAAAGATTGATAACAGTTAGTTCTTAATAATTTCGTATCTTTGCAACGGAAACAGCTGTGGATGCAATGGATAATAATGAGAATCAACATATAGATAAACAGTTTATTAACTTGGAGCAATTGATTGCAAGTAAGAATAAGAAATTGCTTCGAATACTTCCTAAATTTGTTCTAAACAGATTTAAGAAGCTTGTTCACCTTGATGAGATTAACGATGCTGTTTATCGCTATAGAGATTGTAAAGGTGCGGCTTTTACAGACAGCGTTATACATAAAGAATTCAATATAAAATTAGAAATAGAGAATCCGGAGAATATTCCATACGATGATAGGGCTCTTATTGTGGCTAATCACCCAATAGGAAGTATAGATGGGATGGCTCTAATCAGTATAATGGGGCAAAAAAGATCTGATATTCTTTTTCCTGTTAATGATTTGCTTTGTGCATTGCCTGGATTGAAAGGTGTTTTTGTTCCGATTAATAAATATGGCAAAAATTCATCTAATCATGATGTGTTGAACGATGCTTTTAAGGGTGATAGCATTGTTATGTATTTTCCTGCAGGAACAGAATCCAAATATATAGATGGAGTATTGCAAGATTTCCCTTGGAAAAAGACATTTGTGAAAAAAGCAATCGAGTTTGAAAGAAACGTAACCCCTGTTTACATTGAAGGAATGAATTCGAAGCGTTTTTATCGTTTTTCGAAGATTCGAAGATTCTTCGGTATCAAATTTGATTTGGAGATGATACTTCTTCCGGATGAGATGTTCAAATACAGAAATAAAACGATAAAACTTACATTTGGTAAGCCAATTCCTTATTCTGTTTTTGACAAAAGTAAAACGCATTTGGAGTGGGCTCAATCTGTTCGAGCACATGTTTATAAATTGAAAGATAATCCTCAAGCGGACTTTGTGCCGTGAGAAATAAAATAAGTATATGGAAAATATAGTTGACCTTTCTTATATAATACCTCCTGTAGATAAAGCTTTGATAAAAGAAGAATTGAAAAAGGCGGATTTTTTGAAAAAAACAAATTCTGCAGGTAGAGAAATATACGTTACAAATGCACATAGGACTCCTGCGATAATGAGAGAAATCGGACGTCTTAGAGAAATAAGTTTTGCAACAAGCGGAGGAGGAAGTGGAACTGAGTGCGACATAGATCAATACGATGAAGCACCTGAGCCACATTGCTATCAACAGTTATTTGTTTGGGATCCGACAGATGAAGAGATTGTTGGAGGGTATCGTTATATAATAGGGAAGGATATATATCGTCAATCGGATGGTAGTTTGTTTAGTGCTACAGCAGACTTATTTGAATTCAGTGATTCGTTTTTGGAAAGATACCTTGATAATACCATAGAATTAGGACGTTCTTTTGTAAGGCCGGATTATCAGCCAACGGTTAATCTTAGAAAAGGATTGTATTCGTTGGATAATATTTGGGATGGATTGGGCGGATTGGTGATAAAGAATGAAGATGTAAAGTATTTCTTCGGTAAAATCACGATGTATCCATCTATGAATGTGCTTGCAAGAGACTATATATTGTATTTTTACAAGAAACATTTTCCTGATAATGAGGGATTGGTAAGACCGAAGGAGAGTATAGAGATTGAGACAGATTATAATTTGTTGGTGAAGTTGTTTAACGGGAAAAATTACAAGGAAGACTATCAAATTTTGACTAAAAGTGTGAGAGCGTTGAACGAAAACATTCCTCCGCTTGTCAATGCTTATATGAACCTATCTTCGACAATGAAAAGTTTTGGTACTTCAATAAATAAACATTTTTCGGATGTTGAAGAAACAGGGATACTTGTTACAATAGCAGATATTTACGAAGAAAAGAAAAAACGACACCTTACTCTATAATTGGGAATCATGATTGTATCTTCAGCCGAGTTTGTTAAGAGTAGCCAAGAGTTGAATCAATGTCCACAACCCGATATGCCGGAGTTCGCATTTATCGGAAGGAGCAACGTAGGTAAAAGTTCGCTTATCAATATGCTTGTCGATAAAAAAGATTTGGCGAAGACGTCATCTCAACCCGGTAAAACGCAATTGATAAATCACTTCCTTATAAATGAGGAATGGTATTTGGTTGATTTGCCTGGCTATGGCTACGCAAAGACTTCAATGGAAAATCGCAAGAAATGGCGAAAGATGATAGAGGATTATCTGTTGAAGAGAGTGAATCTTTTGACGGTTTTCGTATTAGTTGATTCGAGGTTAGAGCCGCAAAAAATCGACTTAGAATTTATAAACTTCCTTGGAGAAAATCAGGTTCCTATCACATTGATATTTACAAAAACAGATAAGCAATCTGCAAAAAAAACAGAAGAGTCTTTAGAGCGTTTCAAGGAATCTTTATCTGAATATTGGGAAGAACTACCTAAAATAATTTTAACCTCGTCTGAAAAGAGAGTTGGTAGAGATGAGGTGTTGGAAACAATAGAGAATATAATTCCGTTCTTTAATCAAGAAAACGAATGATGAAAAGGTTAATGGTCTCTACAGGAGGCGGCGATTGTCCCGGCTTAAATGCTGTAATAAGAGCAATAGTCAAGAGAGCATCTCAAGAAAAAGATTGGGAGGTTGTTGGTTGTATTGAATCGTTTAATGGAGTTCTTAGAGAGCCTACAGAGATTGTTGTTTTGGATAATGATAATGTTGCAGGCATACTTACACAAGGAGGCACAATACTTGGAACAACTAATAAAGGAGGCCCATTTGCGTATCCGATAAAAAAATCCGATGGAACATGGGAAACGCTCGATGTGAGCGATCAAATGATTCGCAAATTACAATACTTAGGTGTCGATGCAGTTATAAATATTGGCGGCGACGGATCTCAAAGAATCTCAAAGAAACTTTATGATAAGGGTGTAAATATAATAGGCGTGCCAAAGACTATTGACAATGACCTATCGATGACAGATTTTACATTCGGTTTTCAAACAGCTGTTCAAATAGCAACAGAATCGGTGGATAAGCTTGTGACAACTGCAGCGAGTCATAACAGAGTTTTTATCTTGGAAGTAATGGGACGTGATGCAGGTTGGATAGCTCTGAATGCCGCTATCGCAGGTGGAGCAGACGTATGCATTATTCCGGAAATTCCTTACAATATAGATAAAATCAAAGCGAAGATAGAAACACGCTATAAAAAAGGAAGAGGCTTTTGTATCATAGTAGTAGCCGAAGGAAGTAAGAATGCAAAAGGCGAACAAGTAGGTTTCAAATCACAGGTTCCCGGAGATTTCCATTTCAAACTTGGAGGCATAGGACAAGCTCTAAAATTGGAATTGGAAGAAGCAGGAGTGGAATATGACATAAGAGTATCCGTTTTAGGACATCTTCAACGTGGAGGAACCCCTATTGCATACGACAGAGTATTAGCCTCAGAATTTGGAGTGAAAGCTTTTGAATTAGCAATGAATGGAGAATTCGGCAAAATGGTAGCGTATAAACACCCCGACATAATAGCCGTTACTTTTGAGCAAGCCTTGAAAGAACCGCATTTAGTTTCACCGGATAGTTTCTTGGTGCACACAGCAAGGGGCTTAAATATTGAATTTGGAGATTAAAGCGAGTAATGATTTCAACATAGTTTCGAATCATTAAAATCAAAAGTTAAGTCGCTAAATTTATTTTTTTTGTTTTGAAAAATAACTCTTTGTTTCAGAAAATTAAAACGAAGAAAGAAAAAATCAAAACGAAGATTCAGGAAATTAAAACGAAGATTTAATTTTCCGAATCAAACAAGTAAAGAAATAGAACATAGATTTGATAATATAATTCTAGTAAAGAGATGAAAAAAATAAAAAGTGCATTAGTTTCTGTCTTTTATAAAGATGGTTTAGATGAGATAGTTAAGTTGTTGGATAAGAATGGAGTTGAAATATACTCTACAGGAGGAACATACGACTATATTTGTAATCTTGGAATCGAAGCAAAAACAGTTGAAGGTCTTACAGGTTATCCGTCAATTCTTGGAGGTAGAGTGAAAACTCTTCACCCTAAGGTGTTCGGAGGAATATTGGCTCGTAGGGATAATGCTCAGGATATGGAGCAATCAAATACCTATGAAATACCTCAAATAGATCTTGTTATAGTTGACCTTTATCCGTTTAAGAAAACAGTAGAGAGCGGAGCGAGTGAAGCAGATATTATAGAGAAAATTGACATCGGAGGAATATCTCTAATCAGAGCCGCAGCAAAAAATTATAAAGATGTATTGATAGTTCCATCTGTTGAGTATTATGCAGAATTGATGGAATTGTTGTCAAAACAAGAATGTGCAACAAGCCTTGAAGACAGATTCCGTTTTGCAACATACGCTTTTGCACAAAGTTCTGATTATGACACAGCAATATTCGGATATTTCAATCAAAAAACCGCAATGCCTGTATTCAAACAAAGTTGCCACCAATCAAATGTTTTGCGTTATGGAGAAAACCCTCATCAAAAGGGATACTTTTATGGAGACTTGGAGTCCTTTGTTGAGCAACTTCATGGCAAAGAAATTTCTTACAACAACATAGGTGACATTGACGCTGCTTGCAGATTGATTGATGACTTCGAAGAAACGACATTTGCAATAATAAAACATAATAACGCATGTGGGTTGGCAAGCCGTCCTACATTGAAACAAGCTTATGCAGATGCATTGGCAGGAGATCCTGTTTCGGCTTTCGGTGGTGTATTGGTATGTAATCGCACCATAGACAAGGAAACAGCCGAACTTATGAATAGTCTGTTTATGGAAATCTGCATTGCACCGGATTATTCTGAGGAAGCATTAGAGATATTGAAATGTAAGAAAAACAGAATCTTATTGAAACGTAAAGATACACCGATGCCAGAGGTTCAATATCGCTCGGCGTTGAATGGAATCTTAGTTCAAGATGCAGATAACGTTGTTGAAAAATGTGAAGATTTGAAATCGGTAACATCAACCGCCCTTACGGAAGAACAAAAGAAAGATTTGATATTCGCAAACAAAATAGTAAAACATACAAAGTCTAATGCAATAGTTTTAGCTAAGAATCAACAATTGTGTGCAAGCGGAACAGGTCAGACAAGTCGTGTTGATGCGTTGCGACAAGCGATAGAAAAAGCAAAAGGCTTTGGATTCGATTTGCAAGGAGCAGTTATGGCGTCTGATGCCTTCTTCCCATTCCCTGATTGTGTCGAGATAGCAAGTAAAGAAGGTATAAATGCAGTGATACAACCCGGAGGCAGTGTTAAGGATGACCTAAGTATTGAATTCTGTGAAAATAATAAAATTGCTATGGCAATGACCGGTAACAGACATTTCAAACACTAAAAAATCAAAAATAAAAACCGAAAATTGAAACACAATAATAAAAACGCCGTAAAAGTAGGAAAATAGTATAGAAATGGGTTTGTTTTCATTTTTAACAAGAGAAGTAGCAATAGATTTGGGTACGGCCAATTCCATCGTAATATGCAACGATAAGGTTGTTGTTGATGAACCGTCGATTGTGGCAGTTGATCAAACAACCAAGAAAATCATTGCAGTAGGTAAAAAAGCCATGCAGATGGATGGTAAAACCCATGATGCGATAAAAACAATACGTCCGTTGAGAGACGGAGTTATTGCCGATTTTGATATGGCGAATGATATGATTCGTGAACTTATCCGAATGATAAACATGAAAAAAACAATCATTCCGCCATCATTGAAAATGGTTATTTGTATTCCGAGTGGTATAACCAATGTTGAGGAGCGTGCAGTAAGAGATGCTGCAGAGCAAGCAGGAGCAAAGGATGTCAGATTAATACATGAGCCGATGGCGGCAGCGATCGGTATCGGTATTGATGTGCTTGAGCCGGTTGGAAACATGATTATCGATATTGGAGGTGGTACAAGTGAAATCGCAGTCATAGCTTTGGGTGGTATAGTTTGTAATAAATCAATACGAATCGCAGGAGATGAGTTTAATCAAGACATTATAGACTACATGCGTAAGCAACACAATATCCATATTGGAGAAAGAATGGCTGAGAAGATTAAGATAGCTGTTGGAGCTGCTATTCCGGAATTGGCTGATCCGCCTGAGGATTTTGCAGTTCAAGGACGTGATGTTTTGACAGGAATTCCTAAGGAATTGCATGTAAATTACAAAGAGATAGCTCATGCTTTGGATAAATCGATTGCAAAGGTCGAAAGTGCGGTTCTTGAAGCCTTGGCGATGACTCCGCCTGAATTGGCATCGGATATTTATCATACAGGTATATATCTTGCAGGTGGTGGTGCATTGCTTAAAGGGTTAGATGTAAGATTGCAAGCGAAAACCAAATTACCTGTACACGTTGCAGAGGATCCGCTAAGGGCTGTAGCAAGAGGAACAGGCATGGCATTGAAACACTATGACGAATATACTTTCTTGATAAAGTAATAGTATAATCAGTAAAAAGAGTCGGAGTAAACCTTGAATCAAGGAATATACTCCGACTTTTATTTTTTCCAATCTTTATGAACGAAAGAGAAAAGCAGATAACCAAAGTAACACTCGTTGGAAGCGTTGTCAATTTGTTGCTTGCCGCATTCAAGATTATTGCCGGAGTTTTCGGACGCAGTGGTGCAATGGTAGCAGACGGCGTTCACTCGCTTAGCGATTTGGTAAGTGATGTTGTAGTTTTGGTTTTTATCCCGATGTCATCAAAAGGCAGAGATAAACGTCATAAATACGGACATGGAAAGTTTGAAACCCTCGCAACGCTTATCGTAAGTATTATTTTGATAGTTGTATCTGCAAAATTGATTATTGAATCGATAAACACTATTGTTGCGTGTTTGCAGGGTGAAGTTTTGCCTGTGCCGAGTATGATTGCATTTTGGGCAGCTGTTATTTCGATTCTTTCCAAGGAATTGCTATATCAATATACCATCTTCGTTGGTAGAAAAACAGAATCCGAAGCCTGTAAAGCCAATGCTTGGCATCATCGTTCCGATGCTTTGTCTTCGATAGGTTCGTTGTTGGGTGTGGGGGGAGCAATTTTGTTGGGAGAAAAATGGACTATACTTGACCCGATTGCAGCCTTTGTTATAGGGCTTATGATTTTGGTTGTGGCAGTCAAGATGTTCAAACCGCCAATCGATGAGTTGATGGAAAAATCTTTAGGTGAAGAAACGGAAATCGAAATAGAGAATATAATCCTTTCAACCCAAGGAGTACTGAATTTGCACAACTTAAAGACTCGTTGCAACGGAAGAAGTAAGATAATCGATTGCCATATCAGAGTAAAAAGAGATAAAACCATTGTTGAGGCACACGATATTGCAACGGCGGTTGAAAGAAATCTGAGAGAAAGATTTGGAGAGCATACCCAAATAGGCATACATGTCGAGCCCGAAAAAACAATTGAAAAATCCTTGTAAAATAACCTTTTAACGAAACAAAGAAACAATTTGCTGATTCTTTGTTTTAATTTGCTGAAATCAAGAAAGAATTTTCTAAAACAAAGAATTATTTTTGTGGTTTCAAATCATTGAAAATCAGTTCTTGATTTTGATGGTCAGAAAGCGTGGTTGTCCCTGTTTTATCTTGAAATTATTGAAGTCTATTTTTTGCTTGCAGAGCATAAGATGAACTAAAAAATGCTGAGAATTATACAATAAATTATTAACATTTGACCGTTGATAAATACAATAGGCATGTCTGCTGTCAAATGCAGAATTGGTACTAATTTAGTAGGTTGTAAAAATAGTGTAATCTTATGAGAAGAAAATTGTTTGTTTTATGCCAAATCGGAATGTTTATTTTGTTGAGTGGCAGTGGGTTTTGCCAAAAAGTAGTTCAAGAAAGACCATATCGGGATGCCTTTTTGGAAGCCTATGATAGCTATCAAAACAAAAATTATGCACTTTCGTTTGAGCAGTTTTCGACATTTATCGAAGCCTATTGTGATAATGACAATGCGTTTTTGCAAGATGCGTTTTTCTTCAAAGCGGCTGCAAGTTGTCAGATGATGAATAATGATGCGGATGCTTTGTTGTTAAGTTACATAAAACGCTATCCGCAATCTCTACATACGAATGATGCGTATTTTCTTTTAGCTAATTTTTACACACAAAACAATCAGTATGATAAAGCCTTGAGTGTATATCGCCAAATGAATACTTCTGTTTTGGATCAAGAGAAAAAATATGAGTATGCCTACAAGTACGGTCATAGTCTTTTTATGCAGGGGAACTATGATGAGGCTTTGATAGAATTTGATAAGGTAAAAGATGCAAAAAGTAAGTATGCAGCACCCTCAACCTATTTTTATGCACATATTCTCTATGAACAAAAGAAATACAATCTTGCATTGAAAGAATTTTTGACGCTTCAAAACGATAAAAGCTTTGGAAAGATTGTGCCATTCTATATTGCACACATATATTACTATCAACAAAATTATGAAGAGTTGATAAAGATAGCTCCCGACTTGTCGGAAAAATCACAGTCTAAGAAAAGTTACGAACTAAACAGAATGTTGGGAGATACATACTATAAATTGGGAAGATATAAGGAGGCAATACCATATTTGGAAAAGACTGCACAGGAAGCAGGTGCAGATGTACAAGATTACTACTTGTTGGGCTTTACGCTAATGGAGGAGAAAGATTTTGAAAAAGCCAAAAGATACCTCGCATCTGCAAGTGAGAAGAAAGATTCTTTGGGACAAAATGCTCTATATCATTTAGGAATATGTCTTTTGGAAACAGACAATAGATCGGAAGCTCAAGCTATGTTCAAAGAAGCAAGTGAACTTGATTTTGATATGCAAGTTAAGGAGAATGCTTTATTGAATTATGCGAAGTTGTCTTATGAAACATCTCCTGCATACAATGAATCGGTAAAGGCTTTTCAGTTGTTTGCAGATTTATTTCCTAACTCTGCCAAGGCAAATGAAGCAAAAGAATATTTGGCACAGTTGTATGGCGATATGAAAAACTATCGTGATGCAATCGAAATGATAGAACAGATGTCCGAAAGGAATTTATCTGTAAACAGAGCTTATCAACGTTTGTGTCTAAACAGAGCAATCGAACTTTTTAATGAGAATAGATTGGATGATGCGTTGATTTATTTGGATAAATCCTTGTCTCAAGCTCACGATAACAGCCTTACGGCAACTGCTTATTACCTAAAAGCTGAAGCGTATTATCAAATGGGGGAATACGATTTGTCGATTAGAAATCTGAATACTTTTTATGCTTCGAGTGGTTCTGATAAAAGTCCGTTCTTGCCTCAAGCCGACTATGCGATGGGCTACAATCTGTTTAAGCAAAAGAAGTATTCTTCTGCCGAAGGTTATTTTCAAAGAGCTATAGGCAAGTTAAATGCTCAACAAAACACAGATGCGACTTTACGATATGCCGATTGTCTTTACATGGGTAAGAGATTTCGCGATGCAATCGCAGAATACGGAAAGATAATCAAAGAAAAACATCAGGATTTTGATTATGCAACTTATCAAACTGCAATGGCATACGGAGCTTTGGGTAATTACGCTCGCAAAAAAGAGATATTGGAGCAGGCAAACAACGATTTTACATCCGGAAGCTATGTTGCAAGTATGAAATATGAGCTTGCGAATACCTATCTCACCTTAGAAGAAAACAAGACAGCCATTTCAACCTATCAAAACGTTATAGAAAAATATCCACAGTCGATTCACGTCAAAGATTGCTATGCAAAAATCGGTATGATCTATTATAAATTGGGCGATGATCAAAAAGCGTTGGTGTATCTTGACAAGTTGGTGAAGATGTATCCTGAAAGCGAGGAGGCAAGGACTGCGTTGGGTAATATCAAAGCAATATATGTAGATGCAAACAAAGTAGATGATTTTATAGCTTACACAAAGAGTATTCCGAGTGCAAGTATCTCTGTTGGCGAACAAGATTCCATAAGTTACCAAGCAATAGAAAATTTGTATATGGATGGAGATTGCCCGAATGCAATTGCAGGTTTCAAAAACTATTTGAACAAATATCCTGACGGAGCTTTCTTTGTCAGTGCCAACTATTATCTTGCCGATTGTCTAAACAAGATAAACCAAAAGCAAGAGGCGTTACAACATTATGAAAACATAGTTTCAAAGCCTAAGAACGTATTTACAGAAAAATCTCTTTTGAAAGCAGCCGAGATAAACTTTGAAGAAAAAAACTACGACAAAGCAAAGCAATATTATTCTCAACTTGAAAAGATTGCGGAAATAACATCCAATAAATTGCAAGCAATAGACGGACAAATGCAATCTTGTTTTGAATTGGGACAAGCTGATACGGCTATAATATGTGCAAATAAGCTTTTGTCGCTTGATAAATTGGATGAATCTGCTCGCGAAAGGGCAAACTACATATTGGCGAAATCTTTGTTGCTAAATCAAAATAGCGGGCAGGCAATCGAAGAATTCAAACGCTTAACCAAAGCAAAAAATCCTGAATATGCGGCAGAGGCACAATATGTCTTGGCTGAAATAGCATTTAATTCAGGAAAAATCGAAGAATCCGAAAAAATGATTCACCAAATCAATGCAAATCCTTCGAGCGAATATTGGTTGGCTAAAACCTTTGTTCTTTGGGCTGATATATTCAAAAGCAAGGGTAATACGATTCAAGCAAAGCAAACTCTTCAAAGTATAATCGATAACTATGAAGGCGATGAAGAGTTGATTGAATTGGCAAAACAAAAACTCATTTCTTTAACCGACGAAGAAATAAAAACACTTCAAGAAACCGAAGACAAGAGACAAGAACAACAAGAGGCTGTCGATGAAATCATAATCGAAGATGCAGAACAATAAAATCAATAAACAATAAAGCAAATTGCAGAAATGAAAAGATATATATTTACAAGTATTGTTTTAGGTCTTTTGAGTATGAGTCTGAATGCTCAAAACCAAGAAGAGAAAGAGTATAATGAAAGTGTTATAATGAGGAGTTCGTTTTCTCCTGTTGTGAGTGAGGCATATAAACTGAGTGATAAACCGACTGTTTTGGAATCTGAATTTCGTCTTCCTCCTTTTCGTTACGATAAAGAGGGAAAACGGTTTCAGACAACAATGACTTTTGAGAATATAAAGCCTGCAAAAGTAAAGGGAGAGCCGATTGCACGATTGTATAATACACATTTGAAAGCTGCAATCGGCACATACTTTTCTTCACTCATCGATGCCTCGTATTCTCAAACCAGATCGAAAGATTTTATCTATGCTTTGAACTTCAAACACAAATCTTCATTGGGACAAATCAAAGATTACGCAAATTCTTCATACGCAAACAATGATTTGAATCTTTATGCCAAAAAGATTTGGAAGAGTTTTTCT
>JAEIGA010009832.1_pt1 | contig 14487 bp, 18 predicted proteins | sample 9270691 | NCBI WGS metagenome assembly JAEIGA01 (sample SAMN17057246, study PRJNA624740) | gut metagenome | biome: biome; isolation source: fecal sample | host: Bos grunniens | place: China: Xizang | collected 2019 | reverse complement strand
TAAAGGATATTATGCTTTTGGTTATTTAAAAGGTGAAACTGGTGTACATAGACTTGTAAGAATTAGTCCTTTTGATAGTAATAGTAGACGTCATACTTCTTTTGCAAGTGTTCTTGTTACACCTCAAATTGATAAAAACTTTGATATTGAGATTAAGGAAAGTGAACTTAAAATAGATGTTTATCATTCTAGTGGAGCAGGTGGTCAAAGTGTAAATACGACTGATTCTGCGGTTAGAATTACTCATATCCCAACTGGTATAGTTGTTTCTTGCCAAGTTGAGAGAAGTCAGCTTCAAAATAAAGCACGTTGTATGGAAATGCTTAAGAGTAGGCTTTATTTACTTGAAGTACAGGAATTTAATGATAAAATTAAATCTTTAAAGGGCGATGTTATGGATGTTAACTTTGGAAGTGCGATTAGAAGTTATGTTATGTGTCCATATACGTTAGTTAAAGATACAAGAACAAATTTTGAAACGTCTAGTGTTGATAAGGTTTTGGATGGTGAAATTCAAGGATTTTTGGATGAATATTTAAAATTATAGAACATTTTTTAATGTTCTTTTTTTGTTGTAAAATGTCAAAAATAGTATAGTAATGAATATATCTATTTGATATAATATATTATGGAGAAGATTAATATGAAATTATTTAAATTATTTAAGAAAATAGATAGTGAAAGTTTAAAAGATAAATTAATTAAAAAAAATGCAGCCAAAAACGTCCGGTTTTTTAACGATTTTTGTAGTTTTTGTTACATATTTAAAATATATTTCCAAACTTGTTTAGTTTTGTAAGATTTTGACAATATATCACAGAATATTCACAACTGAATAGCCATGTGAGACCGGAAACCTAGAGAGGAGTGTGCGAGCATGGGAAGAAAACCAAAATCAAAGACCTTGGAGCAGCTGCGTGATGAACTTCTGAAGGAAGCTGAACAGAAAGGAGTCTCTGAGAACTACTTTTTTCAGACCACATTTGAAAGATATGAGATGCAGCTGGCTATCATGAAAAGATTGAAAGAAGAGATTAATGATTCAGAGCTAATCGTAACTAAGAGGTATGGAACGAAGGAAAATGAATACATTAATCCAGCAATATCAGAGTATAACAAAACAGCTTCAGCTGCTAATGGTACAGTGACCACTCTGGTCAAGATACTTACAAGCTCAGGAGCTTCAAACGATAATTCTCAGCCAGGCTCAGAAATAAAAGAGTTCTGTGGTCTGTGATATGGCTAAAGCTAAAGCAAGCACGGACTGGCTGGTTCAGTACTGGAATGAGATTGATTCAGGGCAGACGGTAACAAGCGATAAAGTAAAGAGACAGATGGCTGAGCTTATCGCAATTAAGAACGGCAGCTCTAAAGAATTCCATTATGATCCGATTCTGGCCAACAGGCCAATTATATTTATTGAAAAATTCTGCAAGCAGTCAAAAGGAAAAACAGGCCAGCCTGTAAAGTTAGAACTTTTTGAGAAAGCAATAATATGCTCAATATTCGGCTTCATTGATGAAAAGGGATACCGAATGGTATCTGAAATCTTCATCGATATGGGTCGAAAAAATGGCAAATCCACATTAATCGCCTGTATCGGCTTATATTGCTTCGTGGCTGATGGTGAAGGCGGTCCTGAGATTGATTGCGTATCGACAAAACGTGATGCAGCTCGAATTGTATTCAACGAAGCTAAAAACATGGTGCTTCAATCACCAGAGCTTCGAGCAATCATCAAGCCTCACGTATTAGATTTATGGTGCCAGTCAAATCTGGGAATATACAGACCACTATCGTCTGATTCAAATACACTTGACGGTCTAAACCCTTCAGTGTGCATCCTTGATGAGTGTCATGCGATAAAGGATAGAAATCTTTACGATGTTACAAAGCAAGCTCTTTCTGCTGAATCAAGAAAGCAGCCTTTATATATTATTATCACCACATCAGGCTTCGTCCGTGATGGCATCTATGATGAATTATATGAGTATGCTGAGCATGTTTTAAATGGTGATGTAGAAGATTACAGGTTCATCTCATTCATCTACGAGCTTGACAGTGTGGATGAGTGGCTGGATGAGAGCAAATGGATTAAAGCAAATCCTGGTCTTGGAACCATCAAATCAATTGAGAAGCTTCGTTCTAATGTCAACAGGGCACTAGTTGAGATTGATTACAGGGCTACAGTCTGGACTAAGGACTTCAACCTGAAAAACGTAATAGCAGCCACATGGCTAACGTGGGAACAGATTGACAATCCCGCCACTTTCGATATGGAGCTTATAAGAAATACTTATGCGATTGGCGGTGCAGATCTCTCTTCCGTTGCTGATCTAACCTGTGGAACTCTTCTCATCAGAAGGAGAAATGATGAGACTATTTACATCTTGCAGCATTACTTTTTGCCTGAGTCAAAAATGGAAGAAAACGAAGTCGCAACTTCGAAAGAAGCTCCTTATGAGAAATGGAGACAACAGGGACTTCTTACTGTTTGCCCTGGTGAAATGGTCAAGTATTCCTATGTGACAGCCTGGTTTAAGCAAATGAAAGATGAATACCAGATAGATATATTCAAGTTGGGATTCGATAGAGCTATGGCCGACTACTGGGTTGATGAGATGGTTAATATATTTGGCGATGTGATGGAATCCGTTCCGCAAGGTGCGAAAACATGGACCATGCCAATGAAGGAAATGGGTGCAGTTCTTTCAGAGCATCGGATAAATTACAATAACAATCCAATATTCAAGTGGTGCTTATCAAATACAGCGGTTAAGAGCCAGGGAACCCTGGACTCAATCGAACCTGTGAAGATACAAAGGAAGAGGCGAATTGATGGAATGGTATCAGCCCTCAATGCCTATGTAATATACGTTAAATACCGAAATGATTATCTTAATATGGTCGGATAAGGAGAAGCTATGAGCATTATTGACAGATTCACAAAAAGAGAGAAAGACCCAGGAAGCAGAGACCAGGGGAAATCAATTCCAATTGTCATTAATTGCTGGAATTATAAGCATTTCCAAGGCGAACTGATAGAGATTGATACGATTGTAGCCTGTATTGATGCGCTGGCTCGAAACATGGCAAAGATGAGGCTCACAGCAATCCGCCGTGTGAAGGATAATATCTCCATAACGGATACAACTTCAGATATTGCTAAGGTCCTGAAAAGACCTAATAAGTATATGACAAGCTATGATTTTTTGTATAAAATCACAGCTTTATTTTTTGCCACAAATAACGTCTTTATTTGGCCTGAATACGACAAGGATGGTGTCCTTCAGGCATTGTGGCCAATAAACTACAGGACTTTCAAACTGTACGACAAGGATGGCATCACAATCGCAAGATTCGAGCTTCAACACAATCATTTCTATACAGTGCCATACAGGGACTTGATTCACCTGAGAAACCATTACTTCAATGACCCGCTATTCGGTGAAGAAAATTATCCATTCAGACCGATTGCTGATTTGATGCATGCCCAGAATCAGGGCATCATCGAAGGCATTAAGTCGAGCGCACTTATTAGAGGACTACTCATCGCATCAGGCATCCTGAAGGAAGAGGATATGACGGCAGCCAGGGAGCGATTCATCGAAGAAAATCTGAATGCCAAAAATAACGGCGGTGTGATGATTATCGATGGAAAGTTTGATTATAAGGATCTGAAGAGCACTCCTTACGTAGTTGATGCAGAAACAAGAAAAGAAACAGACAAAGCTGCATACAATTACTTCGGAGTCAACGAAGCATTTCTTCAGAATGATTTCACATCTGAAAAGTATGAAGCCATCTATGAAGGAAGGCTCGAACCTGTGGGAATATATATCGCCCAGAAGTTTACGGTGCATCTATTCTCTGATAGAGAATTGAGCTTTGGGAACGAAATAATTCCAAACATGGCCAAAGTTAAGTATCAGTCTACTTCACAGGTTACTGGTGTGATTAAGGAGACCAAAGAGCTCGGACTCTTCACAAGGGATGAATATCGTGAAATGTTGGGATATGAGCCTTTAGGTCCAGAAAGAGGCGGTGATGAGATTATGATTGCAGTCAATAACTACCAGCCTCAGAGTGCTGTGAATGATGAGGAAGGAGATGGAAGTGATGAATGAAAAAGCTGAAGTGAGAAATTTCTTGAATACAGTCGAAATCAGAAAATCTGAAGAGTCTGAAGGAATGACTCTCAAAGGTACTCCGATAGTATTCAATCAGTCCACTGATATAGGTGGATGGTGGGAAGAGTCGATTGACTCAGGTGCAATTGATGAGGAGACTCTAAGAGATGTTAGGCTGCTAGTTAATCACGATTTTAATGGAATTCCACTTGCTAGAAGTCGAAGAAATACAAAGAATTCAACCATGAGGCTATCAATTGAAGCTGATGGGGTTTCGATGGAAGCTGATTTGGATGAAAAGAATCCAAAGGCGGTTGAATTATATAGTGCAGTTGAGCGAGGCGATGTTTCAGGCATGAGCTTCGCTTTTTTAGTTGATGGAGATAGATGGGACAATTTGGATTCTGATTATCCAAAGCGAACCATTACACATATCTCAGAAATCTATGAGGTTTCTGCTGTTACATGGCCAGCATACGAGCAAACTTCTATTAGCTCACGTTCACTGGAAAGTGGAAAAGAGAGCCTTGCGGAAGCAAGAAAAGCGCTGGATTGCGCAAAGAAACGTGCTGCAAAAATTGCTGAGCTTAACCAGAAATTAGAGGAGATCAGAAATGACTGAAAAAGAGTTAAGAGAAATTGAAGAAGAGCTTCGAGAGCTCGAAGCCAGAGCTTTGGGATTATCTCCACTTGCAGAAACAGCTGAGCAGTCTGAGATTGAGGCGAGAGAAAAAGAGCTTGCTGAAATCGAGGAGAAAAAGAGTGAGCTTCTTTCAAAGAAAGCTGAGCTTGAAGCTACATTGAGAGCAACTGAGGAAGTTGAAGAAAATCCTTCAAAGGCAACAGAAATCACACCTGAAGAAAGGGGAAGAGAAATGGAAAAAGATTTTAGAAATAGTCCTGAGTACATTGATGCGCTTGCTCGCTCAATCAAGACAGGCGATATGACAGAGCTTCGTGCAATTCTCACAGAGAATGCAACTAATGGCGAGGTGCCAATTCCTGAGTTTGCTGAAGAGCGAATCAGAACAGCATGGGATTCAGATGAAATCCTTAATAGAGTTGGAAAAACTTACGTTAAGGGCAATCTCAAGATTGGTTTTGAAATATCTGGAACTGATGCAGTTATCCACGTTGAGGGCGATGCAGCTCCAACAGAGGAAGAATTACATTTAGGAATTGTTTCGCTCATTCCTCAGAGCATTAAGAAATGGATCACAGTTTCTGATGAAGTGCTCGACATGAAGAGCCAGGAATTCCTAGATTACATCTATGATGAGCTTGGCCATAGAATTGCAAAGCTTGCAGCTGACATCGTTGTTTCGAAGATTATTGCTCTTCCAACAGCTTCAACAGCAACAGCACCAGCGGCAGCAGTTCTTAAGATGGACCCTTCAGCAATTACATGCGTGAATGCTATCGCATTACTGTCTGACGAAGCAACAGACAATGTTGCAATCATGAATAAGCTCACATGGGCAGCTTTTAAGAGCATTACTACTGGTGACGGTTATCCTCTTCAGGATCCATTCAGTGGCCTTCCAGTGCTCTTCAATAATACACTTCCAGCAATCGCAACAGCATCTGAAGATGATGTTTACATGATTGTTGGTGATCTTGCAAACGGATTTAGAGCTAACTTCCCTAACGGAGAAGAAATCAAGGTTAAGATGGACGACTTATCGCTATCAGAATCAGACCTTGTTAAGTTCGTTGGACGTAAGTATGTAGCTCTCGAAGCAGTTGCTCCATTCCGTTTCACAAACGTAACTAAAGAAGCTTAGTCTATGAAGATTAAGCTAACGGCTGATACAAGAGTGCTCCTTTCAGCTGGCACAATTGTTGATGTATCTAAGGAGACAGCAGCGGTCATTCACAGGCTTGGCCGCTGCGAGCTCTTAGATGAAGAAGCTGAAGAAAAAGCTGAAAAAGTAGAAGAGGCTGAAGAGCTTCCTGAGAAGCCAAAGCCAAAAAAGAAAACTACTAAAAAGAGTTAAGGAGACAGAGCCATGACCATTGATGAGCTTTTGGCATTTACGAAAAAATCGCTTAGGATTCCGAGCAATTCATTTGATGATGAGATTCAGGCGCTTATCCAAATGGCCCAGGATGATATTTCCCAGGCAACAGATAAAGCATTCGACATCACCGATTCAGTGCAGTGTAACGCAGTGAGTGTATATTGCCAAGCTTACTTTGGATATGGTGATGAAAAAGCGGTAGATCGCTATAAAGATATGCTTACTCAAATCGGACTAAGAAAGATAAAGGAAATACAGCCATGAGAGATGAGGGATTGCTTAAATTCTATAGCCTAGTGAATACGGCTCCAAGCGGGGCAAAACCCGATGAAAAGCTTGTTGATTTGGAGACCAGTGCTTTCTATGCGAATAAGCAAATCGGAGTCACGAGGCTTTACGCAGCAAAGGGGGCAAATGCAAGAATTGATAAGCTTGTGTACTGTTATAACATCATTGTCCCAGAAGCTGCTAAGTACGTGATATTAGAGGATGGCAGACAATACATGATTACCGATGCGGTTCAGATCGTGGATGAGGATGCTGTTGAGCTCTCTCTGGTTAGATTGGAGACCTATTATGATGTTGCTGAGTGAACTTTTAGCCAAACCCATAACAGCCTTCAAAGATTTAGATTATGTTTTCCATTATTTCAAGCCGGCATCAACTCTGGCACCTTATGCTGTTTGGATTGAACAGAATGATGATGATATGTCAGCGGACAATCAAAAGACTGAAAGATGCCTGGAAGGAATAATCGATTTCTATACCCCTCATGAGGGCGATGTGAGAGTAGATGCAATTGAGACAGCTCTTCAATCAATGAGTGCTTCATGGAAGCTTACAGCGGTTCAATTTGAGGAAGAAACCCAGTTAATACATTATTCATGGGATTGGAGTGTGCAGTAGATGGCAAAGGTTAAAACTGCGGGATTAACTGAACTATTAAAGCAGCTCGAAGCCTTGGAAGGCAATACGGATGACATTCTTGAAGATGTGACTCTCGAAGGCGCTGGAATAGTCACAGATGTAATGAGAAGCGAAATCAAGTCACTTCGAACATCTGATGAATACGAAGGCGGTAACGGAAAGAGGTATGCAAAACCTGAAGATGTGAAGGGTTTAATTGATTCATTAGGATATACCCCTACACAATTCAAAGGGACAAAGATTGATTCCAATGTTGGATTCGATGGCTACAATTCCAACAAAACAAAGAAATATCCTAACGGCCACGCTAATAGAATGATAGCTAATGCCATTAATAAGGGTACAAGCTTCATGATAGCCCAGCCGTTTATTAATCGTTCAAAACGTCAAGCTGAAGAAAAATGCATTGAAACGATGCAGAAAAAACTTGATGAGGCGGTGAAAAAATTCGTTAAGTAATTGAAAGGAGAAACGAAATGGCAGCAGCGGGAAAAGTTACAATCGGCTTTTCTAAGCCTTATGTTGCACTCTATTCTGAATCAGGTGGAGTTGTAACTTACACAAGCGGTCAGCTGTTAGCTAGAGGTGTATCAGTTTCTGCTGAATCAGATTCATCAGATAACAATAACTTCTATGCTGACAATATCGTAGCTGAGACAGATGCTGGCTCATTCTCAGGTGGTACTGTCACACTCACAGTTGATGGTCTCTTACAGGATGCTGAGAAGCTTATCCAGGGACTTCCAGCAGTGGATGGTGATGGCTTCCTGAACTACGATGATGATCAGGTAGTTCCATACGTAGGTATGGGATTCATCATTGAAACAATGTCTGACGGTGTGAAATACTTCACACCAGTTATCTTCCCTAAGACCAGAGCCGGACAGATTAGTGTTTCAGCTGAAACTCAGGGTGAATCTATTGACTGGCAGACTCAGGAAATTCCATTTAATATTTTCAAGGATGATACAGCTAAGCATCCGTGGAAGAAGGTAGGCGGTGAGATGGCTTCTGAAGCAGCAGCTGAAGCAGCTATCAAGACATTCCTATCTGTATAGCAACAAAAAATAAAGAGGTCTCCGTTTTCACTCTCTCATTTTTCCGGGGACCTCTTTCAATTATAAGCTGAAAGGAGAAAAAAGAGATGGCTGAAAAAACATTCTGGTTAAAATATGGGTTTGAAAGAACTGTATGGGCAAATATGGAGCTCGCAAAGCTATGCCCTGGAAAAAATATACAAAGAATTGATGATATGCTTGCCAGTTCAGATACTGAAGAGCAATTTGATACGATGATTAATATCATCCAAATAATGAACAAAGCTTATATACGTAAGTATAGCAAGCTTGAACCTGATAAAGAATATAATGCAGTGACAAGAGAAGAGCTGCTTGACCTTGATGAAGAAGAGCTTGCAAATCTTGCACTGCTTGCAATGGGTAAATTTTACGAGGATGGCAAAGTAACGGTGTTAGCTGAGCCAAAAAAAGAAGCGGCCGAGGAGACAGAATCATCATCAACGACAGCTGGCTCATCTACTTCGGCCACCAGCTTGGAATGAGCCGTGATGAGACTCTAAATACAAGGTACGGCGAATTCATGGATATGGTCAATTGTAGGGCTATAGAATCGGGAAACGCCAAACAGGTGACCAGTAAGAAAATGGATATTTGGGACTTTTTAGCTTTGAAATAAGGAGAAGCTTTATGGCTACAATTGGAGTAAAAATCGAGCTCGAAGGTGCTCCTCAATATGTCGAAAATATGAGGAATTTAACTGCGCAGACTAAGCTTTATCAGGCGCAGATGAAACGACTCACACAAGAATTATCAGGGGCTTCAGCTTTTACTAAATCGATAGCCACAAGTAAGGCTCTTACGCAACAGCTCGAAGCTCAAAAGAACCAGGCTAGATTATTACAGGACCAAATCGCAAAAACCTCAGAGAAATACGGAGAAGATTCCACTCAGGTCATTAAGCTTAAAACCCAATATGAGAATCTTCAGACAGAAATAGCAAAAACAACGAAAGCACTTGAAGATCAGGGCGGTGTTGCGGGTGCTGTTGCAGCCGAATTTGAAGAGGTAGGCAATAAGATTTCTGCTATTGGTGACAAAGTATCTTCTGTGGGTAACGAAATGACCACGAAGATTACAGCTCCAATTATTGCAATGGGTACGGCTTCAGTTGCAGCTTTCAACGAAGTTGATGGTGCCATGGATACGCTTATCGAAAAAACAGGCGCTACAGGAAAGGCACTCGAAGGAATGGAAGAGATAGTTGAGAATATCGCCACATCTATTCCTACAAGCTTCGATTCGGCAGCCAATGCAGTCGGTGAAGTAAATACTCGATTCGGTGTAACAGGAAGCCAGCTCGAAGAATTATCGACAGCTTTCATCAAGTTTGCTGAGCTTAACAATACCGATGTATCTGGTTCAATCGATAATGTACAGAAAGCTTTAAGTGCTTATGGCCTTGATGCTGATAAAGCCGTTGATGTGCTCGATAGAATGAATAAGGTGGGTCAAGATACAGGTGTTTCTGTCGAAAAACTTGCATCTGGCATTGTATCAAATGGCACTGCATTCCAGGAATTGGGGCTCAATATTGATGAGGCTGTTACTTTCATGGGACAGCTCGAAAAATCAGGCGCAAACTCTGAGACCGTATTAAACGGAATGCGTAAAGCTTTAAAGGCAGCTACGGCTGAAGGAAAGCCACTTGATGAAGCATTGTCTGAGCTTCAGGCATCTATCGAAGAGGGTACTGGTTCAATTGATGGCTTAACGGCTGCTTATGAGATTTTTGGAAAATCCGGTGATCAGATTTATGGAGCCGTTAAAAATGGCACTATAAACTTTAAGGAATTAGCGGGCTCAATGGATTCCGCTGCGGGTTCGGTCTCAGATACATTTGAATCAACTTTAGACCCAGTTGATGAGCTACAGACTCATTTAAATGAATTAAAGCTTCTTGGTACAGATATAGCAAATACAATGATGCCTACCATCAAGAAAGCTATGGATATGATAGGAGAAGCTGTCAAGAAGGTAACTGATGCATGGACATCACTGTCTGAAGAGCAACAGGAAACAATCCTTAAAATGCTTGGAATTGCTGCTGTGATGGGACCTATTCTTTCAGCGGTCAGTGGAGTATTGAATACAATTCATAATCTATCAACTGGAATTGCTGCGATAATTCGTTTCGTTCCGACAATAGCTTCAGCATTGGCTCCAATTGGAACCTTAATCACTGGAACGATAATCCCAGCAATTGCAAGTGTAGCAGCGGCCATTGTTCCATTCTTGCCAATTATTGCTGGTGTAGCAGCTGCTATTGCAGCCGTTGTTGTAGTGGTCAAGAACTGGGGAACTATTACTGATTGGATTTCTGAGAAATGGGCAGCATTCACTGAATATATAAGTGAGGCGGTTTCTACAATTCACGATTTCTTCACCACTCATTTTGGTATATTCGGCGAAATGGTAGCAGCTCGAATCGAGATAATAACTACCATCATCAAAGCAGCCGTTGAGATTGTAAAAACTATCTTCACAGCTTTTGGTGAAACAATAAAAGCTATCTTCACAGGCGACTGGGAAGCTGTTGGCGAAATCTTAAGAAATGCCTGGAAGAAAATTGGAGACATCATTCTTCAGGCGAAAGGGAAGATTCTTCAGACTATTGCAAAGATGATTATATCTATTGGTGAAAAGTTTGGAGAATTAGCAAATAATGCCCTCAAATGGGGTTCTGATATGATTCAAAGCTTCATTGATGGGGTGCTTGCTAAATGGCAAGCTCTAAAGGATACAGTGGCACATGTAGCTCAGACGGTCCGTGATTACTTAGGATTTTCGGAGCCGAAAAAGGGCGCTATGGCGTCCTTTAATTCGTGGCCAAAACACATGATGCAAAACTATGCTTCTGGTATCGAATCAATGAGATATTTGGTTCAGAATGCCGTTGCAAATGTATCCGCAGATGTGGCCGTCCTTGAAAATCCAATAGATTCCAGTGAGATCTATAATGCAGTTAGAAGTGGAGCTTCAGATGCGACTCTGAAGCTTGCAATAGGCAACAGAGAATTCGGCAGAGCTTTGAGGGAAATGGGGGTGCAATTTAATGGTTAATCTTAAATATGTATCTTCAATTGGAATTGAATTCGATTTACATTCCTTCGAAGAAGCAAAGCTCAAAGATGCAGGTTTTCATAATGTCAGCTGGGAACCTGAAGTGATCAACAAGCAGTTCGGAACGGTTATCAATCGCTTCAAAAAACCACCTCAGATTTTTGATGTTACCTTTAGATTTAAGGGTGACCCAGCAAAAAGAAAAGAGCAAATTGATAAATTAATATTCATGACTGAGGTTGATATTGCCACCAAAACCCCAGGGCGAATATATTGGAATGAGCAATATATCGAGGTTTATTTCAATACTCATGACTGTTATGCCGTTAATTCTGGCATGGCATACACTGATCTGAAGGGTAAGTTCTATGCTCCTTTTCCATTCTGGATTCAAGAAGCAAGTTACCATATCGACCCCACCAATCCACTATATCCATCGGGTGGCCTTCCTAGAGATGTAAAAGGTTATCCGGTGGATAGGCTATGGAGATATGCATATACATACTCATATCCACTTGGGGGCAATAGCGGAATCTATTATGTGGATTCTCCAATAGGAGCAGATTTCACCGTTACGATTTACGGCCCGATAAATTATGCAAAAATGGTTATTGCCGGAAATAACTATGAAGTGGATTATCCGCTTCGTAGAGGTGAAAAGCTCATTATTGATTCAAGGGATACACTTCCGCTTGATAAGAAGTGCTATGTGGTCCGAGAAAACGGTGATGAATTAAATGTATTTGATTATAGAGACCCTTCGAGTTCGCTATTCAAGCGATTGCCTGGTGGTCCTGTGGTAGTCTCATGTAACCAGCCTTATATCATGGATATTACATTGTATCTCGAAAGGAGCGCACCAGTATGATAGTGCTCGATAATACTCTTCATGAGCTTGGCGAGATTGAATGTGATGTAGATATGGAGATAGGCTCAACAGAAGATTCAACGAATGATTTTGAACTGAATTCAAATGTTCTTTTTCCTGAAGAAACAGCTGGATTCTACATTCAAAATACTGAAATCGGCGGTATTATTGAATATTCGAATGAGCGAACTGATCAGGATTATGCAACTTTAAAGGGCTATACCTGGCGGGGACTTTTATCCAAAAATATCATCATGCCACCAGCTGGCAGTGATTACAAGACGGTATCTGGTGAAGCTAATTCCATTATTGCTTCAATGTTATCTGGTGTAATGGGGAACTTCTTCACGGCATCAACAGAAGATTCAGGACTGACCATCACAAGCTATCAATTCCCTCTATACATTAATTTGCTTGATGGCTTGGAATTGATGCTCGAAAAGTACGGCTATCGCTTAAAGATTACAGCTCAGAAGGTAGCCTCACACCAGCCTATACAGATACTTGTTGAGGCAGTACAAGCTCAGCTCATCAAAGGAACCTATAATGAGGACAATGGTATTCCTATGACCTTCGAGCTCAACAATATGGGCATTAATCATCTAATCTGTGGTGGCTCTGGCGAACTGCAAAACAGAATGATTCGCCACCTGTATATTGATGATAATGGGAATATCAGTCAGACTCAGTTCTATACCGGATTTGAAGAGCGACAGGAATTTTTTGATTATCCGAATGCTGAATCTGAAGATGATTTAATTGATAATGGGACTAAGCGATTGATTGAGGTCGCAAGCTATAGAAGATTAATCATGCAAGCTCCTGAAGAGTATGAGCTTGAAATCGGTGATCTGATTCAGGGTGTATTCCCTGACGGTACAATCATCCAGAGTCCAATAGTCCAAAAGATATATAGAATTGATAACGGAATCCCATCAACCTCGTATAAGATTAAAGGAGAGGAGTAGAAAAATGGCTAAATTAATTAATGGCAGCGGAAACCCAGCTGTATATGCAAACGAAGATTCAGACCTTATTGCTTCTTTAACTGGCAATGTAACATCAATTGCAGCAGTAGGAAGCGAATACGCAGCTACACAGGAAGATGCTAATACAATCGGCCTTGCTGATGGTGTTATCATCACAAAAGAAGGTAGAAGAATTCAGCTGGATGAGGGTGGTACTGACCTTTTCACCATTCCAACAGGATCGGCTGGAACTACAAGCTATTACATCATAGGCTACAAGCTCACTACAGATACCGAATCAAAGCAAGTGTGTGAGACCTTCGTTCAGAAGATGAACTCATCATCTGAGACCATCACAGAGGATACATTCAAGGGTGGTGCTACAGATGTATATGTATCTGTTTATCGTGTAGTTCAGAACGGTCTGAATATCGATTCGATTAATTTGTTGCTTCCAAAAATGAGTAACATTAATCAGTTAAATAGTGATTTAGCTAATTTGATTGTTTTTGAAAAACTAACAGATGATACTGGAATAACTATTCCTGCAAATTCTTATCAGAGTCATGCGTTTACAGTTCCATCTAAGACAGGTTACACTCCAATTCTTGCTTTCGATAATGGTGGCAATACTAATAACGTAGTTAGCAATGTTTCGGTAGCTAAAATTGATAAGGTTGGTGGTGTATTTAGCACTACGTTTTATTACAGAAATTTAACAGGTTCTGGAATTAGTACTTATAAGGGACAGTGCTATATTATGTATATTAAGAATGTGTAAACTAAAGAATTATTAACCAAAGACATAACCACTTGCATACAAATATTGAAAATTATCACCAGACTTTTGAGCAGTTTAAAGACTTACTCAGGTCTATATAAAATTATTTTACTGCTACATTTATATGCCAGCATCTAGGACTTCCAGTGGAACTACCATAAGTATTTTGCAATACATTAGAAGTTGCTCTTATTATTGCAACTTCACTATATGTACTCAATGTTAACAAAACTGTTCCACCAGAAATGTACTGCATATAATTACCATACCAAATATAGTAGTCACCATTTACAACATTAAAAACTCTAGGACTTGACGCAGATAGCTCTGATAAGCCTGACACATAAGGAGTATTAGAAACTTGCACACTAGCACTGGCATAATCAGTAACATTATAAGTACCATTGGCAGTTATGCTCTTTGTGCCAGTGGGATTTTTAAAATTTTTCCATGTAACTCCGTCATCCATTGAGTATTGGGCAGTACCACTACTGTTTCTAAACTCGAAGCCATTTAAATCACTATTTAACTGACAAGTCGGGAAATGGTATCATGTACTTAAATGAGTGTATGCACCAGAGTCTGATACTCTGAGGTATTTATAATTTCTTCCTAAAAAGGGGACTCTTTTATGAGTCCCCGACCTTTTAAAT
>JAEIGA010009831.1_pt1 | contig 14488 bp, 7 predicted proteins | sample 9270691 | NCBI WGS metagenome assembly JAEIGA01 (sample SAMN17057246, study PRJNA624740) | gut metagenome | biome: biome; isolation source: fecal sample | host: Bos grunniens | place: China: Xizang | collected 2019 | reverse complement strand
GGCCTAACTGTTTCACCCCTTGCAAAAGATGAAAAGTTATTGGTGACAAGGTTTAACCGACTGAAGGATATTGCCGTAAGGCAATTCCTGAACAAAGGGAGAAACCAACTGCCCTGTCCAGTGTGCCGAGCCCTTTTGCCTACTTTTCGGGCGCCGAAAAGTAGGGATAGAAACATGGACCGTGCTAATTGCAAAGACAATTAAGGGTAAAATATACCTTGAAGATTATACGCCCTCAATCAATAGAATAGTGGAAGAAACTTATATCGAACTCATGTTAAATATTAAGAGAATGGTTCAGATGGGGTTGCTTTACAGGAAAAGGCAAAAATAAGGCCGAGTCAAATATATTTTTTGACACGGCCTTATTAAAAATAGTCACGTTAATATAACAAAATACAAAGGTCCGAACTGCTTCGAAGTAAATTATCCGGTACAAAAATCCTCCTCATAAAGTTCGAAACTTTATGAGGAGGATTTTTGTATGCTTTCTGTTTGTTTACTTCACTATCTTCATTTCGTCGATAAGGCGTTTGCAATTGCCATATTTCTCAATGATGAAGAGTACGTAGCGAATGTCGACATTTATGCAACGCTGTTTGTCGTTGTCGAAGTTTATGTCGCCGCTGAGCGATTCCCAGTTGCCGTCGAATGCAAGTCCTATAAGCTCTCCTCTTGAGTTGAGCACACCGCTGCCACTGTTTCCGCCGGTGATGTCGTTGGTGGTGAGGAAGGCTACGGGCATCTCTCCATTGGCAAGTGCATATTCGCCGTAGTCTTTCTTCTCGTATAGCTCTTTAAGACGTGCAGGAACGATGAATTCGCTGCTCTTGGGGTTCTCCTTTTCCATTACTCCCTTAAGGGTGGTGTAGTGGTTGTAGGTTACTCCATCCTTGGGCTGGTAGGGTTTTACACTACCATAGGTCATACGCATTGTGCTGTTAGCATCGGGAGCCATGGGGGTGCCGTTTGCCTTTTCCAGCAATCCCTTCAGATATGTCTTGTGCAGGGGATTCATTCTCTTCGCAAATTCGCTGTTCTTTTTAGAAAGTTCGCGTTGTACCGAGAGGATTGCGGTGCGAAGTTTGTATGCCGGATCACTCTCCATCTTCTTGAGCGAGGGTTTTTTGAGGAATTTGTTGAGGTTCTTCTCGCTGGCAAGGATAGAGTTGTCATAAACCTCGTCGATGTATTTTGCGAGTTTGCCCTTGTACTTCTTCTCAACCTCGTTGAGGTAGTCGTTACGCTCTTCGGGCTTTGTAAGTTCGAAGTAGAGGGGAAGCACCTCTTTGGCTATGCGGCGGTCGATGTTGTGGATGTAGTCGCGGTTGTGAAGCCACGAGTAGAGCGACTTCATCTGTTCGCTTATCTTTTCCGGGGTGTCGAACATCTTTTTGTTGCCATCGCTGAGGTTGCGTGAAAAGAATTCCACATTTCCAAGAAGTTCACTTGTGAGCATTGTGAGGTACTGTGTGCGGTTCATCTCCTCTACACAGGCGTTTATCTTCTCTACAACATTTGCGTAGTCGTTGTTGCCAATGCTCTTGGCCCATGCCTTGAAGGCTGCCTCTTCCTGCAGTTTTGTTTCAATTACCTTGTTGTCGATGATGGCTTTGTTCATGCCTATCGAGTTTTTCCAGTAGTTGCTTATGCGGGCGAGCTTGCTGGCATATTTGATGTTTATATCTTCGCTCTTCTCCATCTCCTCGCGGATGATTTTCAGAGTTACGTCGCGCATTGCAATTCGGGGCTCGTTCTTCTGGTACATGCGCTGTTTCACCTCGTCGGCTGTGAGGTAGCGCGATGTGCTGCCGGGGAAGCCCATAATCATTGCAAAATCTCCCTGCTCGAAACCTGCTATCGAGATGTTGAGGTGCTTGGGAGTTTTCAAGGGGACATTCTCTTTGCTGTATGCCGCAGGGTTGCCATCCTTGTCACCATAGATGCGGAATACCGAGAAGTCGCCGGTGTGACGGGGCCACATCCAGTTGTCGGTCTCGCCGCCGAACTTACCTATGGCAAAGGGAGGTGTTCCCACGAGGCGTACGTCGGTGTATCTTTTATAGTATACAAGGTAGTATTTGTTTGCTTCGAAGTAGGGGAGAAGCTGTGGGTACATGTGTTGCTTGCCTTCGATGTTGTCAGCGTCGAACAGCTCTTTGCCTATCTTTGCAAGTGCTGCTCGGTTGAAGGATTGTTCCTCGGTAATCTTGCCGCTTGCTATGCGTGAGTTTATTTCGTCGGTTACATCTGTTATTTTTACAACAAAGGTGAATCCGATATTTTCGCAGGGAAGTTCCTCTTCGTTGCTCTGGCTCCAAAAGCCATTTTGCAGGTAGTTGTGCTCCACTGTACTCAGCTGCTGTATGAAGCTGAATCCACAGTGGTGGTTGGTTACCACAAGACCGTTGGGCGATACAACTTCGCCGGTGCAACCTCCGCCGAAGATGCCTATGGCGTCTTTCAGGGATGGGGCATTGGGTGAGTAAATCTCGTCTGCGCTTATCTGAAGTCCGAGCTTGCGCATCTGGTCTTCGAGGTTTTGCTGACGCATGAGCTGCAGCAGCCACATACCTTTGTCTGCTCGCAGTTGTGTTATGGCAAGAAGTGCCACAAGTGTAGTTAATAATATTTTCTTCATTTGTATGTTGGGATTTTGGTTTTTCTTTGCTAATATACTGAATTTAACTCATATTCAAACATCTTACGATAATATTCCGCTTTTTTGTCGAGTGCCAGTGGATAGGCCCGCGACGAGGAGGGCATACGCCAAAAGTGCAGTGTGCGTCCATCGGCAAGGGTGATCCTCTCCATGCTGCCGATGGGCGGTTCCTTGCAACCGAATTTCTCTACTATTATATCAGTTGCTTTCTGTCCGGTAGTAACTATTGCCTTGCACTGCGGTATCTGTTTTAGTAGTGCTGTAAGGTCGGTTGGAGTTACTATTTCGAGGAATTTGTCCGAGGCATTGTCCTTCAGACGTCGCACTTCACAGGCTGTGTCGTAGAGAGCTATGCCATGCCTGGTGCAGAAGTCCACTATGCGCTCCCGGTCGAAACGTTTTTCGCCCTGTACTTCGAAATGATGTTTGTCGCCGTGGAATATTGTGCCCACTATCCGCCACATGTCGTTTATCCAGTTTGGGTAGAAGAAACGCATCGACCATTTGTCTTCTTTGGGTGGAAAACTGCCGAGCATCAATATCCGTGCTTCGTCTGGCAGGAATGGGGCGAGAGGGTGCTTTTCGGTATCAAACATTATATTAAAACAGGGATAACTCAATTGCAATGTCAAAGGTAAGCATTTTACGTCAAAATACGGGCTTACCATTTAGAGATTTTCCTACTGCATTGCTTTTTTGAAAAATATTTTCCGAGTTTGCGATGTGTAGCTTTGTTTGTCTTTGTTATAGAATGTTTTACTAACTTCTGCTACTATCAATTGACTCGTATATTTTGTGTGTAAAAAAGGCAATCTTGCATGCAAGATTGCCTTAATTTAGTGGGATATTTTCTTCTATTATTTTTTAGCCTCATTTTCGCCACCTTTTGAACGTGGCTCCTTCTTTGCCAATGTAACTATCTTGTAGACATATTCAGTCATCCATTCGGCAGAGTAGCAGAGACGCTCCTTCTGTTGACGGATGGCGTAGACGGTCTTGAATGTTGCCTCGTCTTTCCAGTTGTTCTTGGTGAGGATGTCGTTAATAGTCTTTGCGGTCATGTCGCGCAGCATTTTGTGGAAGATGCCGGGGATGCGGAATTTCCACTGCATAAGGTTGCTGACAAGCATCATCAGGTCGTTGTTGAAACCCTGGAACGCAAAGAGGTAGGTTCTTACGTCGTTCACGGTCTTGCAGTTGCGCTTGATAGAGTGGTCTATCTCTTTGAAGAAGTTCTCGTTCATGCCGTAGAGCTGTTCGAGCATCTTCTTACAGCGGCTGCGCTCTGCAACGCCTAATTTGTTGTTCTGTGTGGCAACTTTCAGTGTGCGCTTGAATGTTGCAAGGTCGGGCAACATACCGATGTTTGTTATTCCGAGGTTGGCGGCAAGCACCGACTGGTAGTATACTCTGATGAGTGTCATGAAGTCTTCCATGCCTCCCACCTTTTCGGCGGGCTGCTGTTTTTTCTTGAAAAAATCGAATAAACCCATTTTTTATATCTGTTTTATTTGTTTCTTTCTTTTTTCAACTCCTCGTTGCGACGCTCAAGCTCTTTCTGCATGGCCTCAAGGTTTGCCATGAAGTTGGTGCGCTTTGTGGGGTTGTTTTTGTTCTTTTCGTAGTATGCTTCCATCTTTTTCAGCAAGTCATTCTCGTCAACCTTGTAGCGCAGGTAGATGAAGATGCATACACTGATGAGTGTAGAGAGGAAGTAGTAGTAGTTGAGTCCCGATGAGTAGTCGTTGAAGATGAAGAAGAACATGATGGGCATCAGGTACATCATCCAACGCATGATTTTCATCTGCTGTGCCTGTTCGGGTGAACCCATGTTGGGCTGCATCTTCGATGTGTAGTAGGTGTTGGCTATCTGCACGATGCAGAAGAGCAAACAGAAGAGGCTGATGTGGTTGCCTATGGGCCAGATTGATGTTCCCCAACTGATTACGTCGTCGTATGTTGAAAGGTCGTTTGCCCAGAGGAAGCTCTGCTGACGCAACTCGATGGCATTAGGCACGAAGTTGAACATTGCGATGAAGACAGGCATCTGTATGAGCATGGGCAGACAGCCTCCCATGGGGCTTGCTCCATATTTGCTGTACAGCATCATTATCTCCTGCTGTTTCTTCATAGCATCCTCCTGTTTGGGGTATTTTGCGTTTATCTCGTCGATGTAGGGCTTCAGGGCGCGCATCTTTGCCGACGAAACGTACGACTTGTAGGTGAAGGGGTAGACAATGGCTTTCACTATCAAGGTGAGCAGCAACAGTACAAGTCCCATGCTGAGTCCCCAGCTTGTGAGCCAGTCGAAGAGGTACATAATGAAGAAACGGTTAATCCAGCGTACGATGGGCCAGCCGAAGTATATGAGTTTCTGCAACTGAAGGTCGTTGTTCTCGCCACCTATCAGTTCGTTGCTCTCCTTGAGGATGCTGAACTTGTTGGGACCGAAATAGAATGAGAGGTCTGTGGCTGTACGTCCCGAGGGGTCGAAGGGTGCAGTCATGTCTGCCGAACAGTTCTTGAGGTAGCCTCTGCCCTCGTGCAGGGTATCCGATTTCACAGTTACATCGTCAAAGTTATCCTTTGCAACCATTATGCAAGAGAAGAACTGGTTCTTGTATGCAATCCACTGTATAGGCTCGGCAAGCTTCTCGCTGTCGTCTGTTCTCTCGTTCAGGTAGTCGGTGTCCTCGTCTACGGGTTTGTAGGTGAGTGAGGTGTACTGCTGCTCGAAAGTGTAACCCTTCTCTTGCTGACGCAGAATCTGGTCCCATACGATATTTATCTCTTTGGTCGATGCAGAGAAGATGTTTGAGGCGTTGTGTGCCTCAATCGACAGATTTACAACATAGCTTTCAGGCAGTATGTTGTAGCAGAAGTCTACATATTTGTCCTGACCGAGGGGTAAACGCATCACTACGCTGCTTTCAGTTGCCTCTACAGGTGTGAAGTAGAGCTTGCGTGTGTCGATGTTCTCTTCTTTGCCGTCGATGGTGAAGTAGAGCTGATTGAAGATTTTGTCATCGCTGCGACGTACGTTGCGCACTGCAATGTTGTCCTCTTCGCTGAAGAGTGTCACAGGCTCGCCCTGCTGGTTCTTGTAGTCGGCAAGTGTTGCCGAGCAGATGCGTCCGCCGAGTGTTGAAATGCGTATGCTTAGATTTTTGTTGGCAAGTGTGATGAACTTCTCTTCGCCGTTGAGTGCATCGAACAGTACAGATGTGCTGTCTTTGCTCTGCTCCTCAATTTTCTTTGCCTCTTCAAGGGCAACTGCTCTTGCGGCAGCCTCTTGTTGCTGAGCAATGGCGGTGATAGAATCCTGATAACGTTTTTGTGCTTCAATCTGCTTGGGGTCGGGCTGGTTGAAATATACGAATGCCACGAGTACCAAGCCTATCAGACCAAATCCTATTAGGTTGTTTTTGTCCATGATGTTTTAGTGGGTTATTGCTTGTTGTTCGTAATTGGGGTGCAAAGTTAGAAAAAATAAACTATTTTGCCCTCTGTTTCTTGCAAAATTCTACATTAATAATGTAAATTTGCAGTCGGAAAGGGTTGGCGTGTGAATTTTGCCGCCACTTTCGATGAGTTCCGGGTTTGTCCTGCCTCTTTTTGCACTGTTTCTGTGTAAATGGGGAGATGCGGCACCCGATTATTGTGTAAAGTTTATTCTATGAAAAATCTATTTATAGCGTTTGTTTGTCTGTTTGCTTCGCTTTCGGCGATGGCGCGGGGTAGTGTGGCGGTTGTCGGTGGCGACACTGTTGTGGTGGCGAATGATTCCCTGACAGTGAAAAATGACACATTGGTTGCTGTCGAGGGCGATTCGTTGACACTTGCAGGTGATACTTTGCCCCAAATGAGTGAAACAACCGAAACGGCTGAAAGTGAGGATACACTGCCGATGAACATTACCGATTCGTTGACGGTGGCAGTATCGGATTCGGCTGTCCGCGATTTTTTCCTCTCTCGTCTCGACTCGCTGGTAGCACACTACGATACGATGCAAGTGGATATGAGCAATGTCGATGGCGATGAACGCACAAACCCCACTTTCGTCCGTTTGTTCATGCGTCCTACCCTGTATCGTTCGGTGCTTGGTCAGAGCTATTTCAGCGACATCAGCTTCTCCGACAATTCCACAGATACACAGCTGGCTGTAGATTCCAAACGTTCGCAGGTCATCGATGGCTTGCTGCTCGACCTCTACAAGAATAACCCTTCACGCGTGTGGGCTACCGAGGACGAGATACGCAAGGAGACAAGTGTCGATAATACAAAGAATCAACAGGTTGCAGGCATTACAATGACTGTTATTCAGCCTATCGCCATGCCCGATAACCTCGCCGGTGACCTCAAGACCAAGATTGTAAAACCCAACTATTGGCGTACCTCGGGTGCGTTCGGCATTAACTATACGCAGCATTTCTACTCGGACAACTGGCGCAGTGGTGGTGAGAATACAAAGAACATGCTGGTGAACCTGGAACTGAAACTCAACTACGACGATAAGAAAAAAGTGAAGTTCGAGAACCATCTTGAAGCAAAACTGGGCTTTTACACAGCTCCTTCCGATACCCTGCACAGCGTAAAGACCAATCAGGACCTTTTGCGCTTTACCTCGAAACTGGGATACAAGGGATGGAAAGATATCTACTATTCTGTGAAGGCGCAGGTGTGGACACAGTTCATGCCATACTATGATGCGAACCAGGCCGATTTCCGTTCGAACTTCATGGCTCCTTTCAATGCCAACTTCTCGTTCGGTATCGACTACAAGCCTCAGATTTCAAAAGGAACCCTTTCGGTTTATCTTGCACCGCTCTCGGCCTACAACTATCGTTTCGTAAGATACGGCGACCTTGCGGTGGCACACTATGGCATAAGAAACGGCAGACACCACTACGAGGACTTTGGTACCATCCTCGAGGTTAACAGTACTTTACAGCTTCTCAAGAACTTTACGTGGAAAACCCGTTTATACTACTATACAACATATAAACGTGTGGAGCATGATTGGGAGAATACCTTCTCGTTCAGTTTCAACAGATATTTCTCTGCGTCGATGTTCATACACACACGTTTCGACGACAAGGCTCGCAGTCAGTATAGCGAGGATTATGGATATTGGCAGCTTTATCAAAATATGATGCTTGGATTGACATATACGTGGTAGGCATAAATTAATGAATCGAAGATGATGGATGCGATGAATTTTGAGAATTTATTTCCGATTACGGATACTACATGGATATTCTTTATAGTACTGTGTATCATACTCTTTGCGCCTATACTTTTCACAAAGTTGCGCATGCCGCACATCATCGGTATGATTTTTGCCGGACTGCTCATAGGCCCTCACGGGTTCAATGTTCTTGCTCACGACAGCAGCTTCGAACTCTTTGGCGATGTGGGACTCTTCTACATAATGTTCCTTGCCAGCCTTGAGATAAATATGCAGGAGATGAAGATGGCGAAGGGTGGTGCGGCGCTTCTCGGAATAACTGCCTTCGTGTTTCCTCTTGTCATAGGTGTGGTGGCCAACCTTACTATCCTCGATTATGGTCTTGCAGCTTCGGTGTTGCTTGCCAGTATGTATGCTTCGCACACACTTATTGCCTATCCCATTGTAGCACGTTACGGTCTTTCACGTCTGCGCTGTGTCAATTTTGCTGTGGGTGGAACAATCGTTACCGACACGCTGACACTCTTTGTGCTTGCCGTCATTGGTGGACTGTATAAGGGTGAGGCCGGTGCGTGGTTCCTGCCTGCGTTGCTTGTGAAGATGATTGTTCTTACACTGGCGATTGTCTTTATTTTCCCACGAATAACCCGTTTCTTCTTCCGTAAATACAACGACGGAATTATTCAGTATATTTTTGTGATGGCAATGCTGTTCCTGGGTGCCGGACTTATGGAGCTTGTGGGAATGGAGGGGATTCTTGGTGCTTTCGTCACCGGACTTGCGCTGAACAGGCTTATTCCCCGCTCGTCGCCTTTGATGAAGCATATTGAATTTGTAGGCAATGCGCTGTTTATTCCTTACTTCCTTATAGGTGTGGGAATGATAATAGATCTTAAGGTACTCTTCGGCGAGGGCAATGCTCTGATGGTTGCGGGATTGATGATAGCAATTGCTCTCTTCGGCAAATGGCTGGCATCGCTGGTTACGCAGAAGGTGTATAAAATGACCGGCGAGGAGCGACGTCTGATGTTCGGTCTCAGCAACGCTCAGGCGGCAGCTACACTTGCTGCTGTGCTTGTGGGATACAATATTATTCTTGCAGATGGTTCGCGTCTGCTGAACGACGATGTACTCAATGGCACAATCATACTTATACTTGTCACCTGTGTGGTAAGTTCAATCATTACCGAAAATTCGTCGCGTAAGATTGCAATGTCGGGCGAAATTGTGGAAAAACCGGCAGGTGCAGATGACAAAACCCTTGTCAGTCTTGCCAATCCCGAAATGGTCGACCGTCTGATGAGTCTTGCACTTATGTTGCGTAAAGAGAATTCCAAGGCTCCTCTGTCGGCGGTGAATGTGGTACTCGACGAGGATGAAAAATTGATGGCTCGCGGAACAAAACTTCTCGACCAGGCAGCTGATATTGCTGCTACGGTAAATGTGCAGCTGCTTACCAAACTTCGTCTTACGACCAACCTCTCGCATGGTATCATCCACGAAATGAAAGAGAATGATTACCGCGAACTTATAGTAGGTTTTCACGAGAAGGCGTCGCCCAACGATTCTTTCTTGGGAACTGTGCTTCCCGAACTTCTGACCGGACTCTATTGCCAAATAATAATGGCGCGTCTGACAATGCCTATCAATACCATCAGATGTATACACATTACTTTCCCTGCAAAGACTGAATTCGAGGCCGGTTTTTTCCATTGGGTAGAGCAGACCGAACGTTTGGCGGCAGGTCTTGATTGTCGCATAAAATATCACGGACACATTGATACAATGACTCTTATACAGAAGCATCTGCGCGATACTAAAAGTCGCGTGCGTGCCGAGTTTTATGAGACTGACGGCGGCAACGACCTTAAACGTATTTCGGAACTTGTACGTCCCGACCATCTGTTGATAGTTGTCAGCGCACGTCGCGGTTCAATATCTTTCCGTCCTTCGCTCGACCATATTTTTACACAGATTCAGCGTAATTACACAGGACGTAGCATATTGCTTATATATCCTAACGGCTATTCGATAGATTCTGATATGACGGAGTTGCCCCCTACAATTTAGGACGGTTCATTGCTCTTGTTTTCAAAAAGTTACTTTAATTCCTCCACTTGAAGAGGATGTGGATTCAACAGCCCAAAGGGCGATTGAAGACGGAGGAGTTCCAGACAATCAGGGGATTCATGCTTTACTAGCGTTATTTGGGAACTCCCTCCCCCCCTGCGGGGTACTCCCTCTTCAAGAGGGAGAGTTTTTATTGTCTTTGTTTTCAAGATATTATGTATTTTTTAGTGCCTGTCCTCGGGTTTTGTGGGGTCGTTGATGATGTTCAATGGAACAAATTCTATAAAGTCGAGTATAAATACCAAGTCAGACAAACATTTTACTCTCAGCCAATGTTCGCCACTTCCAAAATATCTTGTAGTAAGTATTCTTCGTAAACAATCCTTGTTGTCGCGTGCAGAAAGCCAAGTTCCATAGGAATTATAACAGCCAAAAGAGTCGGGTCCTTTCATCCATCCTCTGTTACGCATCTGCTTGTCATTGTCAACGCCATTGTCTACCGTCTCTTTATCCGCTTCGTAGCCAATATCTTCTGCTCCAAAATCACTGCCATCTATGGGAATACCTGTTACTTTGCCATCAATATATAGCTGTAAAAAACCATACATAAATGCTAATCTTATTTCGTATGTGCGTGGGGGAACATTTGGTAGTTTGAAAGAGCAGTCGAGTCCTTTGTCTGTTCCTATTATGTCTCCATAATAGTTTGAGCTGCCAAGCGGGCGATACAAAATGGGGCGTGAGGTGTGAAATTTGATGTTTTTGGAAAAGTTCTCACCAATGAGGTAGAGACAATGATTCTGTGGGGCATAGAACCTCATTTTGTTACATTGCAGTTCAGGAATCAGCGCCGATACGTCAAAGCGCATGCGTTCGTTCAGGATGTTACCAACCATTTCACCCTCGTTGTAAATTAGAATATTCTCTATGGGATGAATGATTCCGTTAATTGCAGTGGGATAGAATCCTGTGTACTCTTTTTTCATATTGCAGAACTCTGTCGGGGGGATTATGCGCACGCTGACATGATTGCGCATTTCGGCGTTGAAAGGTATCTCGCGCTTGTTATAATTGATAAATATATCTCCCCCCTGCGTAGTGCTTAACGGCTTTACAACCTTCATCAGCGGACCTTGCATTGTCTCGTAATATTCGATACGGTCGAATCCCTTCACCATAAGTAATTCACTGTCGAAATTTCCTGAGTATTTTGTCGAATAGCGAATGTTGTGAAATACAATATCGTTGTAGGCAAGTTCGCGTGGTACCAGATGGTAAGCTACGAACTTGTATAGTGCATTGTGTGTGCTTTTGGGGTTGTCCCTATCCTCAGTGCCGTACCACTTTTCGGCAAACGCCTTCAGGTCGTCAAGGGTGTATATGCCTTGCGAATTAAATACATCGTCAGGCTCGACAAAGGCAGTGTATTTAAAGAATTTTGTGTCTATAACCATTCTTGGCGCCTCGTTGCTTCCTCCGAACCCCATTGCATTATAGTCAATCGGCACATAGTTCTCGTCCCTGTCGAGCAGCAGCGAGTCTTGCAAACCAGTCTCTTTAAGAGCTGCGCTGAATAACGAAAAGTATTTGTATTCGTCAATCAATCCCGGTACATTACGCGATGTGGGGTTTATGGCTCTGTCAACTACATGTACAATGCCGTTCTCCACCTCGTTGTCGCCGTCGATGATGGCCGAGCGGTTGTTAATCATTATGTAGAAGCGCTCGTCTACTACCTTGTAGCTGATACCTAACGAGCGCATATTGAAATTGCGACGATGCAGTGTGCCTTCGCTCATTTCTGCCATTGGATAGCGTGCTTCTATAAGGTGTGTCTTTGCTATGACGGTTGCCATGGAGTCGCTTAGGTCCTCAATATGCGGAGATGTTATTCCTGTTTCATATGGAACGTTGTCGTTGCGCGTAGCCCAATAGAGCGAATCCTGCTCAATGAGGAATTTTTCTACTGCCTCGTTGGTGGGAAGGAATAAAGTGTACTGCCCGTATGTGGATAGCAGTCCGAACATTTCGGCCTGTTTTAGTATCCTGATAAAATGGGTGAAATTCTCGCTGCGGTTGAGTATATAGTCAGCAATTGTTTCACCGGTGAAGGTGTAACGGTTGCTTTTGTCAATCTCCTCGCGGCAGGCGAAAAGTGACAAGACTAATGCCAACAGGCATAAAAATCGGGTCTTCTGTCTGTTCATTTATTGTTTCTCCTCTTATGATGGAGAAGGGGTAGTGCTGTTAATAAATTTTTGTGCTGTCATGCAAATTTATTAATATTTTCAGAAGCAGAATTACCCCCCCCGTTTTTAGTATTTGTTAACAATTGTGCTTGTTTGCTTATTTAGTAAATTGTATAAACTGTATTAGTCAATCTGCATTTGCAAATATAGACTCTTTGATTATTTATCGGAGTCAATATGGATAAATATTGATGAAAATCGTCGGATTTCGTCCCTAAATAGCGAATTTTACCACATTTCTCTATAAAAATGTGAGTTGGATGTGAAATTATTTGGTTTGCGGTAAATTTTATCCTTGATTGTAGTTGCAACCATTTTGGGTTACTGTTTCTATTTTTCTTGCTAGGCAAAGATAAAAAAGTCTAATACCGCTATGTGGAGTATTCGTTTCATTCGGTTCTTTGTTGCTTTCTACGTGGGGTTCGGGCACTCCCTCCGAGGCTTTCAGCCTCTCGTCCCTCTTCGAAGAGGGACAATTCTTTGCTAATCAATCTCCTAAAATTCCTCCTCTTGAGGACATTGCGGGTGAGCAATGTTTGCGACGACGGAAACTTTAGTTTCCCTAAGGAGTATTCAAACGCCCTAAAGGCAATTGAAGACAGAGGCGTTCCAAAATCCGCAGACTTTAGCTTTATTAATGCCTATCCTCGGGCTTCGTAGGGTCAGTGATTATGTTCAGCGGGACAAGTTCAATGTAGTCAAGACAGAAAACTAAGTCACTTAAACTTTTAATTCTCAACCAATGATCGCCACTGCCCAAATATTTCGTGGTTAGTATTCTTCGTAAAAATTTATTTGAGTCACGCGCTGAGGTCAATTCATTTTCAGCCTTAAAAGAATCAGGTGATTTCATCCATCCACGGTTGCGCATCTGCTTATCGTTCTCCACACCATTATCATCTGTCTCTTCATCAGGCACATAACCTATTTCTTCTGCTTCAAAATCACTGCCATCTATAGGAATACCAACTGCCTTGCCATCAATATACGCTTGAAAAAAGCCCAACCAGAAAGCTAATCTTATTTCGTATGTACGTGGCGGGACATTAGGGAGTTTAAATGAACAGTCGAGGTTTTTCAGTGATCCTACATAATCCCCATAATAGTGCGGTCCACGTGCGTCACCAGCCACGTAATACAATGGCACAGATGGAGCATGAAATTTAATATTTTTTGAAAAATTCTCTCCAATAAAGTAAAGATAATACTTTTGTGGAGCATAATACCTAATTTTGTTGCACTGCATCTCAGGAATAAGTGCAGATATGTCGAACCTCATGCGTTCGTTGAGTATGTTACCCATCATTTCGTCCTCGTTGTAGATAAGTATTCTGTCTATGGGGTGCAGTATGCCGTTTATAGCAACGGGATTGAATTCGACATATTCCTCTTTCATATTGCAGAACTCAGTAGGAGGTATAATGCGCACATTTACATGATGACGCATTTCGGGGTTAAAAGGTGTGTTGCGCTTACTATAATTGATGAAAATATCTGCTCCCAAAGGAGTACTCAGTGGCTTTGTCGCCTTCATCAGCGCTCCCTGCATTGTTTCGAAATAGTCGTAGCGGTCGAAGCCGGAAACCATTAGTTCTTCGCTATTTATGTCATGGTATTTTGTTTCATAGGTGATATTGTGGAAAATAATCTCGTTGTATGCAAGTTCGCGTGGAACAAAATGATAGCTTACGAATTTATATAGTGCATTTTTCGGGTTTTTGTAGTTTCCTTTTTCCTCGGTGCCATACCACTTTTCGGCAAAAGCTTTAAGGTCGTCAAGGGTGTAGATGCCGTTGGTATTGAATACGTCATTCGTTTCAATGAAAGCTGTGTACTTGAAGAATTTTGTGTCTATAACCATTCTAGGCCAAGGCTCATAATTGAATCCAATCGCATTATAATTTATCGGCACATAGTCATCGTCCCTGTCGAGCAATAGCGAGTCCTGAAAACCCGTCTCCTTCAGCGCAGCACTGAAAAGCGAAAAATATTTGTACTCATCAATCAATCCCGGCACATTACGCGACATCGGAGTTATTGCATAGTCTATTACATGTACAATGCCGTTCTCCATTTCGTTGTCACCATCGATGATAGCCGAGCGATTGTTAATCATTATGTAGAAACTCTCGTCGACTACCTTGTAGTTGATACCAAGTGAGCGCAGATTCAAATTGCGACGGTGCAGTGTGCCTTCGCTCATTTCTGCCATTGGATAGCGTGCTTCTATAAGGTGTGTCTTTGCTATGACGGTTGCCATGGAGTCGCTTAGGTCCTCAATATGCGGAGATGTTATTCCTGTTTCGTATGGAACGTTGT
>JAEIGA010009830.1_pt1 | contig 14489 bp, 12 predicted proteins | sample 9270691 | NCBI WGS metagenome assembly JAEIGA01 (sample SAMN17057246, study PRJNA624740) | gut metagenome | biome: biome; isolation source: fecal sample | host: Bos grunniens | place: China: Xizang | collected 2019 | reverse complement strand
TCTGGGCAAAGATAATAAATTTATTTATTTTTTCAGATATCAAAAGATTGTGTATCTTTGCGGCTGAAATTTAATGAGATAGACAGTGGAACCTCCCAGTCCTATAGTAATAGAACAACGTACCGCCGCGGATCAGAATTCTGATGATCCGTTATCCAACAACATTTATATGGTAATGGGTGAAGCCTCCGACGAAGGTCGCGAAGGCGTCTTTGTGTGCGCCTGGTCGGCACGCACAGGGTTGTCGTACGTAGGCAGACCCGGGGAAATGGTTTCATAAATAACAGAATACACTATATTCATATATGGCACTATACCTTAGAAAGAGATTAGAGAACAAAGCAGAGATTGCTGTCTGGCATGTAACGGAGACAGAAGAAGAATTATTGAACCTCACCTCGGTTCCAAATGACGAGCTCGAGGAGATCCAGCTTTTCCGAAGCGAAAGCCAGAGACGGCAGAAACTGGCTGTGCGCGCACTTCTGAACGAAGTATTCGAAGAGAAGATGTATCTCAATCACCATGATAACGGAAAACCATATCTTGAGAACTGTGCTATAAACATCAGCATCACACACACCGATAACTATGTTGCAATAATCACACATGACACCGAAGAGGTGGGAGTGGATATAGAGTCTCTTGACCGCGATTTCACAGTCGTTGAAAAGAAGGCATTGTCGGAGGAGGAGATCGACGATCTTGATGACGAAAAGAGAAACGAGCAGCTCGCCATCTACTGGTGCGCAAAAGAGGCGATCTTCAAGAGAATGTCTCAGAACCGTGTTGATTTTGCCGAGCAGATCGAAGTGGAGCAGTTCAAGCTTCGCAAGGAGGGAGAGCTTGAGGCAACATTCATTCACAAGGATGAATATGAGGAAGAATTCGACCTCGAATACATGATGTTTGACCGCCATGTTCTTGTCTGGCTGGTAGGATAAGCCACAAAACAAAAAAGTTAACCAGTTTTTAGAATTTCTAAATTAAAACCCATATCAAAAGCCTGTTAACCAACGAGTTAACAGGCTTTTATTTTAATTGTTGATAACTTTTTATATTGCGTTTCTATATTTCTTATAGGATTTGGATTATCTTTGCTGACCCGGGTTTGATCAAGACTTGGGAAGTATAGTTTTCCAGATAAATAAGAATAACCTTTTCAGGCCCGTACAAAGGGGCTTGGATGTATTTGACACTTGATACTATGGTAAAGCATGTGGTTAAACGCGACGGTAGGGTCGTGACATTTGACAAGAGAAAGATCGTTGACGCCGTTCTCAAGGCGATGGAAGTAACTGAGGAAGGAGAGGACATCGTCCTCGCTGCCGAGATTGCCTCTGCCATCTCTAAGATTGAGACTGAGAACATGAGCGTGGAGCAGATTCAGGATCAGGTCGAGAACGAGCTGATGAACAGTCCGCGCAAGGAGGTTGCAAAGAAGTATATCGCTTACCGTAATCAGAGAAACCTCGCCCGTAAGGCGAAGTCTCGCGAGATTTTCCAGGAGATCATCGATGCTCAGGCAACTGAGATCACCCGCGAGAACGCAAACATGAACGCAGACACTCCTGCCGGCATGATGATGAAGTTCGCTTCTGAGTCTACCAAGTCATACGTTGACGAGTGCATGCTTTCAGAGGAAGTAAAGGAGGCTGTGAAGAACAACTACATCCACATTCATGACAAGGACTACTACCCTACCAAGAGCCTTACATGTATCCAGCATCCGCTTGACAAGATCCTTGAGGACGGTTTCTTTGCCGGACATGGCGAATCACGCCCTGCCAAGAGAATCGAGACAGCAAGTATCCTCGGATGCATTTCTATGGAGACAGTACAGAACGAGATGCACGGAGGTCAGGCGATTCCGGCATTCGATTTCTATATGGCACCTTTCGTAAGACGTTCCTTCCAGGAGGAGCTCGACAAGATCGGTGAGATCAACGGTGAGGATTACTCACGCCTTTACAACACTCAGATCGACGACTATCTCAGACGCGACCTCGTGGGTATCCAGGGCGATGACAGAGTGATCCAGCACGCGATCAACATGACCGTAAGCCGTGTACACCAGTCAATGGAGGCATTTGTGCACAACATGAACTCCATCCACTCCCGTGGTGGTAACCAGGTGGTGTTCAGCTCTATCAACTACGGTACAGACACATCTGCGGAGGGACGATGCGTTATCCGCGAGATTCTTAACACCACATATGAGGGAGTAGGAAATGGTTCTACTGCAATCTTCCCTATCCAGATCTGGAAGAAGAAGAGAGGAGTGAGCTACCTGCCTGAGGACAGAAACTACGACCTCTACAAGTTCGCCTGCAAGGTTTCCGCAAGAAGATTCTTCCCGAACTTCGTGAACCTCGATGCACCTTATAACCAGCACGAGCTCTGGAGAGCTGACGATCCGAAGAGATACCAGTACGAGGTCGCAACCATGGGATGTCGTACACGAGTTTTCGAGAACAGGTTCGGACCTAAGACATCTATCGGACGCGGTAACCTTTCATTTACGACAATCAACATCGTCAGACTCGCAATCGAGTGCATGGGCATAAAGAACGAGCAGGACAGAATCCACGAATTCTTCAACAAGCTCGGATGGGCTCTCGACATTGCAGCCAAGCAGCTCAACGAGAGATTCGATTTCCAGAAGACCGCGATGAAAAAGCAGTTCCCTCTCCTGATGGGAGCACTTTGGCTCGACAGCGAGAAACTTGGCGAAAATGACACTATCGAGGCTGTCATCAACCATGGAACCCTCGGTATAGGATTCATCGGACTTGCTGAGGCTCTGATCGCACTCTGTGGAAAACATCACGGAGAGTCACCTGAGGCCCAGGAACTCGGTATCAGAATCGTGACCTTCATGAAAGACAAGGTCGGAGAATACTGCGAGAAATTCAGACACAACTTCAGTGTGCTTGCAACTCCGGCGGAGGGTCTTTCAGGACGTTTCACAAGATTCGACAGAAAGAAGTTCGGCGTAATCCCGGGAGTTACTGACAAGGACTACTACACTAACTCTAACCACGTGCCTGTATATTATAAATGTACTCCTAAGCACAAGGCAGAGATCGAGGCTCCTTACCATGACCTCACCCGTGGCGGACACATCTTCTATGTCGAGAACGACGGAGATGCAACTCACAACCCAGAGGCGATCATGGCAATTGTAGACCTGATGGACAAGTACAACATCGGATACGGCTCAGTGAACCACAACCGCAACCGCTGCATGGACTGTGGATTTGAAAATGCTGACGCAAACCTTGAGAAGTGTCCTCACTGCAAGAGCACCAAGATTGACAAGCTCCAGCGCATCACTGGTTACCTGGTAGGTACGACAGGACGTTGGAACAGCGCAAAGCTCGCGGAGCTCAAGGACAGAGTGGTTCACAAATAGATTATTCTTTGGTTCGAGCTTCCTCTGAACGGAAGATCCGTATTGCGTAATTCCTGGATGAACGGCCCTTCCACCAAAGCATCAAGATAAGGAAGTATCTGGCTCAGGCGCTCATCAGCAAGGACTTCCTCATAAGTAAAACCGGTATAGCACCATATGGTCTTGCCGGTTTCTTCTTTTATGCGGCGAGCAAGCTCGGTGAAGGCCTCAACCTGATAAAGAGGATCGCCTCCAGAGAATGTGACATTGGCAAATTCGTCATCCTTGACTATATCCAGAAGTTCCTGAACGGACATCTCCTGGCCTCCGTCAAAGGCCCATGACTGAGGATTGTGACAGCCGGGGCAATGGTGGGCACAGCCTGCGCAGTATATTGAGGTGCGCAGGCCGGGGCCGTCTGCCATTGTTTCATAGGCTATGTCAAGTACTCGTATTTTCATAGATCCTTCACTTCGTTCAGGATGACATTATTCTTTAGGGAGAACTTCGCCGTTGAGGCGAGCCTTTTCGAGGTTCTTTTCGAGAGGTGCAGGACGGACGTCATCCCAGGATCTGATGGCATCATAGGCTTCACGCGAACCATAATATGCCTCGAACTTCTCGGGATCGTTCTTCACCCACCACTGGGTTCCCATTCCCTTCTCGAAAGCATACGGCTTCATGAAGAGCCTGACCGCCCAGGCAGGGGCGAGGAAAGCGAGAGAATAGAACCAAGGTAGCTTTGACTTCATGGTTGCAAAATACTCATCGACAGGTGTGTTGGCGCGGAAATGCAGGTAATCCTCAAGTTTGTCGCCATCGGTGTACCACATTCCATGGAAATTCTTCAGGGCGAACCACTGCGGCTCGAACACCTTCTCCGGACCAGGAAGACCGAGACCTTCAAGAAGGCGGGTCTCAAACTCATAATTGGTCATACGGTATTGTTCGCCGCTGCTGATGTTATATGCCTGGTTCCAGAACTCTGCAGGTACCCAGTCCTCGCAGACCTGTGCAAGAAGACGGCCGGAGTCCTCCACTGTCGCCCACTCGAGCACGCCGCCTACCGGCACATGGAATGCAGTCGGATTAACTACCTTCAGGATACCGGGATAAAGGATGCCGCTCTGACGCAGAGACACCCAATGCTTGATACCAGACTCAGCAAAGACACGCTCCGCTTTGATCTTTGAAAGGGCATACATATCGTATTTTGCCGGGGTCTGAGGCTCATTTACATCACCCCAATGGTATGGAGGATTGCGATCGCCATACTGTGCCACAGAGCCGATATATACAACCTTGATATCATCTGCATTAGGCTGTGCAAGAACTGCTTTTGCAACATTTTCCGCTGCACTCACATTGACCTTGAGGGTCTTCTCCGGGAAATAATCCGCTGCCGGCGACACCATTCCTCCCACATGAAGAACGAAGTCCGATCCGTTCACTCCTGCCAGCACATCCTCATATCGGGTGAGGTCTCCCCAGATCACCGTAACTGCGGGATCAGCGGCATATTTGTCCAACATCTTGTGGTTCTTCTTGCTGTCTCGGGCAAGAAGTCTGATGTCGAATCGCTCTTTACGAGCATAAAGTTCCTGGAAGCCTGCCCAGCCCATATTGCCGGTTCCACCTGTCAGGAACACAGTCTTCTTAGTATTTGTCATAGTATATTAAGTTTTATTTCAACCAACTTTCCGGATTCTGCGGTTTATTATTCTGCCAAACCTGGAAATGGAGCAGAGTCTGACCATTGATTGTATCTACTGTTCCGAGCTGCTGTCCCAGCTCCACCTTGTCTCCTGCCTTGACGAATACATTGCTGAGCTTGCAATAGAAGGTAAAGTGGCTTCCGTGCTGCACCAGAATGCATTTATTATATCCAGGCATCACCACAATCTGGCGGACAACACCCTTGAATACAGAGCACACCTTGCTTCCATGAGGCAAAGCGATGTCCACACCATTGTTAGACGGCAGTTTGACATTCTTGTAGACCGGGTGATACTTTTCACCAAACCTGTCAACTATAGGACCATCAGCCGGCCATGGCAGTTTGCCCTTGTTCTTTGCAAATTCCGCATCAAGCTTCGTATCCACCACCATTTTCTTTCCGGAGCTTCCGGTTGACTTGGCGGTTCCCTTCATTGCCGCTGCCACGAGTCTTTCAATCTCCCTGTTCAGGGCGTCAACCTGCTTCTTCTTGGCAGCCAGCTGCTGCTGATATTTCTTCTTGTCCTTCTGCAAGGTCTTGACAATCTCATTGGACTGCTGCTCCTCCTTGCGCAACTTTTCCAGTTCCGCCACTCTCTGCTTCTTCACAGCCTGAGCATCCTTCTTCAGCTCGATCAGCTGCTGTCTCTGAGTTTCAAGTTCGGCCTGTGCCTCCTTGAGCTTCATCGCATCAAGATTCATCTGAGTTGAAAGATTCTTGAAGTAGGCCATTCTTCTGAATGCCTGACCTAGATTTTCACTGGCCAGGACATACATATACCAACGCCTTGGGTCCCTGTTCTTGTAAGCGCCCATAACCAGACGGGAATAGTGAGCGGACAGAGTGTCCACTTTCGCCTTGAGACGATTGATCGAGCGCTGCTTGAGATAGATCTGATCGGAATATTTGCGGATTTCCTTATCGCTCTCGCTGACCAGGCTACGTCTGTTGGAGATTTTCTTTCGTATAAGAGTAAGGTTGGACAACATGCTCGAACTCTTGGAGGCATTCTCCGAGAGCTGCTTGTCTATGATTGCTATTTCTCTTTCCAGACGTGCCTTCTTATCCTTCTGGATCTGCACATTCTGGGCCGAGGCACCGAAGAGCATCGACAGGAACAATATCAGTGTCACAAAATATCTCATCTTCCCGCCTCCTTTCGTTTTCTGCCGATCTTTTCTTCAAGCCCTTCCACCTCACCTGAGGCATTCTTCGATTTGGCCAGATTCCAATATACAAAGGCCAGGTCGTACTCCTTCAGGGCAAAGAGGACATCAGCATAATGGTCCATGATCACCGCGCTGTCCTTTCCTCCGTAAAGCATAGCCTTCTTGAAGAACGGTTTCGCCTCCATCGGGCGACCAAGCAGATACACTATCCATCCGAACGTGTCAAGATAGGTAGCATTGTCCGGTTCCATCTCAACGGCCTTCTTGCTCATCGCATATGCCTTCTTCAGCTGCTTACCTTCCTCACTCAGATAATATGCATAGTTATTCAGGACATACACATAGTCCGGATTAACCTTCAAAGCCTTGTCATATGCCTTGTAGGCCTTCTTCGAATCTCCGAGGCGATAGTAGATGTCTCCTTTGGTAGACCATGCCCGCAGAGTCCGGGAGCTATCCGCAGGAGCTACTTCCAGTACCTTGTCACATAGTGCCAGAACCTCGTCGTAACGCTCCAGGTTATAGTCTCCGACGCTCGCCATCTCAAGAAACGACGGCTCATCCTTAAACTGCTCAAACGCCTTCCTTCCCTGTTGCGCAAGTTCATCCCACATCTGGGCGTACATCAGAAACTCCACCAGGCCGGCTGCTGCGGAAAGGCTGGCAGGATGTTCCTGAACATTCTTCTTGAAATAAACAGCAGCCTTGTCATTCCTGCCCGAGGAATAGAACCACAGACCGGCCAGCTCGAGAGCAAGGCTATCCTTGGGGTGCACTTCTACAAGCCCGTTCACGACGCTGTCCATCTGTGCAGAGAACGAACGAAGGAATTTGGGATCCGTGCGCTGTACTATGGCCATAAGGTAGTCCGTCTTCGCTCCAGGAACAGACCCTTCATTCCTGACGAACTGCCCCAGCATGTCAAAGAATCCATTGTAGTCCCTTCGCATACGCAGCACCTCTGCCTTACCCAACTGAGCCGGAGCAAACTCAGAGTCCAGGTCAAGAGCCTCATTGTAGTAGGCCAGTGCAGTGGAGTCGTTATATTGGGAGATGTGCCAGTCGGCTAAAGTAGACAGGACATATGGGGACGAATATTTCTCATTATATTTTTCCAGCGACTTGAAAGCCTCATCCTGACGGTCGGTCATTCTCAGAAGGTTGAAGCGATAGACTGCCAGACTTTCTGTAACGCCAAACACCTTCTCGACTTCTTCAATCGTAGCCAAGGCCTTGTCGATTTCCTTCTGTGCCGCGTAAAGTTCAACCAGCTCGAGATATATGTCGCTCTTTTTCGGAAAGTCCTTCAGAAGTTTCTCATAGATATCTATCGCAAGCTCACCGCGTTGGGTCGCCGCATACAAAGAGGCCAGACGCTGTCTGTACCAGAAATTTGAACGGTCCAGCTCGACCGCCTTGCTCAGATAAAGTTCGGCTGCCTCCAGTTCCTTTTTCTGAATATATGACTGGGCCAGATAATAATATGCCGCATCGTTGCTCGGGTCGCGTTCAATGACTGCGCCAAGAATTTCAATCGCTCTTTCATAATCACCACCGTCATATTTCTGGACTGCCGAAAGCACCTGATTTTCCAGAACAGCCTTTGTCGGCTGGGCGTAAACTGCTGCAGTGAAAAAATACAGTATTATCGTCAATATGTATATAATCGGGTTTTTCATCCTTTTCTTTTAAAGAAAACATACAAAAATAACTATATATTTGTAAAAAATGTCCTGAATGCAACATTTATACTTCGATAAGCATCTTTTAGACTCCTGCATACGGGGAGAGCGGAAGGCGCAGAAGGTTTTATATGACCGTCTGGCCTCTCGGATGTTCCCTGTGTGTATCCGATACGTGGGAGACAGGACGCTGGCGGAGGACGTGCTGCAGGATGGTTTCATTACACTTTTCACCAAGCTGAAAGACTATAAGGGGGATGGATCGTTTGAAGGCTGGGCGCGAAGGATTTTCGTCACGACAGCGCTGATGAGCCTGAGAAAGAAGGATGCGCTGAAGATGAGCGAAGATCTGGATGCAGTGAAAGGAATGAAGGCAGAGTCGACGTCGCAAATCCAGAATCTCGGATACAAGGAATTGATGGAACTGGTGATGTCGCTCCCACCGGGATTCAGGACGGTTTTCAATATGTACGCGATCGAGGGCTATTCGCACAAGGAGATCGCAGAGACTTTGGGAATAACGGAGACGACTTCAAGAACACAGTTCAGCCGGGCGAGAATCTGGCTCCAGAACAAGATACAGGAAAGAGAAAATGTTTGACGATCAGCATACAGAACAGGATCTTATGTTCAGATCCATCCTTGAAAACGGACAGGAAGAAGTTCCTGCCCGCATTTGGGATGGTGTGGCATCGGGGCTGGACCATATGGCACGACGCAGAAAAATTGTCCTCTGGTGGAGTGGCGCAGCAGCGAGCGCTGCTGCAGCTGCAGCGGTGGCTGTGGGAGTGGTGCTGAACCAGACGTCAGAGGATTTCACCATGCCGGGCGGAGAAAACATGGTGGCTTTGGTGGAGGCTCCGGTCAGCAAATCGGAGGAGGCACTGACCTTCGTATCGGAGGAGGCTCCGGCAACCATAGCAGAGGCGGCAAAGCAGACAACGTTCCTGGCATATGCGCCAAGCACTTACCAGCTTGCTTCGATGAGCGCTGCGGAGGATATGACTGAGCAGAATATTGAGGCTGAGAACCAGAAGACTGCCGGAAGTCAGAAGAGCGCCGGAAATCAGAAGACTGCCGGAAGTCAGAAGGCTGCCCAGGCGGGCAAAGAGGCGTCGGTCGGCACCGGGTTCACCGACTGGAAAGAAGACGAGCGCGCGGAGAGACGTAAGATCAAGGCAGCTCTGGTGCTGTCATCTAACACTGGAGCAAATGGAGCGGGCAAAACGTCATCGTCCAGCATCCTCAGACGTCCTGCCAATCCAAACAGCCTTATCAAGACAGGCATTACAGAAATCGGCAACAACACATTCAGCATGCCACTTTCATTCGGAATAGGAGCTAAGATTGATTTGACTCCGAAGTGGTCTATAGGAGTTGGAGTGAACTACACACTGCTGAGCCGCAGATTCGAGGGTGATTATCTTAAGATCGAGAATGAAACCATCCTCGAATACACTCAATCTGACATCCGCAACCTCCAGCACTATATAGGTATCCCGGTGAATGCATATTACAACATCGTTTCCAAGGATTGGATCAACTTCTACACTTACGCCGGTGGCGCTGTGGAAAAATGCGTGACGAACAAGTTCCAGGTCCTTGAATCCAAGAGCGTCCACAAAGAAAAAGTCCAAGGCGTGCAATGGTCTGCAACCCTTGGAATAGGTGTAGAATTCATGGTCGGAAAGCATGTCGGCTTGTATATCGACCCTAGTGCAAGGTACTATTTCAACTGCGGGCAGCCAAAGAGCATCAGGACCAGCCAGCCGTTAATGTTTGGCATGGAACTCGGTCTCAGGACCAGATTCTGATTATTTCCCCTCTATAATGTTTCGTGCCAGAGTGTTGGCGCATACAAACGTCCTCAGTTCCTGACAGTCAGTACTGAGTATGGATGTCTTGTCTCCTTGCCAGAGCATTGTTCCCTGGTGTATGAATCCGATCTTGTCTCCAATCTCGAGTATGGAGTTCATGTCATGAGTGTTCATGACTGTCGTCATGTTGAATTCCTTGGTCAGGTCGCTGATGAGCTGATCGATAAGAATCGACGTATATGGATCCAGCCCGGAGTTAGGCTCATCGCAGAAAAGATATTCCGGGTTAAGGGCAATGGCCCTTGCTATACCGACACGTTTCTGCATTCCGCCACTGAGTTCATTCGGGAATTTATTGTCTGAACCGATGACGTTCACCTTTTCCAGGCAGTATTGTGCCCTCTCACGACGCTGGGCTTCAGACCAGTCGGTAAAAAACTGCATCGGGAACATTACGTTCTCAATCACTGTAGCAAAGTCAAAAAGAGCGCTGCCCTGAAAGAGAATACCGATCTTCTGATGCAGCTTTTTCTTAGCCTTGTCGTCCATCTGGGACATGTGCATGTCACCATAGCTGATTTCACCGCTGTCCGGAGTCATCAGGCCGATGAGATTCTTCAGAAGGACAGTCTTACCTGAACCGCTGGCACCGATGATCATATTACATTTGCCTGGCTCGTACTCCACATTGATGTCCTTGAGCACCTGGACTCCGTCAAAACTCTTGTATAAATGTTCTACACGTATCATAATCAGTACAGCATCAATTGTGTAACAATCAGGTCAGCCAAAAGGATAAGAATGCTGGTTACGACGATAGCTTTTGTGCTGGAGCGTCCGACACCGAGCGAGCCACCCTTGGCATAATAGCCGTTGAAAGCTGCGATTGAAGATATCATGAAGCAGAAGAGCGACATCTTGAAGCAACTGTAAAACACATAGAATCCGTTCCAGAAGGCTTTGATTCCGGTGATATACGATGGCGGCGGAATAATCTGAGTCGCCTCGACGACGACCCATCCTCCGACGAGTCCGAGGGCAAGGCTCAAAAGCATCAGGAGAGGGCTCAGGATTGTGGTCGCAACGACCTTTGGCAGGACAAGGAATCCTGCAGAATTCACTCCCATCATATCCATTGCATCTATCTGCTCGGTGATGCGCATACTTCCAATCTCTGAGGCGATGTTTGAGCCCATCTTTCCCGCAAGAATGAGAGCAACCATGGTAGAGCAGAACTCGAGGATGAGGCTTTCCCTCACCATATATCCGATATACATCTTGTCAATGATGGGGTTTTCAAGGTTGGATGCAGTCTGAATGACCAGAACACCTCCGATGAAAATTGAGATAACTCCGACAAGAAGTATTGACGAAAGGATCAGTTTGTCCGATTCGATCACAAGCTGTTTCCAGAAGATTTTCCACTTCTCAGGCTTCCTGAAGACGTTTTTCAGGAAAAGAATATAGCTTCCGATCGAGACTAAAAATTTTTTTATCATCAATAAAATTTATTTTATCGTGCAAATTTACCACATTTTTCTTTTTCTTATCGTCATTTAGAAAATAAGCATCAATATTTAGGCAAATGTAAAACCAAAATATCATGCTTATCAACATTCATTGCGCGAAGTGCATCGGCATCGAGGCTGTGCCGGTGGTTGTGGAGGTGGACATCGCCTCGGGAATCGGAATTCATCTTGTGGGACTGGCTGATGCAGCCGTCAAGGAAAGCCTGCTGCGAACGATAACGGCGCTGCAGTCGCGTGGGTTCAGGATCCCTGGAAAAAAGATAGTTATTAATCTTGCTCCAGCAGACATGCATAAGAAGGGCAGCGGATACGACCTGCCCATTGCATTGGGAATCATCGCGGCGTCCAGGCAGCGCGAACTGCCGCTGCTGGAAAGATTTCTTGTGATGGGAGAGTTGGGACTGGATGGTGCAGTGAAAGAGATTCCGGGAGCACTTCCGCTGGCTGAGCTTGCAGCCAGGGAGGGGCTGCAGGGATGTATACTGCCTCTACGGTCGGCAGTGGAGGCGGTGGAGATCCCTGGTGTTGATGTCTACGGGGTGCAGGACCTGGAAGAAGTGCTGAGAGTGCTTTCGGGAGAGGAAATCTGCGACCAGATGCTGGCGCGCAGGCGGATGATGACGGAGTCCGGTCGTTTCGACATGTCCCGGGAGAGGGAGAATGGAGGAGAGGCCGAAGGCGGATGGAGGTTTCCGGAGGGAGCGATGGACTTTCGGGACATAATCGGTCAGGAGGGAGCGAAGAGAGGTGTGGAGATCGCTGCAAGCGGAGGACACAATGTCATCCTCATAGGCAGCCCGGGCAGCGGAAAGAGTTCGCTGGCAAAGGCCATGGCCGGCATCCTGCCACCAATGTCGCTCGAGGAATCGCTGCAGACGAGCAAAATATATTCTGTTGCAGGGAAAGGCAACGGGGCGGGAGGGCTTATGCGGGCCCGTCCGTTCAGGGCACCTCATTACAGCGCCTCCATCGCGGCCCTGCTCGGCGGAGGCTCCGACACCATCATGCCGGGAGAAATATCACTCGCACATAACGGCATCTTCTTCGCAGACGAATTCTGTGAGGCGCCGAAAAGGGCCCTGGAGGCACTTCGAGCGCCGATGGAGGACAGGAAGGTGGTAATTTCCCGACTCAAATCAAAGGTGGAATACCCGGCTGATTTCATGTTGGTGGCAGCAACCAATCCTTGTCCATGCGGGTATTATGGAGAAGGAGACCGCTGCACTTGCACTCCGGCAAAGCGCATTGCATATATTTCTAAGCTGTCAGGCCCCATTATGGATAGAATTGACATACAAATAAGCAATTTTTAGGGGCAGATAATATACGTTATAACTCTGTAAACTCCCTTATATATATACCCACCCCAATCTATCAACTAACCACCCCATAGTTGCTCATAATAATTTTCCCTGATTTTTTCTGCCACTAAAGTAAACTAACTAAACTAAGGTGATATTTATATATAAACCTTAGATTATGAGACAGAGACAATTATCAGAAGAAGTTAAAGAGAGAATCAGTCAGGCAATGAAGAAGTTTCATAAAAGCAGGACTGAAACAGAAAAGAAGATTACTAGAGCAAAGCAATCACAAAGCATGCTCGACCATTGGTCAACTATACCTGATGGTCAACCTGTAGACTCAGGCATAAAGGGGTGTAAACCTTGTAAAAAAGCAGTTCAACCTATCAAAAAATAAGTGATTTTGTCAACCTGCCTAGTGTAATGATTTTTAAGAGTTATTTCTACTTTTAGGGGTACTTATATGTAATTGTGTGTCAGCGTATTATGGCGTAATTATATGCCGAAAATACGCCTAGTTTAATGATACGTTTTAAAGCAAAAACCTCGCATCAAACAGTCTGATGCGAGGTTTTTCATTATTTTTTATTGTAGTTTTTTGATTACATCTACTCGTTGTTTAAACTTATTTATTGTCTCGACCTGACTTCTTGATAGACCTTTAATGTTTAGTCCGCACAAAGGATATGTGCTGCCATGTTCGCAATACTCTACATCTTTGTTATTTTTATGACCTAGCGGACAGATATACATTTCCACCATTTTCGATGAAAATGCTCCAGATTTCACTTCTGTTATCTTACCCTTATCAGGAAGATTATCTAAATACTCTACAATAGCGACCATATTATCGTATTCTTCACGAGAATAGGTACTTTTCTCTGTTTCTAATAATTGAATTGCTGAATCAAGATATCCCTCACGAAGGATATTGAGTATTTTCTTTGCAGAAAATAGTTTATTCTCTTTAATCAGAGGGAAAGCTTGTTTTTCTCTCTGAGAGTAGTCATTGTAAATAAAATCTACAGCATCATCATAGCTTAAAATCGAAAGAATAATTGGAAACTTTTCATCAATTGGACGACCATCTATCGTATAATTTTGCTGTGTGTAATAATCGTATAATGCAGGTGCAAGTTCCCAAAGATTATTGTCCATGATAAAGTTTAACTCTGCTCTTGTGGGGGTAATTGTTTTATCTCTGTTATTCCAGTTGATTTTAAACATTTCAATGTTAACAATATCAGATGATACTGATGAACTCGTGTATTCTATTTCATTAGAGCGAGTTTTATCCATTTTTAATTTAACGGCAGTTCCTGAAACTGATATCATGAACATTTGTACTCCTTTTCCTGAGATTTCGTCAAAGTCTATTTTAAAACCTAGTACACCATTTGCTCCTAATGATGATGCTTTTAAAGACAATGCATCGTACGCTTTCTGATACAGTTCGTCCATTTGTCTGCGATAGGTTCCTGACATACCTCCAAATATATCAGTTAATCCTGCCAAAAAATCAGAAAAGAAACCTGTACCGATGACAAGATTTGTAGTAATAACGCCTAGATATTTCTCTATCGTAGCGTTTTCAATGGAATTAGTAGTAGTGATTATCATAGTGGTATTATTTAGTTATCCAGTGTATCGTTGTTCTATTGCGAAATCTGTGAACATTATCCCAAACAAATAAGGCGTATATATCTTCACTTTCTTGATAGATATTTATGTAATCCTCATTTTTACTTTGCTTTCTTCTTGGATAATATGCATATACCCTAGCAGGTTCTCTATATCGAAATACCTCTTCCATTTCTGTATCTTTTATGAACAGGTATTTAAAAGGCATATATATGGCAGCTATTCTGCGTGCTGATTCG
>JAEIGA010009829.1_pt1 | contig 14490 bp, 23 predicted proteins | sample 9270691 | NCBI WGS metagenome assembly JAEIGA01 (sample SAMN17057246, study PRJNA624740) | gut metagenome | biome: biome; isolation source: fecal sample | host: Bos grunniens | place: China: Xizang | collected 2019 | reverse complement strand
TTTTCTTTTTTTGTCATTAGTTAGGAAAGCAGCTGCCAACACAGCACCACCAACCAACAATCCTGTACCACCAGATAATAGAGTTGATTCAGACTTTTTCTCTGGTTCTACCCAGCCATCTTGCACTTGTACTGGTGTGAGTGCTTCTGGTGCAGTTATACCACTAAGAAATGTAGCAAAACCACTGATAAGTTCTTGAATCTGTCCTAGACAGTTGGTAATATTAGCCCATAGTGTTTGGTTGCTTGCAGATAGTTTAGTGCCTGTAGCATCAACAGTAGTTGTACCATCAGAGACAGTTGCAAGTTCGTACAAACCTGTTTCTGGATTAAGTTGGTAATTGTTAACTAAGTTAGCATCTACATTAGCTAGAGAATAGGTAGCAGGTTGACTAGTACTTATTTCAAAATCAAAAGTAGGTATACCTAGAGTGTTACCACCGCCTGAGTAAGGTTGTTGGTCTATAGTTACATAGTTAACGTCTCCACTTGCTAGAGTAGATAACTCTACACCTGTAGTATTACCAACTTTACAGCCATAGATACCTTGCTTCCAGTTTTTACCCTTGACTGTTTCGCCAATCATAAGAGCTGCTATGATAAGTCGAGGAGTAGCAGGTTCATAACTACCCGTAGCAGGATTCTTGATTTGTTGATAAGTGCTTTTAATCTCATCTAGAATCCATGAGTAAATTTCTTCTTCTTTAGTACCAGCAACTGCATAAGCTAGACCTTTTAAATAAGCAATTTGCTTGTTTCGTTTGCCAAGCAATAGATTTGCATTTTTGCCTAGATACTGCCTGTCGCTATCATAGAGCCAGCAATAGATTAGATCTCCAGCTTGTCTCCTTATTCGTTTTTCTAGTTCTTTTTTTGTCATAGAAGTAATAATATTGCTAGTGCAGCTATACCTGCATATATTAATGTGTTATCTTTTTTATCTTGTTGTGGTTCTTCTCCAGTTAAGTTTCCACCAGCATTTTTGACGGCAACTGCATCTCCTAAATCCCAACCATCTGCACTCTGGTCTGGCACTCCCTCTTCATAGTCCTCATCTGCTTCGTATGTTATCTGATATATCTGTATTGAGAATTGAACTAGACTAATAAGCAGACCAACAATAGCAACTACTGCACCAACTATTTGTACCCAACCAATTTTTTCTCCACCATTTTGGGCATTATAATCAAAGAGCTGCTGTATTTTATTTTCTGGTTTCATACCATAATAGATGATACAACCATTTTTATACAGATTGTAGAGTGTAGCTTCATCCAACGCTCCGCCACAAGCTTTCAACTCCCACTGCCAGTTCTCAATTTCTTGATTGTAACGTTTTTTTATTTTGTCATTACATGAGTTAATTTGCTTTTGTGTCATAAACAAATACAAAAATGCAGGACCAGCATCAGAAGTCTTTTGGGATAGTGTCACATTACTAGCACCAATTTTAACAGATTCTTCATAACGTTTAAGAACTGCATCTGGAGTATCGTTATAATTATTAGCTATAATAGTCTCAGCCCACCATGCGTCAAAATCTGCATCAGTAGTAATATTCTCTGGTATATTTTTTAGAGCATTATCAAAATCAACTATAAGAGCATCTAGATTATTAGTTCTAGTAACAAGCTCATCTGTAACACTGTTGAATGCTTCATTAGCGACCATATTAGATATGATTAACCCAATAGTCTCAACAGAGTAAACATCAGATTGTTGAGCTGCAAATAAACCCTCTAGAATAATAGTAAATAAATCTATCTGGTTCATTAGTTCAACTCTCTCTGCTGTGTCATCAGTAACAGACAATGTAGTATTAGCTAGATTAAGTTCTGACAGAACATAGTTAACTGCACGAGTATTAGCCAAGTCATTAGTACCAGCTAACCAGTATTCTACTTTGTCTGTGTAGCCGACCTTAGCAACACCAGAGACTTTATATATATTAAGATTGTTCATATCTTGTAACTTAATTTATTTTTATAGGACTGTGCATAATCAAACTTAGGTAATCCATTGACTCTCTCCACAGGGTCTATTATTATCGGTGTACCATCACAGTATGCGACAATATAAACATGAGTGTATATTTTGTTTCCTCGAAAATCTACGAATCTCAATTCGCATGGTATTCTAAGTGCTTTACAGCAACAAGCAATGAATATAGCCATGCTCTTACAATCTGCATATCCATCTGCCAATGTGCGAGCTGGTGTCTTCACATATTGATTGTTGCCTGCATCTTCAACATAAGAGATATTATCTACAACATACCGAAATATAGAATAGCACTGAGAATATATATCGAGTCCTCTTAGTTGTTGTACTATCTCTGTACAAGTGTTGATATTATCTCTAAGTACCTCTAGAATAGTATTAATGACTTGTTTATTACCACCCCTAGAAGTTATTAGTATCTTTTTGTTTTCTATTCTCATAATTTGGTAGTAAAGTCTAAGTTCAAATTAATACCTTGAACTACCATATTACCTCTATACCTCAGAGTATATGCAGTGTTTTTATCTTGAAATAGTTGTATTAATCTAGCAGCCAAACTTACAGTAGGCACAGATATAGATGCTGTTATTCTACTTGCTCTATACGAGTCTATTGTCTGCTGTGTATAATTTTGCAGAGTACCTATAAAATGATTGTTAATGTATATGTCTCCGACTAGACTATTAATTGTTAATGCTACTGGAGTAGGATTATACACATCTAGAGTGAATGTAGCTGTAGTATTACCTGTAAGCATTAATTCATCTAGAGTAAACCCAGAGAATCTCACTTGCAGTTTGTCGTAGTATTTTTTAGCAGTGCGAGCAATCATAGCCAGACCGCCAAAAACTAATAATCCATATACTAGAGTTCTATTCATAAGCTATTACACCATTTTTATTGTAAACTATTCCTCTGTATGGTAATACACCAGACTTCATAGTCATATTTTTTAGTTTTCCTCTGTTAGGATATTTTTCGCCAGCATATCTAACAGTATCATAATTAAGTCCTGTTACATCGATTTTATCATTGTTGTTTCTTCTTCTGAGTTCGTATCGAGCAGGTAAACCATTGGTCAATCTCTCACTTCTTAGAATATCTAGATAGCTTTGGTATGCTACATTGTTATCTGGATTGAGATAATTGATACCAGAGTCATCATGGTGTCTCTCATAATTACCATCAGTTCTATTAGTAGGTTTTACCCATTCAGATATGTTACCAGCTTTATAAATTCTATAACCACCTTTTGAACTATCAGAGAAGCCCATTTCTGCTGGATATTCTTTAACTGGAAGTGATAAAAATTCTGTATCGACTTCGTATGTTACATCTTGTGCCAATAGATTGTCATAACCCACTTGATACACATCATACACAATAGTTATTGTAGCAGGAAAGAAATAATTGTACCAACGTGGAAATTTATTTTTCATAGTTGCAAATAGATGCTCATTGTCGAAATATTTTGAAATTTTAGCAACTTTCTCTGTTAATACTACAATAGGTAACCAACCTGTCTCCGTACGAGATTGCACAATAAAATAGTTTTCATTCTTAGGTAGAACTTTTTTATTTGCAGTGTCAATCAAAATGCACGATATTCCTTTTATTTTTATTTGCACTGGCTCATCAGTTGTATTTACGAATTTAGCCCAGATAATGTAATTGTAAGGAAACTGATATAGCCCCAATCCATTGTGTTTCTCTCCATCAGAAAAAACTTGCATAGTTACATCAGAAATATACACTCCTTTAGAATATATATCCTCAGTAGCTGTCAGTTCATTTTTAGCTTTAAGCACATCTAGATAATTGGAATCACTAGCACTAGCATTGGTATTAAGATTAGGATTGGAAGTAGAACTAGTGCTATTATTAGTAGTAGAAGTAGGAGTAGTATTTTTATCTTTCTTTCCCAAAAAAAGATAAGCTCCGATAAATGCTAATCCTGCTAATAATATATTCTTCTTATCTGCCATACCACAAAATTATTGAGTATAGGTGTAGATAAAAAGAAAACAGACCTATCTGTGGCTGTTTGAAGAACAATAGACAATGTCAAAATTTTATACAAAGGAAATTAAAGGAAAATTTCCTCTATTGGATTCCCCAGTATGCTTTAAATTCTTTTACTGTGAGTATCTGGTATGGTTGTTTTTTGTAGTGTTCTCGTGTAATAGCTATGTATCTTCCTGCGGTAGAGTGGGAGATATTAGTTATAAGTTGCATAACTATCTTGTATGTTATTTTGTCGGAGTCTTTTAACATATATTCACAAAGAAAACAATCAGAAATAAATCATTAATAATTCATACAAAATTCAATTAATATTCTCTGGTTACATATTAATGGTGTATATGTGCTAGCAAAAATAGCAAAAAATCATATATAAAAACACACAAAAAATTATTTTTTGAAAAATAAAAAAAATAGTTTTCTCAAAATAACTATGTACAACTATATACAGCGAATTAATTACCTTAATATTAACAAGTTACAAATTTTAAAACTATGTATATTTCATTGGAACTATGTACAGAAACTATGTACAGCAGTATTTTTGTACATAGTTTTTTTTTTGCTTGTACATAGTTTGTTTAATGTTGTACACTATTCAAATACTTTTGTACATAGTTTGGTTGTTTTTGTACATAGTTTCATTTTTGATTAATTTGTTGATTATTAATTATTTATATATTTTGTACATATTGTACATAGTTAATTTACCAACATTGATAAAATTTTTTGTTCAAAATCTTGCCAAAACAAAAAAAAAGAGAGACTGATTTCTCAGTCTCCCCAAACCATAAAAATTATTAACTTAAAAAATGAAGCTTCTATCTAAAATATTCTTCACAAATAAAACCTTTGCGTGGCATATAATCTTTAAAATCACATGAAGCATAAATCTCTTTTCTATTTGCCCATCTAGCCATATCTTTTTGCCATTGAGGGACCTGATTTATTTTATTAAAATCTCTATATGGCTGTGCTGATATTCTTACTTTCTTATTATCTCTAAAATGAGATAATCTTTTATAACACTCATTAATATCATCATCTATTATCATGTATAATAAATAGTGCATATTTTTCCCTGCATGTCTATCTATTGCCCTCATAGCTTTTTCACATTGATATATTTGTTTCTGAGTATCACAACCTAATCTAATATTATTAATCCATCTAACTTTGCTTAGTAAGTGTGCAATTCTTTCGTTAATAAGTCTAGCATCGAGTGCTTGATTAAAATCTACTTTATAGCCTTTATCTATAATTTTTTTTATCTGTTTTATTCCATACTCGCTAGCTAGTATGTTATTATCCATTAAAATTAATTTTGTTCTTCCATTAATTGCAATATCATCTACATCCATATAAGGCTGTATAGTGCCCTCTTTTTGGGGAACTATACACCATTTACATTTGTTGGGACAACCTCTCGTTAGAAAACCATAAGCTGTTTTGTTGTCTATATATGGATATAAACTATAATCTGGTGTCATATATTCTATCTCATCTGGTAATTTATCTGATATATTATAACCAGTTCCACCAACAATTATTTTATTTGCGTTATAATAAGTTCTATCTCCTATAGTATAATTAAAAATTTTTGACTTATACAATATATCATAGTGATTAAATATTGTAGCCCATTCTACTGTGTCTCCTTTAGATTTATGATATGCACTTATTTTCATAAGTGCTAAGTTTGGAAACTTAGTATTATCTTCATCGATTAAACCTATAAACATATTATTCTTTTACCTAACTTAATTACAAAATAATATTTATTGGGCTCTGCTCCCCATTCTTCTTTTCCTTTTCCTATTGTTATTTTATCTATATAGTATAGCATATACTTATCTGTATATCCTAATCTCAATTTCACTATATTATATCTTTCTGGTATTATTGCGAAATCTATACAATTATTAGGGCATTCATCTCTTTCACAATAGACGCAACCATATAATAATTTTTTACTGTAGTATGGTTTTATCTCTCTATATTCTTCCAACTTAATACCTTGCTTTATTAAGTCATACCATTTCTTTTTAAGTATAAGATTCAAAGTTTTCATAGTTTCAATTTTAATATTTTTCTTCGATGTATTATCTTTCCTATTTCTTTAACTGGTATAAGTAATGGATTGCCCCAGTCATCACATTCTTCTGTTGCTATTGTTGCATTTTCTGTTACAGTATAAATTAGACCATTGATAAGTTCTATTCTTGGTTTATCTAGTTCCATCTCTATCCATATCTAAAACGGTGTTATCTCAATTTGTAAATCTCTTAATTCTTTTTGTGTTAGGTTCTCCTGTAGTTCTGGATATTCCTTGATGCGTTCGATTGCTTCGTTGTAACGTACCCAGTAACCATTAACAGCTTTGTCTCCGTTGATTCTTTTACGTTGTTTCACAAAACCATGTTTTTTGAGTGCATCACCTAACTGTCTATGGTTTATGTCTCTGAATCTATCAGATTGCAATTGCTCTGCAATCTGTGAAGTAATAAGGAAAATGGAATACTGAGACTCTGGTTCTGCAGGGCGGAACTTAAGTAGTAGTTCTTCTTCTATAGGTGTTATTATTGTAAATGCTTCGTTCTCTGCTGTGATGACAGCGACTTCTTCCTTAGTGAAGTAGTATCTAAAGTTATTAACATACAACTGATATACTTCTGCCCAGATATTATTCATGTCGAGAGATTGAGCAGCTTTAATGTCAATAGATTCAACTTCAAATGGTAGGTATCTTCTAGAACCAGTAGGGTCATTAAGGAAGTCAGTACCATTGATAGAACCGATAAACGAAGCTAGTCGAGGATAGTCGGAGTTGCTTATATCGTATGGTCTTCTGTAAGTCACATAATTACATGTGATTAGGTTTTTTATCTCCTCAGAACCTTTTTTTAGAGCCAAATCTTTCATTTGATCATCCATATTTATAATAAGGTTCTCTGCCAATGCTCCTAGAGTCTGCTTGTTGTCTCCGAAGTCTATTTTACCAGAGTACATATATCTCTTAATCTCCTGTGGCATTAGGTTCTCAATCCATGTAGTTTTGAAACAGCCCTGTGCACCACAGAGTATAAGCATTGTATGGTTCGTATTTCTCTCGTCTTCAAAAACATTAGCACAGGTAGCAACCAACCACTTTGTAAGGTATAATCTCCATCTGTCAGACTTCGTTTGCACAGTAGCCGCTAAGTCTGCTATGGTAGAACCAGTAGGGTCAAATTCAAGTTCCTCAAAATATTGTTTTATTGGATTAATCATTGGATTAAATTCAGACTCAAATAGAGCAGTAATATAATCTCTAGATACTTTATATCCATATCTCTTTATCTCTCGAACCAGAGTGTTTATTTGGTATTTATTAAGAACTTTCCATGACTGGTCTTTCTCGCCATAGATTCTATACTCTGGTCTGAGTTTTATAGAATTGTATCTAAACTCCATTCTAGATTCTATATACATTTCTACAGCTTCATCTTCCTCAGTCTTAGCAGCTGCTTCTATCTTGAATACTGCTCCGAATGCTTGATATATCTCTTTATCTTTTATATCTATACCATTGTCTTTAAGTTCGTTCTTAAATTCTTTAAGAATTTCTCTATTAACCTCAGAAAAAGAATCTTCGCCCAAACGTTTATACTCCAGCTTGCCAGTGATAGAGTTGTAACGTATCTCGAATTTATTTTCTAAGTTTCTTTTTATAGCTTCTTTTTTAGTGTCAGCCATGATGCTTCATTTTTATAGTTATAAGGATTGTATCCTTTTTGATGCTCGTTTTTTTAATCCTTTCATTAATTCTGATTCACTAATAATGACAGGTTCTTCAATTTTTATGTTTTTAGCTTCAAGATAAAGTCTATTAGCAACATTAAAAGCATTTTCATTTATTTCTACTTCTTCTTTTAAATTTTGATTCTCATTTTTTAACTCTCTGCTTTCTTTTTCGAGAACTTGTAAATCAGTTGCTATATCATAGAGTAAATCACTTATATTATTAAGAGTATTAATTTCTGTTCTTATATATAAAGTAGCTTTAGAACCTTTGTATTTCTCTATGAGAGTTTTTTTATAGGCTATGAGCTTGCTTATCACTTCTAAACATATATTTACTCTATCAATATCCATGTTCCTTACTATAAGAATTTACTACTTCTTCTAATTCTACTTCTGGATTGAGTTTTCCATATATCAGAGCATGCGACTTGTTCATCGGGAATCTAATCTCATAGACCTCTATTTTATTTGCTACTAGATGATCCGCTAAATTAGTTCCTACTATCTTAGGGCATTCCACCTCAAATCCATTACCTATCAGTGTTGTTTTTATTGTTGTGGTTTCTGCTGGTGCTGGAATAGGTTTATCTACCCATGATAAATCTTTCAAAAATTCTTCTTGTTGCGGAGTTAATGGAGTCTTTCTTTCCCGTTCTAAACTCTTTTGTTCTCTCTCGGCAGAAGCAACAACAAATTCAACATTAAATCCTTTGTTATAATGACTCTCTAGCCATTCTTTGCTTAGACCTACTTTAAGTCCTCTATCAATTAATTCCTGTGGTATCATTTTGTAATCCTTTCATGTATTTGATAATTTGATTTTCCATACTCTCAAATGGTATGCGACTGTTACCTCTGGTCCAGTTCCATACAGTACCTCTACTTTTGCCTGTTACCATCTTAATATAGTCAGTCGCTTGCTTCTGCTTGTGTGCTGGCAGTTCTCTATATATAGTTGCCAGCTCTGATAATTGTTTGATGTTGCTCATTCTACTATGCTTTTAATTAATTCTTCTTTGGTTGAATATATATCAAACTCTATTCTGGAAGTTAATGTATCACTTATTTTTCCAGTTTTGAAACCTAAGTCTATAGTATATTCAATTCTTGGTATTATTACATTTTTATTTCTTTCTTCGCGAATGGATATGTCTATTCTTGTTATTTTATTATGTGTTATTTTATTCCCATGTATAAAATAAACTTCATCGCCAATGTTGTATTTTGTTTTAATTTCCATATTTTATATTTCTTATTTTCCAGAGTAATAGGTTATTATTAAGTTCCTTAACTTCTTTATCAAGTTTTTTAATTAACTGATAAGTATAGTAAATATACAGTACAGTGGAGATAATATATAGCACTCCAAGTACTATTATTATAATTGCCAATATTAATGCTTCCATGATTATTCTCCATTGTAAGTGTTGTTAATGCAGGTAGCTATTTCAGCTAATGCTATCAACAAACTAGTATATACATTGTAATCTTTCTTATCTAACTGTTTGGGAGCATGATATGTTTCTATTCTGCTTATTGCTTGATGTACATCATCGTACAAGTCCTCTAGTAATTCTAGTGGCATTTCTTCTTTTTCTTTCATAGTATTATATTTTATTAGTCCTATATAATTCTGCTTTGTATTGTCTGTGTTCTCTCATTATTTTGTTTCTTTCTTCTTTTGTCGGAGTGTATCTTCCCTCTCGGTGTCTATCTCTAGTAGCTATTTTATTCCGTTCTGCTATTTCTGGATTGCATACCATTATTACTAGTTTTTTAGAAACTTCATATCTATTTGCAATTTTCTGATATGACAATCCCATAGCTCTTAATTGGAGAATCTCTAGTTTATCGTAATGAGTTAATTTTACTCTCCTATCGTAAATAGTATTCTCAATTTTTATTTTAGAACTTTTATAAGGCATAATATTATATTATATAACCACTCCAGCGACAGGCATTAATAGATTATGTGATTCCCTAGGCTTCCAGAACGCACTGGAGTGGTATGTTGTTTATATCATTTCTTCTAGAACTTCTCGAAGTGCTTGTCCTAGTAGGTAACAACGAATAGTAACATCAAAGTATTCTGCACCTCTTCTTAGGTCGAAGTCTCCACCGAACTCCTCTAGAGCTTCTTGCAATAAGTCTAGATTGTGAGCAATGTTCTCTTCCGCCTGCCATGTGTTATATGTGTATGAACCAGAACCATTGCCAGTAACAGAATCAGAAGTCCATAGATTGTCGTACATTTCTTTGTACACATCATCTATGTTGTCTTCATCAACTTCAATGTCATACCTAGTGCGTAACGAATGTCATCTTTGACATTTTCGTAATAATTGTATCTCTCTGCCATAACTATATAGATTTTTAGATTGTTAATAACATTTTTTCTAGTTGCATAAATTGAAGTACTGTAAGTATTCCATGATAGTTCACTCTGTTTCCTCTAGTGCTTACTACTCTGCCAGTAGTGGTGTTGACATGTAAACTATTGCCATTTGGCATCTGTACTGTCATGTGTCTCTCGTTTTCGCTGTCTGTGAAGTGCTGAACTTCTGTGTTCAGAGCCACTTTTCTAAGATTTAAACTTTTCATAATACTTAATTTTTAGTTAATAATTTTGTCTAAAAATTTGATGTTGTTTAAATCTTTGACGCAAAGATAATAGAAAAGTCTAACATAACAAATAAAAATCTAACAAAATATTTTTTATGGTTAGAATGCTTTGATAAAAATATTACTAACTTAAATTGAAAATTATATGAGTACAATAGGAGAAAATATTAAGAATAAACTTAAGGATGAGGGTTTTAAGATTGAGTATGTAGCTAGAAAGTTAGGTATAACTCATGGAGCATTATCACAGAGACTTGATAATGGAGACCTCATAAAATATAAAACTATGTTAGAAATTTCTAACATAACTAATATACCTGTGATTGATTTCGTTACATATCCATATCAGTATCATAGAAAAAATGATTGTGTGCAGTGTAAAGAAAAAGATGAGATAATTAAAAACTTAAACGAATATATTAACCTATTAAAAAATAAATAGAATGAAAAAGATTGTGTTTTTATTGATTGCTAGTTTAGTGCTAGTAAGTTGTGGGAGAGACAAAGAACCATATTACCCAGATAGTGGAAATTCTGGAAGTACTTATTTTCCTAATAATAACAATAGTAATGGTCAATCTGGTAAACCTTTTGGAGACGTTAATCCACCAGCAATGGGACAAATATATTACAAAAATATGAGTAATATTATTAGTTATAAATGTTATCTTTTGAATAAGGTTCAAACAGTTCTTGCTCCTAATTCTACTTCACAGTCTTATAAATGCACCGATGGTAAATATACAATTAAAGTAGAGCAGAGTGATAATATATACAATGATGATGTGGCTACTTATATTGATGATGTGGTTATTCAAAGTGGTAAAACTATTTGTATAGATTTTCCATTATTAAGTACTTTAACTTTGCATAATGTATCTAATGTAGATTATTATATTAATATAAATGATGGATTGTTAGAATCTGTTTGTAATGATGGGGATGCTATTATACTTAAAAATATAGATTGTACTACTTACAAAGTTAAATTCACTCAAAAGAATGGATATTTATTTTTTCCAACTGTAGAGACTGTATATATATCTGTTCCTAAAGAAGGTAAAACATATAAATTCAATCCATAACCTTTTATTTGCTGGTAATATGCTACACCTTATTATAATAGTGCTAAAATGCTTATTATCAGCAACCTTTTAATTTGATTGTTATTTGATATTTTTTTTAGCCTAAAAAAGGTACTTTGTCGCGGGTTCGAATCCCGTTTTTCGCTCAAAGGGGCTGAATAAGCCCCTTTTCTTTTTATATACTTTTGATAAGAGTTTTATTCCGCAATAGTTAATTACTATCAGATTTTTACTTGTAAATATTTTATGATGAAATCTAAATTAAGTAATATCATACGTATATCGATTCTTTTAGTTTTATTATTACTTCCGATTTTTTATTCGTTGTGCGTAGCAGTAGATTTAGAATATTCATTAATAAAAAAGTGCGCATACCTTTGGGTGGTTGTTATTCTGCTTCTATTTCCTGCTTTATTTTTAAAAGTTAGAACATATTTTATCGTAGAGGGTGTCTTAAATTTTCTATTTTTCCCTATAGATGTGGCTAGTTTATATCTTAATAAACAATCTGCCTCTATGGCTTTTTTACAAAATATCCTGCGTACAGATATAAATGAGGCTTCTGAATTACTAATTTCCCTATGGTCATTGTGTTCTATTGTGGTGGTTTTATATATTCTTTATTTTGTTTTAGCCTTTAGAGTTGAAAATAATTACTTGATATCAAAGAAGTATAGAAAATTTATACTTGTTAGTGCTGTATTAGCTATTGTACTAGGTGTAACAGTTTTTACTGTTTATGGTAAAATGAGAAATAAAGCTAGACCAATGTTATCTGTAATGTATGGAGCGGTTCATGATTGTTATATAAAACTTTATAAAATATATCCATACAATTTGTATGTATCATTGGTAGATATAATAAATAATCATAATTATCAGAAAAAGTTGGAAGAGCAAGTTGCTACTTTCTCGTTTGGAATAAATCCTCAACAAAATGATGTTAATCCATTGTATATTCTAGTTGTTGGCGAGGCTGTGCGTTATGATCATTTGGGAATAAATGGTTATAGTAGAAATACAACACCATTGCTTTCGCAACAAATGAATTTAGTTAGTTATGACAGTGTATTTTCTCAGGCAAATTTAACTTCATATTCTTTACCGCTGATTGTGTCTCGTGCTACTGCTGAAAATTCTGATATAGCTTACAAGGAAAAGTCTATAGTTGGTGCTTTTAAAGAGGCTGGATATTATTCTGGTTATATGAATAAGCAATTGTCTAGTTATCTAGAATTGCGTATTGCAAACTCTAGTGATTATTCATATCTAAGCAATAAGGAAGTAGATGTGGATTATAATTATGATATTGATTTAGTTAATAGGCTAAAAGAATGTGTTTCTGATACTTCTCAATTTTTTGTGATGCACACAACTGGTAGTCATTTTAGATATGAATATCGTTATCCTGCAGAATTTGAGGTGTTTAAACCTGTAATGGGAAAAACATTTAGTTATTTAAGTATAAGAGAAGAAAATAAAAATGAATTTATTAACGCATACGATAATACTATTTTATATTTAGATTATTTCTTAAATAATTTGATAAGTTATGTGGATAGTTTAAATCGCTCTGCTGTGGTGGTTTATGTGTCTGATCATGGCGAAAGTTTTTGGGATAATGAATTAAAACTATCTCTACATGGATCGTATGAAATATCCAAGTATGAGTTTCATGTGCCATTGTTAGTGTGGTATTCAGATGAATATTTGTTGTTGAATCCTAAAAAAGTAGAGAATATTAAAAACAACAAAAGTAAATCAATTTCATCTGATGTTATTTTCTATTCTATGCTAGATGTGGCTGATATAAAAGGTGTTATAGATTCTACAAAATCATTTTGTTCAGAATATTTACAGCATGTTGATTCTATGTGGGTGTTTAATGGATATGGAGATCTTCAACAAGTTTCAATAGAAAATTTCTAAATCTAATGCCAAACGATTATTTTTCTTTTAAACAGTTTACTATTCATCAAGACCGCTGTGCAATGAAAGTGGGTACGGATGGTGTGTTGTTGGGTGTGTTGGCTCCTATTTCTGTAGGAAATAATGATTTTCTTCCTAAAATTTTGGATATTGGCACAGGTACTGGTTTGGTGGCAATTATGCTTGCGCAACGTACGGGTGGGGAAACTCAAATTTCTGCGGTGGAAATAGATTCTGAGGCAGCAAGCCAAGCTCAAGAGAATGCAGATGCAACAAAGTGGAATATTAAAGTATATAATACTAGTATTCAGGATTTTACAAAAAGTACTGACGAAAAATTTGATTTAATAGTAAGCAATCCTCCATATTTTATAAATTCGCTTAAAGCTCCAGATAAAAGCAGAAATACTGCCCGTCATACCGATGAGTTGAGTTTTGAAGATTTAGTTGGTTCGGCAGAAAAATTATTAGCAGAAAAGGGTAGGTTTACTGTGATAATTCCATTTTCTAGCGAAAATGAATTTATTAGAATTGCTGATGCAAAAAACTTGTTTGCGGAGAGCCTTGTAAGGGTTGTTCCAAAGGTAGGTAAGGAGGCTAAAAGAAGTGTTATTACATTTTGTAAAGTCTCTGAGAAAAACAATTGTAACACAAATGTTACAGAATTAGTTATTGAAACAGAAACTAGACATTGTTATTCAGAAGAATTTAAACGTTTAACTGCTGATTTTTATTTAAAGCACTAGGATTTCTAAATAAAATTATTATCTTTGTATCGCTAAAAATCATATATGAAAAAATTACTTTTATACATCGCTATTGCGCTAGGCTTATTATTAGCTAGTTGTTCAAGTCCATGCAACTGTGGACTAGGCGAAAATGACACTCCAAGAGTGGAAAATAAAGCATAATCAACCAAATTTGTATAACTTTATAAATTTTTAAAACAATGATCAAAGTAGGTATTAATGGTTTTGGCCGTATCGGACGTTTCGTTTTCCGTGCAGCTATGACAAGAAACGACATTCAAATCGTAGGTATTAACGACT
>JAEIGA010009828.1_pt1 | contig 14491 bp, 12 predicted proteins | sample 9270691 | NCBI WGS metagenome assembly JAEIGA01 (sample SAMN17057246, study PRJNA624740) | gut metagenome | biome: biome; isolation source: fecal sample | host: Bos grunniens | place: China: Xizang | collected 2019 | reverse complement strand
TTACGCATTTGATGACAAAACTACTTCGCACAAATACGAAGAACAAGATGGTATGACTGCAATCAATAGTCGCAGTGCTTCCTTGGCGGCGAGTCGTGGTTTGTTGGTGCTGAATAGTGCCGGCAACGAAGGCGATGGTGCATGGAAGAAAATAGGTTTTCCCGCTGATGCCAAGGATATCTTGACCGTAGGTGCGGTGAACGAAAAAGAAGTCAACACGGTCTTCTCATCTTTGGGCAATACGGCTGACGGACGTATCAAACCCGACGTGATGGCATTTGGTGAATACGTGCCAATGATTAATGATTCGGGCAGTTTGGTATATGCCAGCGGTACGTCGTTCTCTTGTCCCATTATGTGCGGAGCTGTAACTTGTCTGTGGCAAGCCTTCCCCAACAAGAAACCTGTGGAAATCATTCGCGCAGTACAGGCAGCAGGACACATGGCTAAGCGTCCCAACAACGTCTTTGGATATGGCATCCCAAATATGAATGTGGCCTACAAAATCCTTGATGGTAAATAATAATAGGTTGCACACCTATATTATATATATTGTATAGTGACTGAAAATCTCACACCCTCTACCTCGATTCCTCACCTTCGTCTCTCCGAGATGAATGCTTTGGTGCAGGCGGTGTTGCAAAGTGAATTTTGCGACAGGTATTGGGTGGTGGCAGAGTTGAGCGAGGTGCGCCGCCGACCGGGTAGTCATTGCTACATCGAACTGATAGAAAAAGAAGTTAATGGCAATCGCTTGTTGGCCAAGACCAGCGCGGTCATCTGGAACGGCGTGTACGATGAGGTCGTTCCCGAATTTGAACGCATCACTGGAGTGTCTTTTGCTTCGGGCATCAAGGTTCTGCTGCAAGTGAGCTTGTCCTTTCACGAAGTCTATGGTTTGAAACTTGTCGTCGAGGATATCGACCCATCTTTTACCCTGGGCGAACAACAACTCCGACGCCAGCAAATTCTCGAGCAGCTGAGAGCAGACGGTGTGCTGACGTTGAATCAAGAGTTGGACTTTCCGCAATTGCCCCTGCGCGTGGCGGTGGTAAGTAGCGCTTCGGCGGCAGGATATGGCGATTTTATGAAACAAATTGAAGCCTCTCCATTTGCCTTCCATACTCAATTGTTTCCAGCGGTAATGCAGGGCGACAGGGTAGAGGAAAGTGTGATAGCTGCCCTTGAAGAAATCGCAGAACAAGAGTCGGAGTGGGACTTGGTCGTAATCATTCGTGGCGGAGGTGCTGTGAGCGATCTCAATGGTTTTGAATCCTATCTATTAGCCGCCCATGTAGCGCAATTCCCTCTGCCAGTGCTCACAGGGATCGGTCACGAACGCGACGAGACTGTGATAGATTTGGTCGCACATCGGCGACTGAAGACCCCTACCGCCGTGGCGGCATTTCTGATCGAAATATTGCAGGGTGAAGCAGAGACTTTGACAACTTTTTCTCAATATATAAAGAGTGGGGCCGAGGCTTTGTTGCTGCGTGAAGAGGAGTTGTTGAAACGTGCTGAGATGAACCTTGGAACATACGCTCAGCACGCAGTGCAAAATGCCGAACAGCGTTTACAACTATTGACACAAAATATAGGTGGCGCGGCTTTGGCCTATCTTGGTCAGTGGAATGAGCGCATACGCTTTTGGAATTTGCAAATAGAGCAGGGAGCGCAGCAGGTATTGCACACTTCGGCGCAAAAACTCGACGCTCTGGAAAAAGTAGTGCACATGGCAGATCCGCAGCGCATATTGGATATGGGATTCAGTCTGACCCTGAAGGACGGACATCCCATCACTGATGCAGAAAAGTTGATGAAAGGTGATCGTGTGGTGACCTTGTTGAAAAATGGCAAGGTGGAAAGTGAAATTAAGGAAATACATAATAATAAATAATAGACGCTATCAAATATGGCAGCATCAAAAATGACCTATCAAAAGGCCGTGAAGGAATTGGAAGATATCGTGCAAACACTATCCCAAGGGCAGGTGGATATCGACCAATTGGCAGAGAGAATCCAACGTGCTAAGGAGCTGCTGGGATTCTGCAAAGAAAGATTGTATAAAGTAAATGCTGAGGTAAACGAAATATTAGAAAAATGAGCAAGAATAAATTGTCTAAATTTGCAGACATGAAGGAATATCCTCATGTCTTTGAAGCGCCTTTCGCGGCTTTGGAAGAGGCTACATTTGACATGAAGGGTCGCTGGCATCAGGATTTTTTCAAAAATGATAATCCTATCGTGCTCGAACTGGGATGTGGCCGCGGCGAATATACTGTTGGACTGGCAAAACTCTTCCCCGAAAAGAATTTTATTGGTATTGATATCAAAGGGGCAAGAATGTGGCACGGCGCAACTGAATCCTTGAATGCAGGGATGACTAATGTGGCTTTCCTTCGCACACATATCGAATTTATCGAGCGTTTCTTTGCGCCAGGTGAAGTAAGCGAAATTTGGTTGACCTTTAGTGATCCGCAAATGAAGAAAGCGACCAAGCGTCTGACCTCAACCTATTTCTTGAATCGCTATCGCAAATTCTTGATAGATGGTGGGCAAGTGCACGTCAAGACAGACTCGAATTTCCTTTATACTTACACCGGCTATGTGGCGTCTGTGAATCATTTGTCTGTAGCAGTGCAAACGGATGATTTGTATAACGATTTGGCGCCAAAGTCTGATGAACACACAGCGAAGATACTGGGCATAAAAACTTACTACGAGGAACAATGGTTGGCGCGTGGGTTGAATATAAAATTCATTAGTTTCAGGCTGCCACAAGAAGGCGAATTGGAAGAACCCTGTATCGAAATCGAACTGGACGACTATCGCAGTTATAACCGTTCAAAGCGTTCAGGGTTAGAAAAAAGTATGTAATTTTGCCGCGCTAAACCAAGAAAAACTTAGACCTTATACAATATATAATATATATGACACTCTATCCAAAACTAATCATAGATGCGCTCACGACAGTACGCTATCCTGGTACAGGAAAGAATATTGTCGAAGCCGAAATGCTGGAAGACGATCTCCGTATTGATGGTATGAACGTCTCCTTCTCCATAATTTTTGATAAACCCACAGATCCTTTTGCCAAGTCGGTGGTGAAATCTGCCGAGGCGGCAATTCATACTTACGTTTCAAAGGATGTGAATGTCGCCATCTCTATCAAGAGCCTGCAAGCTGCTCGCCCCGAACCAGGCAAGATGTTGCCGCAGGTAAAGAACGTTATTGCCGTGAGTTCAGGCAAGGGCGGGGTAGGCAAGAGTACCGTAGCAGCCAATCTGGCCGTAGCTTTGGCTAGCCAGGGATACAGCGTCGGCTTGCTTGATGCTGATATTTTTGGCCCCTCTGTGCCCAAGATGTTCCACCTCGAAGCAGAGCGTATTTTTGCTCAGGAATACGAAGGACGGCAATTGCTTATCCCCGCTGAAAAGTACGGCGTAAAGATTCTGTCTATCGGTTTCTTTGTAAATCCTGAGACAGCGACTTTGTGGCGCGGCGGTATGGCTTCAAATGCTTTGAAACAACTCATCGCTGATGCCTTGTGGGGTGAACTGGATTACTTGGTTTTGGATACACCTCCCGGCACAAGTGATATACACCTCACCCTGTTGCAAAACCTCGCTATCACGGGTGCAGTCATCGTTTCGACTCCGCAAAATGTAGCCCTGGCAGATGCCAAGAAGGGTATAGATATGTATCGCAACGAAAAGGTCGGCGTGCCCATCCTTGGTATGGTAGAAAATATGGCTTGGTTTACACCCCAAGAATTGCCTGAAAATAAATACTACCTCTTTGGTAAAGAAGGTGTAAAACGCTTGGCAGAAGAAATGAATGTGCCTCTGTTGGGCCAAATCCCTATCGTGCAATCCATCTGCGAAAGCGGTGATGAAGGCGAACCTGTGGCAGTCAACGAAGATTCAATCATCGGTCAAGCCTTCGCAGGTCTGGCACGCCGTGTGGTAGAGGAAACAGCCAAGCGCAATGAGATGCTGCCACCCACTGAAATCGTAGAAATGAAAAAGTAAAAAACAATTTGAATAAACCAAGAAATCCCTTTGAGGCAATCGCTTTAAGGGGATTTTTTTTGTACACATTATTCCTCTGAATATACACCTCGGCGCCATGCCTTTTTATGTGCTGAAAATTTCGCGACGTCTCGTGAAAACTTTGCGACGCCTCGTAGAAATTTCGCGACGCCTCGTAAAAATTTCGCGACGTCTCGTTGAAAAAAGGACTTGGCTTTTTAAAATCCCGAAACGACTTTTGGGCGTAAGGTGAGATCTGAGAAAAATGAAATGAAATAAAAAAGAAACTTTCGCGTTCAAGTGATAAAAATAGGATGCAGATTAGGCACTCAAACGAAAATGTTAAGATAAAAAAACAAGACTAAAATAAAATTGCAAAAATAAAGTGTGAAAATATCTTCGATAAATTTGCTATAAAATAGGAGAATGATTATCTTTGCAGACAAGTTGTGTAGTCTATATACCCATATAGGGGCTTGTGGGGTACACCTAACTTAAACGTAAAACTCTATAACCTAATATTTATTTATTAATTAATTCAATTAAAAATGGGAACAACAAAAGCAACTGCACCTAAGAGTGCAGCAAAAAAGTCTTCCGGCTTTAAGGGTATCAAACAAGGTATCTGGGTGATTATTATCTGTGCTATCGCTGCACACTGTGTGTTCTACTTCGGTGCTGGTCACGCTAGCAACTTTGCTGACCTCGGTGGTGCTACTTTCGTAATCCAAACTTCAGGTGATGTACACCCACATCCAGTTAACTTGCTCGGTACAGTTTACCTCGGTGGTTTCATCGTACCTATCATCTGGTCTTTGTGCTTCACTGTATTGACTTTCTGTATTGAACGTTTCTTCGCTATTCGTACAGCTAACGGTAAGGGCAGTGTTGCTAAGTTCGTTGCTGAAATCAAAACTGCTTTGGCAGCTCACGACCTCGAAAAGGCTCAAGCTATCTGCGACAAGCAACAAGGTTCTGTAGCTAACGTAGTAAGCGCTACTTTGAAGCGTTGGAAGTTGGTAGAAGCTGATGCTACTCTTTCTAAGGAACAACAAGTTTTGGCTCTCCAAAAGGAATTGGAAGAAGCTACAGCTCTCGAAATGCCAATGATGCAAGAAAACCTTCCTATCATCGGTTCTATCGTAACTCTCGGTACATTGGCAGGTCTTCTCGGTACCGTAATGGGTATGATCAAGTCTTTCCAAGCTATGTCATCTGGTGACGGTGGTGCTGACTCAACTCAGTTGGCTACTGGTATCTCTGAAGCGCTTGTAAATACTGCATCAGGTATCGCAACTTCATTGTTCGCTGTAATCGGTTACAACTACTACACTAACAAGATCGACCGCCTCACTTTCTGCATCGACGAAGTAGGCTTCTGCATCGTACAAACTTACAACGCTACTCACTAATCACATAAATTAGGTAATAAGAAATGGGACGTTTTAAAGTTAAAAAACAAGACATGTTCATCGATATGACACCGATGAGCGACGTCATGGTCCTGCTGCTTACCTTCTTTATGCTTACTGCAACATTCGTTAAAGACGAACCAGTAAAAGTGAATACACCAGGTTCTGTATCAGAAATTAAAATTCCTGAACAAAACTTGCTCACAATTACAGTAAATCCTGAAGGCAAAGTCTTCCTTGGAATGGATTCACCCCAAAACATGGAAAAACTGGCCAACAAGATGAAGGACAATGGTTCACTCGACTTAACACCACAAGAACTCCAAGTATTCAAAGATGTACCCATGTTGGGCACACCAATTGATTACGTAAAAGGATGGCTGGCTAATGAAAATCGCAATAATATGCTTTCAGATGCCAAAGCCGGTATTCCTTGTGATAGTGTAACAGACGAATTGAAAGTATGGGTAGGTAATGCCCGCGAGGCCTTAGGCGAAGGTGAAAAAATGCGTATTGCCATCAAGGCAGACAAAGAAACTTCGTATGAGGTAATAAAGCATGTAATGAACTCACTGCGTTCAATCGACGAAAATCGCTACAACTTGATTACGTCGCTTGCTGGCGAAGATAAATAATTTAGAATGTTATGGCACAATTAGATACTGGAGGAGATCAGGGCAATAGTAAACAAAAAAAGATGAATGCCCGCGTAGACTTCACGCCGATGGTCGATATGATCATGTTGCTTGTGACATTCTTTATGCTTTGTACTACACTTCTTAAACCTCAGACCATGGAAATCGCCATGCCATCTGATAAAGAAGACTTGAAGGACGAAGACAAGAGCCAAGTAAAGGCGAGTGAAGCTATTACTGTGATCATTGACGAAAATAATACAATTTACTACTTCGAAGGTAAACCCGGAGAAGACGTAAATTTGACTCCTACTCAATACGGTAGCGAAGGTATCCGTAAGGTCCTTCTTACAAAGAATGCCAAAGCAATGGCACAAGTAGAAGCATTGAAGAAGGAGTATGCTACAAAAGAAGTCAATGAAAAGACTAAAGCTGAATATAAGGAGAAATTGTCTGAAATCAGAAATGGTAAAAAGATCGGTGCAGATGGCAAGGCTATTCCTACGCCAACTGTAGTGATTAAACCTTCGGACAAGGCTTCTTATAAGAACTTGATTGATGTACTCGATGAAATGCAAATCTGCAACATCGGTAAATATGTGATTGATAATTTTACGGACGACGACCAGGCATTGGTAGATGCTGCTAAAGGTGGAGCCCAATAATAACGTTAAGCTAAGTAAATAGATATGTCTAAAGTCGATTTAGTATCACGCCAGTGGTGTGAATTGGTATTCGAGGGACGTAACAAAGAGTACGGAGCTTATCGCTTGCGCTCTAAGGCCGGAGCTCGTAACCTCAAATCATTGATTACTCTTTTCGTTACCTTCGCTATCATCGTGGCAATTTTCTTGGCTAAAGTTGCCGTTTCTAACTTGATGAAGGAAAACAATCACGAAGAAGATCAAGTGACTGCTTTTGCGGAACTTGAGCAAAAGAAGGAAGAAAAGAAGGAAGAAAAGAAGGAAGAAGTTAAAGTTGAATACGTTAAGCCCGAAGAAAAAGTAGTAAAGGTAAAGGCTTCAATTCAGTTTACAGTTCCTAAAATTGAAGACGATGATAAAGTCGTACAAGAAAAGGAAATGAAAACTCAGGATGATATCCAATCATTGAAGAATATTTCTATTGCTGCTCAAACCTATGAAGGTGACGGCGAAGGCGGTATCAACATTGACGACTTGAAGGAAGACCAAAAGGCTGGTGGAACAGAAGCTCCAAAGGAAGAAGAAGTAGTGGACAACGCTATCGTGGAAGTTCAAGCTACTTATCCTGGTGGTGAAGCTGCTATCTTGCAACACATTGCTAAGAATTTGCAATATCCAGCTTTGGCATTGGAACAAGAACTTCAAGGTGTAGTAGTAGTTCGTTTCGAAGTTAAGAAAGACGGTTCTATCGGTAGAACTCAAGTGGCTAAGAGCCTCTCTAAGGAGTGCGACCTCGCTGCTTGCAACGTAGTTAAGACTTTGCAACGCTTTACTCCTGCTCGCCAACAAGGTCACCCTGTGGCTGTATGGTTCACGCTTCCTATCCGCTTCCAAATTCAGTAATAAGATGGCTTTCAATACTTACATTTCTGTAATGTAAAATCTTAAATGAAAGCGATGTAGATAGATGTATCGGAGGTTTTGCATGGTCGAGACCTCCGATATTTTTTTTAAGACAGGGACTTAATTTTATTTCATTAAATTTGTATGAAAAGTATTAAACTATTGTTGACCGTATGCGTTCTGTGTGTTCTTGCTTCTTGTGGAAAGAAGTATACAGGGTCTGGGTGGAGATATTCTGATGATGTTTATGTCGCAATTGATGAAACCTTCCGTCCAATTATGGCAGAGGAACTCGAAGCGTTCCGTTTGCAACACGTGGAATCAGGTGACAAAGCTGTGTATTGCAGTGAGGATTCTGCGATACAGATGCTTGTCAATGATAGTATTCGTTGCTGTGTTGTGACTCGCCCTTTGTCGGATGCCGAGACGAATAGGGTAAAGGCAAACAGATTGCCTATATCTAAAGCGCGCATTGCTACAGATGCTTTTGCGCTTATTGTTAATAAAGAGGTGGCTGATTCTGTCCTCAATATAGAGGATATCAAGGGCATTGTCAGTGGTAAAATTACGAGATGGGAACAACTGAGATATGCTACACGTAAGGGTGAATTGAGCTTGGTCTTTGATAAGTCGGGTTCGAGTACTGTGCGCTATATGCGCGACTCTCTGCTGAATGGTCAGGATATCAAGGGAAATGTATTTGCGCAGGGTAGTAATGAAGCTGTGATAGATCTGGTGAAAAAGGATGCTGGAGTAATCGGTGTCGTTGGGGCTAATTGGCTGAAAGAACCTAAGGAAAGGGTGCTCGATGACTTTTCTGACCTTGACGTCAAGGTGCTAAAGGTTAGCCGCGATAATGATGACAATCCCGTGGGTTTTAGACCTTATCAATATCGTATTTTGACAGGAGACTATCCTTTGACTCGTGCCGTTTATGTGATTTCTACTGATCCCCGCAGAGGTTCTAATGTCAATCTGTTCTACTTCTTCCTGAAGGGGCAAAAGGGTCAAACAATTCTTTGTAATGGTTCGCAACTTTTACCCTATAGTCCGGTTCAGGTGAAGTCTGTCAGCACTAATTGATATACGGTAAAAAAAATCCTCGTTTTAACCTTTTGAAAATTTCGCGACGCCTCGTTGAAATTTCGCGACGCCTCGTTGAAATTTCGCGACGCCTCGTTGAAATTTCGCGACGCCTCGTTGAAAAAAAGTCTAACCTTTTTTAAATTCCAAAACGGTCTTTCCAAAAAAGGTTAGACCTTTTTTTTATGCAGCCTCGAGGACGATGCTTTATGTCGGACTTCTATTTGCTTTTGCATACATCAAAGTACATTTTTATATATTGCCGGAGGTGGTGTGGTACGCCCGTTTTGCATCACTCGTGTGCCTGTGAAATGTTACTAAATCAAAAAAAACAGAAACAAACAATAAAAATATATCAAAAAGGCAATTGTATGGGGAATATTTAGTAAATTTGCAAAGAATAAGCGTGTCCTGCGCTTACGTGTGTATCAATTATTATGTATTTAACTAATAAAAACTTATAATAATGAACAAAACAATCTTTCGTAATTTGGCTCTCGCAGCAGCTTTGTTCGTCGGAGGACTCAGTGCTCAAGCTCAAAAGTCTTACCAAGTTGCTGATTTGAATGCAGAAAACGCTGCATTGGCACAAACTGTCGTAGATCAACAGTTGGCTGACCCCGATGCTGCAAACAAAGCATTTACTAAATTGATTAAGGGTGTAAGAAAGGACAAGGAACAATTGTTGAGCGTAGGTGACTTCTTCTTGACAAACAAGAACTACCCTGCAGCTGTACAATGCTCTAACCAATTGTATACACTCGACCCACAAGATGTGAATGTCTTGATGTTCCGTGGCGAAGTATTCATGTTTGCTAAAAAATACGGTGAAGCAGGTCAATGCTTCGACCAAGCTTTGGCTGTAAATCCTGACTACGTTCCTGCACTCAAGCGCAATGCTTTCGTTTACAAGAACGTGAACCCATACGTAGCTATCGAAACTTTGAACAAGATCAAAGGTATCGAACCAGACAACTACGATGCAGAAAAGGAATTGGGCGATATTTACTTCAAACTCAATGACAACAAGCAAGCTATCGTACACTATGGCGAATACTACAAGCGTGCTCCAAAGGATGACAACTTTAGCATCCTCTCTTGCGAAAACTACATGATGGCGCTCTTCTCTCAAGCAGAATTCTCTCAAATTAAGAATATCGTTGCAGAGATTGAACCTATCGCACCCGGTGGCCGTATGCTCAAGCGTATGAAGTTTATCTCTAACTTCGAAGCAGCTCGTAATTCGATCAACTACGTAGAAGATATGGCTAAGGTCGAAGAACTCATGGGTTATATCACAAACAAGGAATTCGACGATACACTCTACCTTTATATTGACTACGCATACGCTGCAGAATATATGAAGGAATTGAAGAATAACGAAAAGGCCATTGAATACTACACTATGGCATTTGACAGAGACAACAAGAAAATTGGTGCTCTCACAGAGTTGGCAAAGCTTTATCGCCAAAACAAGCAATATGACGAAGCAATCGCTGCAACACAAAAGTATGTAGACTTGTGTGGTGAAAAGGCTAAGGTGGCAGACTACTTGCGCTTGGGACAAACTTACGTATTCGCAGCTCAACAAGATGGTTTGGCTCCTGAAAAGAAAGATGAATACGTAAAGAATGGCGACGCTGTATTGGTTAAGGTGCTCGAAATGGATTCAACTGCTTACCAAGCAATGCTCTATCGTGCACGTATCAATATCAAGAATGGTAACGCTCCCGAAGAACTTCCTAAGCAATACTACGAAGAAGCTATCAAGATGATGGAAGGTCGTGACAATATTACTTCTGCTCAAATCGAAGCTTACCGTTATTTGGCATTCTACAGCTTGCAAACTGACGACTTCGCAAATACTCGTCTCTATGTAGACAAGATTCTTGCTATCCAGCCAGAAAATGCGTTCGCTCTTCAATTGGATGGCGCGTTGAAGTCAATTGGAAAGTGATTTAATCCAAACCTTCGATTCATGGTAATCTAATAGGATTATACATATATATAATATAAGTAGAGGTTGGTGAGATGTATTTCTTGCCAGCCTCTACTTTTTTACTCTCTTTTCTTGCACTTCTATTTATTTATGTGTAACTTTGCAAAGACGTAAACTTTGTGTTCGAAAATTATACAGAATAATCAAATATTAACCTAAAACCAGTTAAAATTATGAACATGAAAAAGTTCTTTCTTTTGAGCTTGGCAGTAGTGCTCTCTTTCTCTGGCATCATTGCTCAAGCACAATCTCTGTCACCTTCTACTAAGTGGCATTGGGACAAGGGTACAATCGTTATTGATGCACCACAGCGTCCTGCAGGTCAACAACACGTTCTCGGACTTACTGCTACGCCTATTCAAACAGTTCGCGTCGCTTTCGTAGGTCTTGGTATGCGTGGTGATGGTGCAGTGAATCGTTTCGCACACATCCCAGGTGTTGAAATCGTTGCTCTTTGTGACTACGAAGAAGCACGTGCTGAAGAATGCCAACAGTATCTCCGCAAGCAAGGTCTTGCTCCTGCTGCTATTTACTCAGGCGAATTTGGTTACCAAGAAATCTGCAAGCGTCCAGACGTAGACTTGGTTTACATTGCAACTGACTGGAATCACCACTTCCCCGTAGCAAAGTATGCTATGGAAAACGGCAAGCATGCTGCTATCGAAGTGCCTTCTGCAATGAACCTCGAACAATGCTGGGAGCTCATCAACCTTTCTGAAAAGACTCGCCTCCACTGCTTCATCCTCGAAAACTGCTGCTATGACTACTACGAGCTCAACGCACTCGCTATGGCTCAAGATGGCGTTTTCGGTGAAATCATCCGCGCTGAAGGTGCATATATCCACGGCCTCGAATGGTTCTGGGATTACTATTGGCAAGATCCTAACGACAACGACAAGAACAACCTCCGTTGGCGTATGAAGTACAACATGGAAAACCGCGGTGACGTTTACGCTACTCACGGTCTCGGTCCTGTTGCTCAATGTTTGGATATCCACCGTGGTGACCGCTTCACTACACTTATCGCTATGGATACAGAAAGTTTCGTAGGTAAGGAATGGGTAGAAAAGAAGACTGGTAAGGAATGCAAAGAATTCCGTAATGGTGACCACACTACTACTTTGATGCGTACAGCTAAGGGTAAGGTAGTTGAAATCCAACACAACGTAATGACTCCACAACCTTATAACCGTTTGTTCAAGTTGACAGGTACTAAGGGTTACGCTACTAAGTATCCAGAACCCAAGTACGCTCTTTCTGCAGACGCTCTCAAGGGTACTGATGCTCCTGCTGTAGACAACCTCAACGCACACGGCTTCATCAATGCAGAACAAGCTGCTGCTCTCGAAAAGAAATACTATCACCCCATCTTGACTAAGTACGGTGAACTCGGTCGTGAAATGGGTCACGGTGGTATGGACTTCATGATGGATGCACGTCTCGTTTACTGTCTCCAAAATGGTCTCCCCCTCGATATGGACGTATACGATATGGCTGAATGGTGCTGCGTAGCAGAATTGGGCGCTATCTCAATGGATAACAACTGCGCCGCAGTGACATTCCCCGACTTTACTCGCGGTCACTGGAACGACGTGAAGGGTTACAAGCACGCTTACGCTGCTCCTGAAAAGGAAGCTGCTGTAGAAGCTGCTGCTGCTAAGTACACTGCTGCTCAAAAGGCTTCTGTTGCAAAGTACAACCTCTGGGCACTCTACGACGCTGTGAAGAACGCAGAAGGTAAGGCTAAGGCAAAAGCTCAAAAGGCTTATGACAAAGCTGTAGCAAAAGCTGAAAAGGAAATTGCTCAAGCTGCAAAGTAATAAGAGAATGTGAATCTCTCTTTGAGGAGATACATTTTATATAAAAGAATAGCACTTCGGACTCGCCGAGGTGCTATTTTTTTGCCTAGAGTTGCCTACTCAATGGTTTGGATGGGTGAAAAAGCGCCGTTTTTATTGTGCAGAAAGGAATAAACAATTACCTTTGCAATAGGGAAGGTGCGCAATGCGGACTTTTCTATAGGATAATAGTAAAACAACGACAGATTACAACAATACAAAATGAATATATTGGTTACTGGAGCCAACGGGCAATTAGGCAATGAGATGCGCATTGTCTCGGCTCAGAGTCACGACAATTATATCTTTACCGACGTAGCCGAATTGGACATCACCAATGCTTCGGCAGTGATGACTATGGTCAAGGAGCAAGACATTCAGGTCATCATCAACTGCGCAGCCTATACCAATGTGGACAAAGCCGAGGAGGACGAAGCCTTCTGCGAACTGCTCAATGCCACAGCGGTCGACCATTTGGCCAAGGCGATGTGCGAGGTCGGTGGCACATTGATACACGTATCGACCGACTATGTCTTTGGTGGCGATCCCTACAACACACCTTGTGCCGAGGACCAAAAGGGTACGCCCACCGGTGTCTATGGCAAGACCAAATTGTGGGGCGAACAATACATCCAGGCCAGCGGATGCCATTACGTCATCCTGCGCACGGCGTGGCTATATAGCGAATTTGGCAAAAACTTCGTCAAGACGATGCTACAACTCACCGCCGAAAAGCCACAGCTCAAGGTCGTGTTCGATCAATGCGGTACCCCCACCTATGCACTCGACCTCGCGCAAGCCATTTTTGAAATTGTCGAGGGTCGTAAGTTTGAGGGCAACTCAGGCATCTACCACTATTCCAACGAAGGGGTCTGCTCTTGGTACGACTTCACCAAGATGATAGCCGAATATGCCGGACACACAGCTTGCGACATTCAGCCATGTCACAGCGACGAGTTTCCCTCGCGCGTCAAGCGTCCTGCCTATAGCGTGTTGGACAAGACCAAGGTGAAGCAAACCTTTGGCGTGTCCGTACCCTATTGGACAGAATCGTTGAAGAAGTGTATTGCCAATCTCAAAAACGTTTAGAAAATCTGAAAAACTAATAATATGGAATTCAAAAGGTCTATTGTAATTACAGGCGGAGCAGGTTTTATCGGCAGCCACGTCGTACGTTTGTTTGTCAACAAATATCCCGAGTATAAGATCATCAACCTTGACAAGTTGACCTATGCAGGAAATTTGGCCAACCTCAAAGATATTGAGTCGGCGCCCAACTATCGCTTTGTCAAGATGGACATCTGCGACTTCGAAGCCTTCTATCAATTGATGCAGGACGAGCATATCGACGGCATCATCCACTTGGCAGCCGAAAGCCATGTGGATCGCAGCATCAAGGATCCCTTCACCTTTGCACGCACCAACGTCATGGGCACATTGTCCCTGTTGCAAGCGGCTAAATTGTATTGGGAAAGTCTGCCCGAACGCTACGAAGGCAAGCGTTTCTATCACATTTCAACCGACGAAGTCTATGGCGCGCTCGAACTGACGCATCCCGAGGGCAAGGCCAACGATTTCAGCGCTCACGAAGTCTACGGCGACGATTTTTTTGTCGAAACTACAAAGTACAATCCTCACTCTCCCTATAGCGCAAGCAAGGCGAGCAGCGACCACTTCGTACGTGCGTTCCACGACACCTATGGCATGCCCACTGTGGTCACCAATTGTTCCAACAACTACGGACCTTATCAGTTCCCCGAAAAGCTGATTCCGCTCTTCATCAACAATATTCGCCACCGCAAACCTTTGCCCGTGTATGGCAAGGGCGAGAACGTGCGCGACTGGCTTTATGTCGAAGATCATGCCCGTGCTATCGACCTGATCTTCCACGAAGGCAAGGTGGCCGAGACCTACAATATTGGCGGCTTCAACGAATGGAAGAATAT
>JAEIGA010009827.1_pt1 | contig 14491 bp, 28 predicted proteins | sample 9270691 | NCBI WGS metagenome assembly JAEIGA01 (sample SAMN17057246, study PRJNA624740) | gut metagenome | biome: biome; isolation source: fecal sample | host: Bos grunniens | place: China: Xizang | collected 2019 | reverse complement strand
CCACGCTCGCCCCCTGCATCAAGAAGTGGGTCGATGAGCAGTACGAATCCTGCAAGGAAGATGCCAAGGAAGACGAGGACTATCTCGCTTGGAAGGCCGAACAGGAAGAAAAGGGCGAAGACTCCGATGTTGAAACTTGGTTCGCCGAAACCTGCGAGGGTGGCGATTTCGAGAACGAGCATCAGAACAACTGGATGGAAGCCTCCCCGTTCTGCAAGGTCGAGGCCTGGTTGCAGGGCCCGGACGGCTACCAGTTCCACGGCCCGGTCGAACCGAGTACGATCTTGAAGCTCCACTTTGAGTTCTGCTTCAACGATGACCTCGGATATGGCCGTCCGTACATTTCCTGGTGCCCCGGTGTCGGTGACCACCCGAAGTGCGAAGCCAACATCTTCTTCGAGGCCAAGGATGTCGAGAAGGTCCGTGAACTTATCAAGACCAAGATTCTCGAAATGGCCAAGTGCCCGGACAACGAGCAGCGCGAGAAGGAAGAGTTCTACACCGATGGCCTGGATGGCCGTGCGTTCTAACAAGGAGTGAACTATGACACAAGCAAAAAAGAAAATTCATCTTTCCAGTGCCATCGAGCGTTTCCTGTATGCCAAGGTGCAGAAGGCTGACTGGGACGCGGTTGCCCAGATTCACCTCCGCAAGCTCCAGACCACCCGTTCGGTAACGGTCTGCGGCGAGGCACAGAAAGCCTGGGACAAGGCCAGACACCAGTCTACCTTCTGGTACGTCAGTGCAGAATACTGGGGAAAGAAGGCCGGACTTGTGAGCCCCCGCGAACAGTTGGCCCTCAGTTGGTAACTTAAAATTTCAATTTTTAATTTTCAAAAACGAGGATAATATCATGCAGAGATTCACACTTTCCAAATTTTACAGACCGGAAAATGTCGTGGAACACGCCGTATCCCGAGTAAAGGAATGCGGTGGAACTCTCGACAAAATCCGCTACCCGAAACTCGGTGACGAAAACGGAGCAATCTGGGTCACCTTCACAAAAAACGGCATGCCCGATGCGTTCCGCATCAGCAAGGGCCCCATGGGTCCCTACCGCCTGTTCGAACTCCACGCGCTCACGTTCTTCCAGGATGATGATGTGGCGAAGTTCATGGTGGACACGCTCCGCGCCCTGCCGGACAAGGGTACACTCAAAACCACCAACAAGGCCGCATTCGAGGCAATCTGCCATTGGCTCCACAAGGCACCCCGGACGGTCATGAAGGAAATCAAGGAGGACTAAATGTACAACAAGGCCAAACGCTACAGCATCCCGGCATACAAGGAAGCCAAGGGCATGCGCGGTGAACTCATTCGCAAGGTGGTGAACTATCTCCATCGAGTGAATGATGACACGACCATCCCTACCTTCCGTCACAACGCGCACTTTGCCATCCTCACGGCGCACACGATCGAGTCGCGTGAACGGTGCGAGGACGGGACGATGATTGACTTGCAGTTCTATTCCCCGGAGGCCGACAGCATGAAGCAGGTATGCGCCGAGGAACTGTATCGACAGGTCGAGGCATGGATGCCTCGTCGCATCGAGGACAAGCGCATCCGCGTACGCCTGGACGGTACCAACGGCATCACGAGGTACTTCAAGGTATAACCGACCGTGTTTACCGGATCCCCCGAGAAAGGGGACCCGGTGTCACATCGTATGGGCAACATGACAAACAAGGAGACCATTATGAAGAAGCTCTTGCTTATTACAATTACGTTGCTTCTTGCAACCGTGGCTTTTGCCGACAAGCCCTCGGGCGTGTGGCGTTTTGCCCGTACCAACTCCATGCATTCTACCGCGTGGAACCATTACGGAACCCTCATTGACCTGGGCGACAGGCAGGTATGCCAGTATGTCGGCCAGATTAACTTCCCGGCGAACCGTGACGGCAGATGTGACGATATCCTCATTCTCCACCTGGCGAGAGCACAGGCCATGGAGGAAAACGGCAAGATTGTCGGCCTATGGTGCGCCTATGACTGGTCCTACCCGGACATGGGTGGCAACTTCATGACCAACGATGTGTACCGCGAGAACTGCCCGGACATACTGGCCACCGTGAACGGGGGCTTCGATGTGATAGGGGAATACTGGTTCAAGCCTACCGAGAACCAGGCCATATATTATGAAGACGGTGCGCCCATACGGCAGACCCTTTCCAATACCAGGGAGACCCTGGACAGGTTCGACAAGAAATACGAGAACCAAATCCGGTACCGAGATACCTATGACTGGATTCAGTTGAGGCCCGGATACGGATGGGACCAATGGGAACGACCGGGTAGCGTGTACGGAAAACGAATGGGTAAGTAAAAGTTTACATAGCGGCGGTGTTGGTTGCCATGCGACCACCCGTTTGCTACATTTGAAGAAACAAGAGAGGTGTATTATGGATAAGGAACTTTTAGAGAGACTTTTGGGAGTGGTGAAGGACGCTGCTGAACAGTTCGGGGGTATTTACTCCCGGATTTGGGACGGCCTACGGAAAGATCCAAATTCCGTGTCGAATGTAGCGTTCCTATCCATCTACAAGGACTGCAAGGACGCGATGGACTTCGCCCTGGCATACGAAATGCCGGAAAGCTCCATCTACACGAAGTACAGGATGCCGAAAAATGCACGATTCCGTTAAGAACTACTGGAAACTGGGAAAGGACCAATTCGGGGATACCTTGTGGATGGAGAAGCCGCGCAAGGCCCCCAACGGATACTGGGAGACCTGCATGGTCCACCACTACGGGAAGGGTACCTATCCCGGTAAAGGTAGTAGCCGACTGTGCGCCTGCATGGCCGACTATGTGATGAACGCGACCGCGTTCGAGGGCGTGGTGCCGGAGGAAAAACGGTACAAGTTCCTCGAACTCATGAGGGCCATCGTCATCAGTAGCCGCTATCACTGGATGCTCAAACGCGGCAACACCGGAATGGCCGAAGTCGATGGTGAAGCCAAGGCCCTGCGTAGGTTCATGCCTTGCCCGCCCCCGCAGGGAATTACTGAAACCCAACGAATTAGCCAGTTTGTCATACCCGGCCTGATTTACTTGGTGGACGATCTTTTCAAATGACCTACCGTGTGACCAAGGTCCCCCGGATCGGGGGACCCGGCGTCATATCGTAGTGACACACACAAACAAGGAGAACAACATGGTTCATTTACCTCTTGATGACCGCTTCATCCCGCAGCCGCGCACCACCGTGGACGGCAAGCAGGTATGGTGCGTGTATGACCGCGAACGCAAGGGATACTCCACCTACACTTGCCACGGCAAGTACAAGAGCAAGCGCGAGTGCCAAATGGCAATCGTGCTCTGGAATGTCCAGAAGGGGGAGGCCTGGTTCCGATGAAACGCAAGACCTTCAAGTGCAAGTTCAATCCCGCGCAAGCCATGGATGAACACAACATCATCGGCGCGGAATATCCCATGTCCTACGGCATCAACATCAACCGCAGGGACATGATGAAAGGCATCCCGGAGAAGAAGCAGGAAGACTATGACCCGAAATTCATCGAGTGGTTCGTGAACTTCCATGCCGAACTACTCCGCATCCAGGACTGGGACAGGTTCCCCGAATGGATGATGCCGCTTTTGAAGAAACGCGCCGAGGAACTCCACGAAGGACTTCGCTTCAACCGCTAGGAGATTTCACACATGCAGGCATCCATCAAGCTGTTCAAGATGAACCCCGACAACCGGGACTACCGCGTGGGCGTGATTTCCCGACTGGGCGAGAAGGCGTTCTCCGCGCACGACAGCGCGGGCGTTCCGCACTTCATGCGCCTACGCAGGGACGAGCACGCGCTCGACCTGCGCCATGAGAATATCCCGACAAACGACGGCAAGGTTCTCGCGGTCGAGGGCATGATTCACCCGGTCCCGATTAGAACGCAGACCGGGACCTTCATGTTCGACCACCGCCTCCATGTGTTCTGGGTCAAGCCGGAGCGAGTTGGAAACCGGGCAGACCTCGATGGTTCCTTCATGGACGCACGCGGGTACAGGTATTTCGCCAGTACCCGGATGGCTACCGAGTGGATGTTCTCCTACCTCATTCCCATCATGCAGAAATCCAATGACTACCTTGTCATGAGCGAGACTACCGCTAAAATGGAGAAAGAGGAATACGCTAACATGATGGCCCGTCTGTATTCAGCGGCCAACGGTGACAACTACGGCCCCGAATACGATGTGCCGCCAGTCACCCAGGGCCCGCATACCTGGTGGGCCTCGCTACCCGAAACCGAAAAGTACCGCATTTTCCGCGAACACGAAGGAAAGTAAATGAGACGGATCGAAATTGAACGAGACATCGCCGCGCATACCCCGGTGACCGAGGACATCCTTGACATGCTGAACAAGTTGAAGGCATGGACACCGAAGACCCTGGAACAGGTCATCGAGGTGGGCAACCGCCTTATCCACGCGGCAAACGAGGACATCTTTTACAGCACATCGAAAGAGCGCAAGGCAGAAAAGGTACCCTACTTCATGGACATGAAGGGGAAGATGATTAAGTACCCCAACGGCATCGCGCACTCCACCGAGTACATCTATGTCACTGGGGTCGAGATTGACGATAAGGATTGGGAGACCACGGCAAACATTACCGGGGTTCGCCTATCCAAGTACAACCGCATCGGGAACGATACGGTCCAGTTGTACACCCTCCCTATCCGTTTCAGTTCCGTGGTGGACATGAAGGAAGATGCGGTCACCGTCCTGGTGTCAAATTACCGCGTCGAATACGCCATCGTGAGTAATTTCGCCGAATACAAGGATGTCGTGGCCAGGATGAAGGCATTCGCTCCCCTTGTGCAGAGCATCCCCGAAGTCATGACCCGAGACATTGTAAAGATTTCTTTACACAAGAAGTCCTTTACAAATGGCAAGGTCAAAGGCGATAATAAAGTAGAAGCCAAGAAACAATTCAACCCAAGAGGTAAAAAATGGCAAATTCAGCCTACATCTACAACGACAAACAAGGCAACATCGAAGTCATGCGCGGAGCCTTCGGCTACAACATCATCCTCACCCGCAACGATGGGGAATGGGACGGGCAGATGCACACCACGTCCGCGTGTGTCGGGGACTTCTCGAAAGAACGCCTCCAAGAAATCGTCACGAAGCTCCAAGAGTTCGTAAACTCGATTTGATGACAAAATCGAGATCCAAAGACTACCGTGTACACCAGGTGCCCCGTTCATAGGCACCCGGTGTCACATCGTATCCGGTGCAACAAGCGAGGCAACTATGACCATAACGCTCAATGACCCTATTCAGAAGAAGACCGAGACCAGGAAGGCCAATGACAATGTGAAGGCCTGTTCCGGTCCCATGTTCGGGCTCCTGTCCTCCACGGGAAACCGCGTGGACATATTCTCGGGCAAGAGCTTCTTCGACCCTGACAAGAAGATGATACAGCGAATTTACCTTAAATCGGCATACATCCGTTGTTCCCTGTGGTTCGACAAGGAACATGTGACATGCCTGGGGGTACAGATATGATGATGAAATGGATACAGAGGGACGGAATCAGGAAGAGCGTCGATATTGACGCAATCATGCGCCTGGAGTTTGTCCCGAACAAGGAATACGGTCGCCCCATGCTGACCGTGCTTACCTGCGATATCGTGGACACGATTACCGGACGCCCTTCGCTCCCCGGCGACCCCACCTATATCCCGGACATGGATACGGCAGAGGTCATGATTAGCCAACCGGAGGTGGGCAAGGATGCCTGGCGACTGTTCCGTATCCCGGACGAAATTCTGGAACTTCATGACTACATTCTCAAATGCAAGGCATCTGAGTGACCTACCGTGTAACGGATCTTCCCCGGTCCGGGGCACCCGATAGCACATCGTATGGGCAACAAGAAAACAAAGGAGAACACTATGCGTAAGGAATATGAAGCAATCAACAAATGGCGTGCAGCAATCGCTCCCCGTCTGTGGAATGCTTTTACCAATTCCACCATGGGCGATGCCGAACTGCCGACCAACCGCACTGATGCTATCAATGCGGCCTTCGATGATTTGCACCTGAAGGCCAAGGTTGTAGGTATCAAGCAGGGCCCGGTCATCACCCGCTACCTCGTACAGGTGGGTGATGGTGTCCGCGTACGCAATCTCCGCAACAATCTCGAAGACATCGCCATGCGCCTCGGTGTCTCCCGTAAGTCCATCCGTCTCGAATGCAGCGATGGCCTTATCGGTATCGAGGTGCCGAACGAGAGCCGTGCCGTTGTCCCCTGCCGTACCATCGTGACCCCCGTAAGCGGTGACCGTATCCAGTACGGCTCCATGGAAATCGGAATGGGTGTCGATATTCTTGGAAATCCGGTCAAGTTCAACCTGGCCAAGGCTCCCCACATGCTCGTGGCGGGCCAGACAGGCTCGGGCAAGAGCGTGTTTCTCAACTCCATGATTTGCAATCTGCTGATGAACAACAACCCCATGGAAATGGAACTGGTCCTAATCGATCCGAAAGGAACCGAAATGCAGGCCTATTCCGTTCTCCCCAATGTCGAGGTCATCAACAATGTGCAGGATGCAGTCAAGAAGCTCGCCTCCCTGGTGGACGTGATGGAAGAACGGTACAGGATGTTCACGGATGCTACCGCCAAGTATGGCCGTCCCGTCCGTACCCTCGATGACTACATGGAGACTGTCGAGGACTATCTCCATGGTACCAGGACGCGCAAGCGCATCGTGGTGGTGATAGACGAGGTTGCCGACCTCATGGCCTGCGACAGGCAGGGCATGGAGACCAGCATCGCCCGTATCGCGGCCAAGGCCCGTGCCGCGGGTATCCACCTGGTACTCGCCACGCAGCGCCCTTCCCGCGATGTCATCACGGGTACCATCAAGGCCAACCTGCCGACCCGCATCGCATTCCGTCTCCCGTCCCAGGTGGACTCCAAGACCATCCTGGACGAAATCGGAGCCGAATCCCTGCTCGGTCGCGGTGACATGCTTTTCAAGACTACTGACGGCGTATCCCGTCTACATGGATGTTGGATGTCCGATAACGACATCATGAACTTCATCAACGAGTACACCGGAACCATCAACCTTATCAACAAGAGCCGTGCCGCTTAAGGAGAAATCATGAAGAAACTGTTCAAGAGGATAATTGAAAAGAACAAATCCGCATACAAAAACCACCCGGTTCTCGATAACATCGTGCTGATTGTTTTGGAGACCATCATGGCATTGTGGAGCGGACTCGGTCTCGCGTTCGGCGATGTAGAAGCACACCCGGTATGGGCCATACTCGACTTCTTGTTGGTCATATACTGGGGAGGCTTCATTTGTCACTCATTGGACAATATCATCGGAAGGCATGATTGGAGGCATTTGCCTATCACAAATCCAAAAATCATCCAACTGATTTACTCCCTCGCGCATGCCGAGAAGGATATCGAAGATGGAAAGATAGCCTGGACGGGGAACTTCTACGACCCGTCCAAGGAACGCATAGAGGCGACGAGGGTTCCTATCGAGGAATACCTGGTCGATCCTCAGCCTACCGTGGACGAGAAGGCCCCCGAATAGAGGCACCCGGCAGCACATCGTATCGGCAGAAAACAAAAACACTCATCCCAAAAAGGAAACAACAAAATGCTCAACTGCAACTCCTACCTCCGCGCTCAACTTTCCAAGGCCTACGAAGCCGCTAAGAAGGTTATTACCTCCGCTGAAATTGAAAAGGAATACATCAAGATGGCGAAGGCGGGTTCGCAGGCTGCCAGGGACACTTTGTTCAACCTTTACATCCCGTTCGCCATCACCGGGGCACGTTCCCGTTCCTACGAAATGTACAGCGGCGAGATGGGTGACCTTATCAGCGCGGCTGCCATTGGTTTCAACCGCGCCCTTGAACTGTTTGATTCCAGTCTCGGCTACGAATTTGGTTGCTATTACAAGTGGCACATCAAGAACGCCATGAACAAGGAACTCTATGGCGACTCCGTGGTCGCCGTTCCCGAAAACTTGCAGAAGCCCGCAAAGGGTCCCGATGGCAAGCCGCTTCTCGATGAAGACGGTCAGCCCATCAAGCGCAATCCGGTCACCATCGTTTCCGGCGATACCCTTGTCGGTGACGATGATTCCAAGACTACGCTCATGGAAACTTTGTGTGCCGAAGGCGAGAACGGCGCAGAAGAAGCCGAAGGCCGCGACCGTAGCCGTCTTGTGGACGAACTCCTCTCGTCCCTCCCGGAAATCGAATGCGATGCCATCAAGAAGATGGTGATGGAAGATGACCATGTGTCCACCCGCGAATGGGGCGAAAGCCACGGCTGCTCCCACGAATGGGCCCGCAAGGTCAAGAACCGCGCATTGAAGCGTCTCCGCGAGAAGATGAGCGAAATGTACATCGAGGATCGTTTGGCGGTGTAAATGTCATAATAAATGTCATAATAAATGGCGGTATAAATTATGATTGTTTGCGACCATTGCCAACGGTATGCCACCTCGGCTTGCCAGAACTGCGGGTATTTCAGCGACCTCTACGGGAGCATCACCGGGGAGTATTCCGGTGGATGGGTAACCCCGGAGGAAGCCGACCGTGAACTCCGCGAAATGTTCCCGGAAGACTTCCATGGAAAGTTCGCCACGAAGATGATACTCGCCTACAGATTTGTCTCCCGCGTTCTACTCCCGTTCCTCCTGTACGAGAAGTGGAACCGCCCGAGACAATACATCAAGGGCGCGTATTACCCGTGGGAACACCAGACGGCCAGTTTACCACCACGGGAAATCCCGGAAACCGGTTTACCATTTTAATTTTTAATTTTTGGAGACAGACCATGCCTATCGAAGCCAAAGTAGAAGAAGCCATCAAGAAGAATAACGGCGTTATCCCCATGGAACACGTAAAGGCATCATGGTGGTCCGACGACCACCAGGAACGCATTCGCACCGAAGACGGTACCTACATTGATCTTGGGCAGCTTCGCTTGCTCTTTTGGGAATTTGCCAAGGATGACATGCCCAAGGAATCCATTGACAGGTATCTTAAAGAGAACAAGGCTCTCGACCTGGCCGTGTACGGCAACGTAGCGCGAGTATTCTGGTATAGAGACCATGCCCGTGATTTCCAGACAATCACCGATGGCCGAAAGTTTTGCGAAACATTCGCCATGCAGATTCTTGTCCACCCGTCAATCAAGACGTGGATGGCCGCGGAAATGCACGACATCGCCATGGATGTCTACCGTAAACTGGGACATCAGCTTACCGATTTCGTGACGGACAGTTTTGCCCTCAAGACCCCGGAAACATAAGGAGGCACCATGGACGTAGTAAGGGAAGAAAAGTTTGAAAATGAGGGCCTGGTGAAGTGCTATGACCGCCAGGGACGCATCGTTGAAATCGCATTCCTGCAATCGGGCAACGGTTGCACCATCCAGTACATCGAGGCCCCGGCAAGACCGGACGCCCTCCCCGATGAACGCATCGTCCGTTGGAAAAGCGGCGAAGTGTTCCGAACCTGGAAAGAAGAAGGTAAAACAAAGTTTACGAGGTTGAAAGATGAACAGGACTGGCACTATTGATGGCAACGCCACATCCCGATGGGATTCGTTTCTCGCCTACAACAGGGCCGATGTGATGCTGCTGAAGCACATCGAGGAAATCGAATACGCCCGTTGGTTGGCTGAACTGAAACGCCGTTGGGGCATCTTCTGGCGCATCCCGTACTGGTGGCACCACGGCAGACCCCCCGTATGCCACGCAACAAAGAAAGACTAAAAACGAGGATTTTTAACATGGAAACAAACAACAATACCATGCATAACTTCTTTAAGGAAGCCAAGGATCTGTTGGGAGTGTCAGGCAAACTTGACAATATGAGTCATCCGATATGGAGAGAAGTCATGCGTACAGCTAAAAAACTAGCCAGGGCGTATGTCGAGGAAGTGACTAATGCTGAACCAAACCCGGATATTCACTATGAGATTACTTGGGGGCATGAAAACGATAATAAGATAGATGGCGTTTGGAAAGACGCTATATTACTAGAAAGCAAATGGACCGGATTGTATTTCAAGAACATTGGTGACAACGACCAATGTGACGAGTTTGAATACATAAAGGAAATCAAGGTTTTGTCTTAATACAAAGTAAAGGAGGTAATCATCATGGAACCCACATCACTTGAAGTATCGCTCCTTGACATCGCCCTGCATCAGCGCATCAAATCGACTGACTTCCCGCTGAAATGCAGAGCCATGTACTACTTCGCCAAGGGTCGCCACGCGCACCAGGACCGCAAGGCATCCGGCAAGCCGTACTTCGTGCATCCCCGAGGCGTTGCGTTCATCGTGATGATGCTCGATGGAACCAACGCCGAGATCAACGCGGCACTCGCGCATGACCTGCTCGAAGACACCGAAACGTCCTTCCCTGAACTCCTGACGGTCGCGAACTCGGTCGAATGTGCCGAGCTGTGCTCCGAACTCCGTAACAACCCCTTCCGCATCGACGAACTGGGGAAAGAGGAGTACATGAGCAAGAAGCTGGAAGGGTTGTCTGATTCGGCCCTATTCGTCAAGCTCGCGGACATGCTGTACAACTCGTACGATGACCCGGCAGAGAAGGCCCTCACCCGCATGTACCACAACGTGTGCAACGTTCTCCTGAAGCGCAAGATGTCGCCCAAGTGCGAACACCTCGCCCGGATGATCCTGCTTGCATAATCGGGACAGAAATCGGGACAACTGTCCCGAAAATTTTTTAATTTTTGACAATCAGGACAACCGTTGCCTACAAACCGAGGAATTAAACCATGAACATGTATAACCACCCGCTCAACAACCCTCACGTATTCTTCTTCGAAATCAAAAACAGCAAGACATATGATGTAGCCTATTCGCTGCCCTACAGCCTTGACGACAAACCTGCCGAACAGGATGTAGACGACCTCGCCAAGCACCTGGCAGACGCCATCAAGGCTAAACGGGAAGCTCTCGGGTGGGAACACCCCGACCTGTTCTACCGCATTTGCCACCACAGCCCAATGGAATCCGACATGGGCCTGGATATGGCATTTGACATCTACCACAAGGTAAGCAAAATCCTGGATGGCAAGGAATAGCCTACACACATCAAGACCTTAAAATGGCAATCGGGGCATGCGGTCCCGGTTGCCATATTTTTCATTTTTTACTAAATTATGGGTATGAAAGAATATAGCTGGACAAAATACTTTATCCCCCCTTTCCACAACGACGAAATTTGTACCGACACCATCTGGGATTCCGCCGCGAACAGGACCACTACTTCATCGTCGGAAGCCGCATTTAAGGGCACCGCAGATGCCCATTTCAAGGCCCTGGCAGCAGCCATGAACGCCAAGATGAACGGTACAGAACTCCCCGCGAAGATGTCCTTTGGACACCCGGTCTACGAAGGCACCATGAGCGACTCAATAGTAAGGTTCAAGGCAGACGGCGAGGAGATTGAACTGCATGTCCGCGGATGGGGTTTCTTGACTGGCCGTAAGCGTCTGGGCCCGAATGTTGCCGCTGCCATCCAGGACGAATACGGGCAGTTCATAGTGGACTGCATGAATTCCATTAACACCGATGCGGAGGCCTAGATGGGCGAACTGTACGATATCGAAAAACTTTTTGAAATTCTCCATAGGGAATATGGGGATTATGTCATCAAGGAGACCGCCAAGGTCAAGGACTGGGACACCGAGCGCGACGAGGAAATGGAATGCGAGCGAACCTTGGTCAGGCTTTGCCCGGCACCGGGCAAGAAAGATACGTTCGGATGCACCATCGCGGACGATGTTTCAATTACAGTGAACGGTCGTTCCGTGCTGTGGGAAGACGTGAACGACGCTGATATTGCCTACCTCCGCGACTATGTGTACAAGTGGCTCCTATCCTATGCGGAGGACCCCGAACAGATCTATTCCGGCTACACACCGGACAAGCTCCTCAACTGGAAGGAACTGCCGTATCTTCCCGGCATTTCTGCCACTGCACTTCAGCAGATGCGCACCAGTGCCGGTTTCATCATACAGAACCGTTCCGCATTGGGCGAGTATTTCACCGAAGATGAAATCGCGGGAACTGCACGTTTCCTGGACAAGCTTTCACACATCTATCCGATAGGTACCTAATGGATATAGTACAAACACTCGGCCTGGACAAACCGGGCAAAAAGGAAAATGTCGTGCTCAACCTGACCCATGCCGACCTGGATGGGGCAGTCGCCGGTATCGTGGTCAAGAACGTGTTTCCGAACGCGATTACGGTCAAGACCAACTATGCCGGTTCCGGCGACTATAACACGGCATGCGACGCGATTACCGGCCTCTCCTACGAGGCAATCATCTTCACGGACTTCTGCCCCGATGACAACATGGTACAGTTGATACACTCCGTGAACAAGCCGTACCTTGTTATCGACCATCACCAGACGGCGAAGGTGCGCGACGAGGACGAACTGGGCCTCTACCTGGTCAATACGAAGGTATGTGGAGCACTCCTTACCCTCTATAATTTCTCGAAATTCGCCAATTTGGACCATTTGAAGACCCTGTGCGAGGTCACCAATGACCACGACCTGTGGATCCGGAAAATGGTGCCGCTTTCGGACAACCTGAACACCCTTCTCTATGAAATGGGATATGACGAGTTCATGGAAAAATTCATGAATGGCATCGAAGGTTATAATCTACCTTCAGATGTACTCCCAACCCTCGCAAACCACGACAAGGAAGTAGACGAGCACATGTTCAGGTGTGAGCAACATAAATTACCTTACAACGGTTACTATATCGAAACGGACCGTTTTAACAGCGATATTGTGATCCGACTCCTGGAACACTATGACTGGCTTGTACTTGCGGGAACAGAGGAGCCCTCTCCCGGCATCACGAAACTTTCCTTCCGAACCAATAGGAAAGACATCAATATCGGCCAGTTCTTGAAGGACTTGGGCCGCGGTGGCGGTGGCCATCCAGGTGCAGCCGGCCAGTTAATCCCGACAGCCGAGAAGGACGAATTTATCAACCAGGTGGCCGAAGGCCTGTTCGGTCCACACTAAAAGGAGGTCTCTATGACCATACAGGAATTGTCTAACAAGGTCAGGGAATGCATCGCCTACAAGCTCGAAATGCCCCCGGACAAGGTCAACGAGGAAGACGACATCGTGTCAGACCTCGGTGCCGATTCACTCGATACGGTCGAAGTCATCATGGCCGTCGAGGACGAGTTCGAGGTCGAAATCCTCGATACCGACGCGGCACGCCTGCATACTGTGGGTGATTACGTGAACTTCGTTGCCGAGAAAATCGGCGTTCACATCGACGCATGATTGACCGGGTCCTGCCAATGGTAGGTCTCGGTGCACATCTGTTCAGTATCTACAACAAGTAGATCCAGATTAGAGAACCTGAAACCCTTGGAATTTATGACCTCATAGGCCGAAATTCCGGGGTTTTTATTTATGTAGTGGTAGAGGTAGCGGATGACCATGCCGTGCGACACGGCCACGAAAGAATCCACCCCGTTCTCATGCTTGATATTGTTTGCCAGTTCGCTCAGGATGGCCTTGGCGCGTAATTCCATGGTCGATGGGCGCATTGGCACGAGGGTCTCGAATTCGGCCTGGGTAATCTCCCAGAACTTGCGCGGGCCCAGGCCCTTGCAATCGAATTCCCCTAGCTCGTTGCTGACCTCGTTCGGGTATTGGTCAAACAGGAGCTTGGCCGTGCTCAGGCAACGCCTCGTAGGCGAGCTTATGATGGTCTTCCTGGCTTCATCAGGTATATGGCAACCCACACGTTCCTCCCAGTCTTCCGGCTTGTCCAGGAGCGTTATATCGGCGTTCTCGTAGCCGGCAGCCATGGTGCCGGACATATTGGCCGCAGTGGGTGCATGCCTGATGAAATAAATTTTCATTTTTTCTTTTTCTTGATTTCGAAGGTTTTACCAAGTATCTTGATGTCGAGTATGCCGCCATAGGAGAACGTGACACGCAGGACTTCACCGCTTGTCAGCTTCTCTACCTTCTTGACATCCTGCAGGGGGATGACCTGGCAGTCATAGTTCTTTTCCTTGCAGAGCACGATGTTCATGTCGGATGCGTTGGCAAACGCGGCACAGAGCAGAATAGCAATGGCAAATACGGTCTTCTTCATCATTCAAGTCCTTTCCTGGATTCCTTATCCAGTTTATGACCTACGAGCCAGAGATAAATTTTCCACAGCCAGGTACTCTCTGGACCGAACCATACCGACCGGTCGTCCAGGTAGAAGTCGCAACGGATCTTGCGCCCGAAGTTCTCCTGTTCCCATCCGCGCTCGGTGTAGTCACCGATTACATTGGCGTTCACGTTGGCGAAGAACAGCCCGTTCCTGGTGCAGAACTGGACAGCCTCGTTCCTGTATTCACCATCGGGGAAATCCTTGCCCCCGTAGTTCTCGCGGCAAGTCCACAGGATAACCTTGTCGCCCTTCT
>JAEIGA010009826.1_pt1 | contig 14495 bp, 9 predicted proteins | sample 9270691 | NCBI WGS metagenome assembly JAEIGA01 (sample SAMN17057246, study PRJNA624740) | gut metagenome | biome: biome; isolation source: fecal sample | host: Bos grunniens | place: China: Xizang | collected 2019 | reverse complement strand
TTTCAGATACTGTGGGGAACTTTATATGAAATTACCAGAAATCAAAGGTGAGTTCGATGTGTATGTCGGTAATGGGTTGACCAGTAAAACCACAAGAACATACAATGCAGTGCATCTGATGGCAGATGGTCACTACTATACTATGTCAGACTGTTCAGAGTTCATCCCAACTGTGATGGTAATCCCAGTCAAATCTGAATTAACACTTTATGAGGCAATCGATGAGTAAAAAATATTATGAATTGACAGACATTCTAAACGCCATAGACTCTGTTCGTTGTGATGACTGCTCAAATGATGAATATAAAAGGTGTGCACTGTGCCAAATTGACACAGTAAAAGATGCAATACTTGAAAAGCCAAATACAACCATAGAAGAAGGTAATTGGTTGTACAAAAAGTGGTCAACAGAAGACGACTGGGGATATATAAATCATCGGAGCATAGAGTGCTCTATCTGTGGGCAAGAATTTTACAACGGTGAGCCATCGGACTACTGCCCTAGGTGTGGTGCACAAATGAATGAGGTAATTAACAAATGACAAAAGAGGAAATTGCAAAGGGTATAGACTGTTGTAGTGAATTCCTATGCGGAGAATGCCCATACAAGGTCTACCACAGCCACGATTACCCAATTAAGTGTATACATCACCTTATGGTAGATGTAAAGAACTGTAAAGACATCGGTGTAAGTTATATCTCAAAAGAAAAAGAGAATGAAATAAGACTTGCATTGATGCTACTCACAAAAGCAATCTTGAGAGTTACAGTTAACACATATGTTGAGCAGGGAGAACGAGGGGCAAAAGAAGTAATTGACATATTGTCCCAAGTAGAAGAACTTTGTGGGGTAACAGAAAAAGATGGGGGAGCAGAAACCTGAGTCTTGAATATATGAGGAGTGCAAAGAATGAGCGACAGATATGATTTTATGTCATTAGTAGATGACATTTTCAAAGAGAGTAAAGACACCGAAGATATGTGCAACAGATATGTTCAGTTAAAGAAAGACCTTGATAGTATCTTCCAACAAAATCTTGCATTAAGAAAAAGTATGGGGGTATGTGACCAATGATAATCAGAGAACTTAACTCAGATACTAAATCAATTACTGTGACCTTTAACTATGATGAGTGCAGATGCCTTTGTAACTCATTATATGAAGTAGCACAACTTGACATTAAGAAAGACAAAGACTTTAACTCAACCTACGCAAAAACAATTGAAATGTTCTCATTAGTAAAACACGGAATGTTACCAGAGTTTGAATTGAGACACATATATAATCTCATTGCAAAAAATAAAGACATTACATTAGAAGGAGAATAAAAAATGAACACTAACAATACTGCAACAGGAATTGCATCCAACAGTACGTCTAGTGTCTACAACTACTCAACTAGTTGTAAGTATAGACTACCTTGCGGATGGTGTGACAGAAGAAACTGTCTCTGTACCCATTACTCTTATTCGTACACCACTATTACAGGTACTGCCAATGATGGTTACTATGCAGATAACAAAATTAGTTTAACCTCAAAGGTAGATAATAACTTCACTGAAAAGAACTCGGTGGATGGTGTAGTCTACACTGAAGGTACAAGAAGTGAAGCAACATTCGCATCGTCATCTGTTACTAACATCTAAATGAAAGTAGTAAAAGATAACTATAGTGATGGCTATTGCGGTGGGTGTGGCAAGAGAGTAGATTCAAGGTGGATGGTAGTAGATAATGATGAGGATAATGTCATTGCTTTATGCCATACTTGCCTAATGGAATTGCTCGATGCTATCATTAGAAGAGAGTAAAAATTGAGTGATGCATAACATCGCTGCTAAATTCGTGTGAAAATAGGCATAGTATAACCTTAATCAAAAAGGCTAAAGGCTCATACTATACTCTCTTAAAAAATAATGTTTAGATATATTGACAAAACTGCCATTTTTGTTTATAATAATAGACATTACACATTTACTTAAAACTCCGAGGAGGATGCACTTTTACTTGTGTACCCTCCTCATTCTTATTTATATCCACGGAAACCTACCAAAAACTTCACAGGAGAGGTGCAAATGCATTTGACCACTAACTATACCCCATAAGTACTTCTCCTCTTAAAAGGTCAAAATTTCCAATTACAGTATGACTTTACTTAACTAAAGCAACCTACAACATTTACTCTGCAACTTTCACATCTATATGTTATACTATCACAAATGATGTTAAAGCACTCACACTTTACTAAACTAAAGTGCAACCCAATAGTTGCACCATTACACTTTACTACTTTATCACTTCACTACGCTAAAGTGCCACCCCCTATAATTTAAAAAACATTTATAAAATTTAATATGTGTTTACAGAAGAATAGGGTAGGGTGAAAATTCCCTAAAATAATTTATATATATTATTATATATATTCATGATAGCTTCATGAATATACATGTAATATATTATATTAATATATATTATTAGGGATTTTTTCGGGTAGGTACTGTTTTAAAAATCAATAAATATATAAGCCGAGCCACCACCCCCTCAAATTGATGGCAATTAGGTTGTGATAAAGTTGTATATATTTGTATAGCAGTTTATTGTGTAAAAAATTATTTTGGAGAACCTTATGGCTTACAAAGACATTATGAAGTCAGAAACCAAATCTGACTTAAAGAATAGTTTGAAGAAAAGGTCTGACTATCATAAGACAAGACAGTATGGGTTAAGTCCTTTTTGTTCTCTTGGAGAGGGAATAGAGAATAGTCAGAAGATTTGTTTTGATGGGATGAAACTAACTGACATATACAGGACAATTAGAAAGGCTACATTTGATGCAGAGCCTGGTGATAGTCTTGCAGTTAAGTACAAAGATGACTATGGTACCAATTGTGAATGTAGAATGACACAATCTTATACTCTTGGACAGTGGAAGTATAAAGATGGTAAGCATAGAGGTTGGTATACTACTGAAAATGCTTGTATGTTTTTATCCTATACTGCAAGAGACCATAGGGATAGTTATTTAGAAATTATTAAAGGTAATGAAGGAGAGAATATGAAAAGAGACTTAATGGAATCATCCGATGATAAGATTACTTTAAAATATAGAGGCATCATATATACTTGTGAAGAGACCCCCATTAGGCAATTGACACAGGGGGATAAAGTTATCCTTGTCTTGGGTAGAGATGTGAAGGGAGTAGGGACATTTGTTAAAGTGTCCGATGTGTCAGTTGATAGGGGTGGAAGAACCCAATATTGTATTGCTGTAGAGTTAACGGAACCAGAGACCACTTACTATACTGCATGGCAATACTCACCCTTTGTGTACAAGGTAGTGAACGAAACTGATGATAGTGAGAGAATTAATTTGTCGGACAAAACTGCTTCAATTAACATTGTATTTCTTGGTACACCTGGTAGGTTGAAAGAGATAGAAGACAAATATAATGTCTCTTCCGAAAGAGTAAATTCATCTATTATTAAGTTGACAGGTAAGTACACTGATATAATGAGATATGCTGAGGACAGTGGTAGAGTTAATGACGTTGTTCTTAATGAAAAAGTTCTTAAAGAAGCACCTGATATGTTCGGTTATATGACAGACGATGAGATGGATGCAGATGACCAGGCAAGAAGGGATAGACTTGAAAAGGAACTTGCAGACAGAAGAGCAAGAACTCTTGATAAGAGGAATCAGTGGCAACAACATAAACCTACTTATGATGATGCAGTAAAGAGATTCCAAAATAGTGCAGGTAAAGTATTAGAACAGTTAGCACATAAGTTTGAGTCTGGTAAGTTACTTCAGTGGAGTGCTTATGAGACACCCTTGGTTGAAATTTATAAACAGTATGGTAATGATAAAATTGTATTCAAGCCAACTGGTGACAACAAGAAAAATTGGTTGGATACCATAGTTTACTCCTTGTCTACTGGTAAAGTTAATTTTAATTATTACAAAGATGACATTGGCAGATATTTGGATGCCTATGACCAAGTTGCAAAGTTAGTAGACAGTTGTGCATCAGTAGTTTCTGATTGGGCAGGCTTTATTGAAGACCAAAATAAGCAATCTACCGATAAGGCTATCAGTCGTTTCTTGGGAAGTTTTGTTGACAATCCAAGTAATATTGATTGTGCATTTGACTGCTCCAATCCTGGGCATTATGCTCACGGATGTAGATACTACATCTTCTCGGTTGATGGTAAGGTTTACCACTATGAGGATTATGATAGTGGTGCTTACACTAATAACCATGTCCATCAGATAAGATGCTTTGATAGAATTGATATTAAAAACTATGTGTGGGATGAGAGCAACCCTGTGTTAGACAAAGTTGACCCAAGTAGGGTTGGACTTTCCGTTAAGGGAGACCTTTATGGTTCACAGTATCTTCTTGGTGGAGTTGTTAGATTGCCTGCATTAACTAGTGGCAAAGGCACTCCTACTGAAAAAGTTGTTAGACTCGGGTACTACACTTCCCCAGATAAGGTAAGGCACTCAGTTTACTTCTACTCCAATGAGAGGGATGCTATGAAAGCACAAAGCCAACTTGCAGGATTAGTTCCAAATGGCTCTGTACAGGTTAATGTTGCTGGTCAGACTTCTGAATCAGATGCAAAGAAAAAAGGATTTACCTTAATCGAATCTTCTCACAGAAAAAAGAAAAAAGGAATCCACATTAACAAAAATGCAGGTAATGTAGAACACAACATCAATATGTTCAATATGGCTAACAGTCCTGTCGGAGGTCCTTGCAACAATCCTATCAGTGGTCCTATGGGTGGAGATGTTTGTTGTGAGTCACTGAATGAGTCTTCTAACTTACCAGAGAGGGATAAACTTATCTCTGCATTAAAGACCTTTGATAGAAATGGTAAAGTTTCCGAGAGAGGTTCTTGGAAGGTTGCTAATGGTGGATATGACCTTGCATTTGAAGTTTATTACAAAGGTCAACCTGTTGCACAAGGAATGACTGATGGAAAGATTAAACTTGACTTTGATACTTCTGAATTTGGTTTTACAAAGGAAGATTTGAAGAAAGCAATTTGCAGTGTATACAGTGATATGTGTGAATCCATTGAACCTATGTCACAAGAAGAGTATGAGGACACCTTGAAGAAGATGGCTACTGACCATTATAGAGGATTTGATATTCTTCACTCCACTTGGCACATTAAGAGCGGAGAGGGCAAAGAGGATGTCTGGGATTCTTATGCTTTCATTTGGAATGGCAAGATGTTCCCAGATGAAGTATATGATGGGCTTGACTCATTAGATAAGACTAAAGAAAGAATTGACCAAATTATTAAGGAGAACCCAAAGAGATTTGGTGAACTCGTTTATGACAGAGAGGTTGCAGACAAGTGGAAAGACACCTTTGATGTTATGTCACCACAAGAAGTTGCAGACACATTCAACCGAGAGGTCAAGGATGGGGACAATACCTATTCACCCAAGAAGAAGTATGAAGGTCTTGACGATGACTTCGATATGTTTATGAGAGGGATTTAACTCCCTCTCATCTATTGACAACCGATGAGAATAATTGTATAATTATTTGATACTTAAAAATAAAACTACTGAAAGGACATAATACATATGGCTAAAAGTAACAAAGAACTGTGGCTTGAAAAGTATCCATTTGGTTATTATAACAACGAGAGGGATAAGGGCACAGGTGCGGAAGTCATTGATAGCACTCGTCAAGACTTTAATGACTTTGATGACGATGACTCTGACTTCAATATTGATTGGGATGAGTATGAAAGAAACCTTGACATAGATGATGATATGAGCGACGAGGAGGATGATTTCCACCACGCAAATCTCTATGGCGGTGACACTACATATTGTGTAGACTGTGGTACTAAAAAGGTTTATGGTGAGGATGGTTACTCCTACTGCCCCTATTGTAATGAAAGAGCAGAAGAAGAGTGGGGCAGAAAGAATGAGGATTTTGTTGAGGACAGAGATGAAGATTTAGTTGCTCTTGACGAAGTATACCTCAAAGAAAGCAGAGAAGTTACAACTCTTGTAATGGATATGATTGAAGAGGGCATGGTTTCTGCAGAAGATGTTGCAAGAATGTGCCTCAACTATTTGAGTGAGGATGATGCAGAGGATATTGCAAACACCCTTATCGACGATGACATTGATACTTATGGAAATGTAAGACAGTACACAAATGCTCTTCTTGATATGTGTGAGGAAGGGGCACTTTCTTGGGATACTCTTGCTTTAGAGTGCCTTAACTATATGAGTGAAGATGACGTAAGTGATATGGCACACTCAAATGAACTCATTGATGATGAGGAAGAGGATACTAACACCGAGTTTGACACATCAGAACTTGCGGAGAATTTCAGAGACTTCTTAATTGAAAATGGTTTTAGAGAAGATTGTGTAACAGTTACTGAAAAATATAATGATTGGCATATTGTCTCCTATAAGGATGATGGTAACGGAGAGGGTGCAGTTGAGTTCTTTGATATGGATGGAGAACTTGAAATTGATTGCTCTGATACATTCTTGGTTGCATCTGACTATGAGGATTTACTTGATACATTCAGAAGTGACGTAATTCCCTACATTGAGTACGAGGATGATGTTGACAGTATCAGTGAGTCTACTTCCTTAAATGAGGATGACACTAATGGTGACGGAGTAAACTCTTTTGGTGAAATCCTAAATTCTTTTGCAACAAAGAATGGTAAAAAATTTGCTGAGTTTGTTAAAAGTGCTATCAACCTTATCCCAGATGAGAATGTTAAAGAGTTGGTAACAAAACTTGCAGAGGAGTGTGGAAACTCTAAACTTGTGGATGAGGCAAAGAACACCCTTGTGAAAATGACTGACGGATTAATTCCACCTGAGGCAGTTAAGAAACTCAACACTGTCGCTGACCTGTTCGATAACTACAATATTATTGAGTTGTCCAAGAATAATCCTAAAATCTTAAAGTTCTGTGCTGTTGCATTATCAATTTGTTGCCCAACTGGTATTTTGGCTACCATTCTGCTTTCAATCATTCCTAAAGACTGCTATCAGAAACTTGCCCAAGAACTTTGCAGGATTGATTCTTCATTAAAAGGAGTTCTTACGAAGTTTGTAACTGGTGAGGCTTTTAAAGAGTCCATTGCTAACACCAGTTATATGAGTGATGGCAATCTTTCAGAGGGATGGGCACACTTTGAATTTACCAGTGGCTCTAACCCTTACATAGCAAAGACTGAAGAAGAGAAGAAAAGACTTTGCAACAAGTGGGGCAAGGACTGTGAGTTCAAGGGAAACATCAATGGCAATGACTATTATGTGATTAATGATAAGACTGTTGAAACGCCATTCGTTGATGATATAGACGAGGGTAATGAGTTAAAAGAGTCTATCCTCACAAATGATGGTTATGTAACTCCTTCCGAGGGTGCAGTAGAACAGTTCCTTAATAAGTATGGCTTTGGTGATGACAGATATCAGAAAGATGTCTATACTGATAATGCTTCCAAAGGTAAGGAAATCATTGCATCTTTTGTAGATGGAATTAACTCTGCTGATTATAGAAGAATTTCCGAGAGGGCAAAAGAGTTCTTCGGTCAATGCCCTGTTGAAGTTAGACTTGGTAAAGAACATAAAGATGGTGAAGACCTTTGGGCAACTATTGTGTTTGATTTTGGTAAATGCCTAGTTAATGAAGACCTTGAAGGAAGATACTGCATCGTAGCAAGAACCAATGATGGTAAGTTCAAGTTCTACAAAGATGGTGCTTTCATTGATGATTATAAGGAAGCAACTATCTTTACTGATATGGATGAAGCAAGGTCAGAATGGTTTGATATAGATAAGTCTAAATATAAGAGAGTATTTATTCCTAACTATGATGAGAGTTCATTTGCTTCTTTGAATGAAAGTGATAACCTACATTTCATCGACAAATCAAAGAGAAGTGCTGTCTATGGTGAAGATGACTATGGCTACGATGAGTTCGATGTAAAAGATGATAACCCTCTCCCTCATATTAAAATGAGAAGAGGTAATAGACATATTCAGTTAGCAGACACTTCAAGAACTGGCGAGGAAGGACATCCTATTCAGGTTGGTTTGAGAGGGAGAGTAAATAAGTTTGAGTCTATTCTTAATGAGGAAGATGACCTGTATAAGTACAAGACCAGACAGGCTACCGATGATGACTATGACCCAACACTAAGTCAGGAAGAAGTTAAGCCAAACAGAGAACCAATGTCTCTACAGAGGAAAGCAACCATTGCTTACAAAAATAATGATGATGATTTCTTCTATAGTCTTTCAGATGATGAACTAGTTACCCTTTGGGTAGGTTGCTCTATCAATGACAATAATCCTTATGGAGCTCCTTATGATGATGAGGTTTACAATGCTATCAATGATAGACCTAATGCACGAGAGCTATTTGACAGGTCTACAGAGATGGTGCTCAATAAGATGACTGATTACTCTTTGAAGAAAGTTTATATTAGATACTTCAAGAAAAACCCAACTTGTGACAGAAGCCAAATGATTGCAGAAATTCTCACTGCAATCAAGAATGACTCTATGAATGAGGGGGTAAAGGGTAATTCCAAGCAACTCAAAGAAGGTGCTGGTGCAGGTTATACTTTAAGTGGTAAGATGAGCATCACTGCTGTTGAATCTTTAACTCCTATTAAGTTTGAAGATGCAGACTATGGCTCTTACGATGTAACATTCAACTGTGTTGCTCTTGGTAAGATTGAGGACTTTGAGTTCTACTCTTATATGTACGGTGATAAGATGGATAGTGCAGAAGTAGAAATTTCTGCTGTCAAGACTAATTTCTACTGTGGAGAGGGTATTGAGGACATTGAAGCATTTGTAAGAAATAACCTTGAAGAAGTTAAGAATTGCCTTGTAGGTGCTACTGTTCATATTGATTATGTATATGGAGCAGGTTGGATGCATTCTAAGTTCGATGGCACTATTGCAGAAATTGATAATACTGTAAAAGATAGTGATATTGTTTATGGAGATATCTTCGACATTGAAGTATTTGAGTTCGATGCAAAGATTAGGGATACTGATGTAATCAACTATGTTGACAAGGCAGTTACTGGTGACAACTTCTCTTATATGTACACTGTAATTGATGAGGATGGAAATCCTGGGGATGCTTTCTTTGAGGAAGATGATGCTATTGAGTATGCAAAGAGACACCACTGTCAAGCAGTTGACAAGACAGAGTACAAAGAACTTTTCGGAGGAGAAACTGAATGGTTAGACTCCGAGATTGTTTGGGAGAATCCCTATGAGGATGTATATGATGCTATCTACGATATGGCAGAGCAAATTTATAAGGGTTCGGAAATAAACTCTGATACTCTTGAGAGGGTTGCAAGTAGATTTTTCGACCTTTCTGATGAGAAAATGAATGAACTCATTTCTCGTTGGGAAAAAGAGGAACTTGACAACCAATGAGGATACTAAAGTTATAAGTATAAATTACTAAATGTAAAAGATTTTATACTTATAATTCCTATAACCTAAATATTGTATAAATTAGATAGAGGTCTCCTAACCCGAGACCTCTATCTTAACTAGTACAAAAAATTGCATTAGGAGAATATATATGAAGATTAAGAGACTTAATGAATCATACCCTTCTTCTTGCTATGCAGTATATGCTCTTGATAATGACACTGGTATTGAGTACTGTGCAGGTGCATACGAAACAGCAAGGGATGCTCATTATTGGATGGGAATGGATAGACTTGCAGATAGAGAATATGGGTATGGCAATTTCACTTATAGGATGGAACAGTGTGCAGAGTTCACCACAGAAATGGCAAAGAGTTCCTATGAACTGAATAATGTTAAGTTGGCAAATTATGATAAGGCTAATCTTAATGAAGATGTAGACCCATTAGCAAATCATAACTGGACTATGTACTCTATCAGTAACAGAGAGATTGAACAAAAGGCTACTGCAATGGTTAAAGACCTTGCAAGAGAGGGCTTTCTCCCCGTTGACAGTAAGTACACTGGTAGCAAATACTATGTAATTTGTCGTAAGAGAGACGAGAATGGTAGGGGCATTTGGAAAGCAGTACAGTACAACAACCAACTTGAGCCAAGGGTAATTGATATTACTTATGACCAGGCAACTGGTCGTGCACCAATGGATGATTTTGACGGTTTGAGAAGAGACCTCGGAAAAATGTTGCTACCTCAAAATGAGGGGGTGGAGTCAACTCCAAGCACAACTGTTGACAATGAGATACTGAAAATGGTAGAGAACACCTTGTCAAAGATGAGTTATGCAGGTATAAAATCTATGGAGTTCTTTGATAGGAATGGTCAAAGATTTTTAGATATTTCTATTTCTAGAAATGCAGACTGGTTTGACTACATGTGCTACAAGAAGGAACTTAAACAAGCATTTAAAGATGTCTACACTAATGTAGATGATAACTGCCTATTAGTAGATGTTACTGAATTTTATAAGAATACTACATCACTTGAAGAGGCATCTAACAAGAACTTTTATGTAACTGTTTATGCAAGAGACTCCAAGTCTGGTCCTGAAGAGGGTGGATATGTGACTTATGGTTGGGATGCTATTTCTTCCAAGTCATTTAGAGATGAAGAGTCTGCTAAGAGATACCAAAAGGATTTTGTAGATGGTGCAGAAATTTTAAGTGATGATGGAAATGGGTGCCTTGAAATCAGAGATGAGTGGGAGGATGAATACAAGGTTTGTATTGAACCTGCTCACAGAAGAGGTAAGGCAAATGCTCCTGCTCGTTCTTGGGCAGAGTCCGAACTTGACATCAAACCTGCAAGACCCTACTTTGATAGACAGGGCAAGAGAGTTGCAGAGAACCCAAGAGTAACACTCAAAAGAGAGAGGGAAAGAGTTGCCCTCAATAAAGAATTTGAAGATAGACTTAACTCTGCACAAACAAGAGATGAGTTTATTGATATTATTACTGATATGAAGTACAGAAGTATCAGAGATGACCACTATGAACTTATGGGTGCTACTGCTAAGAGATTGACAGAAGCAAAATATGGTGGAGCATTTGATGTTGCAGATGACCAATTCTTCACAAGAGAAGATGTTAACTCTGCAGCAGAGGAAGTTCTTGCACACGTTCAAGAGACATTCAATGGCAAGTTTGTTCTTGCAGGTTGTTGGTTTGAGCACGGCACATTTATTGTAAATATTCAGGATGATAATTTCAATGAGTATGAGGCATTTGCTCACGTTTCTATGAGAAGAATTAGAAAACCAGAAGACCTTAAAAAGTATGCCCTTGATATTGCAAGTAAAATTATTAAACAGATTAAGGAAGATAAGGGAATGGACGAGTGTAAGTTAAATGAGACCTCAATGGCTCAACTTGACCAAAGAAGAAAAGACCTTTATGGAAGAATTAGGAATAGACTTGGTACTGATAATTTGATAAGTACAAGAGGTCAGTGGACACAGGAAGAAGTAGATGAGAATGTGGAGTTGTCTACTATCTCAATGATTCAGAGTATCTGTGCTTATGCTAATGGTGTTCCTACTGTGGATGAAGTTATGGAAAACAGATATATGAAAGACTATATTGGTCAACTTGGCAAAGAAAAAGTTAGAGCAATTGTTGAGAGAGAACTCGAACACTTTAGTAGAGCAAAGGTTAAGTATGCTCACACTGATAGTGAGGGTGTTTCCTATAACACTATTGAGTATCCAGAGGACAGAATGAATGAGGCTACTTATCCAAGACACTTCAAACTTGGTGAGAACGACATTCAGTATGTTAAAGTATATAATCAGTATGGATACACGATTCAAGAAATCCGTATTGATAATGCCAACAAGACTTTTGAGAGAGGTAACTTCTCTATTGGTCACGACAAAGCATATAAGAATAGACAGGTTTATGAGGACTTCATTGAAGAGTTGAAGGCACAAGGATACACTGAAATCCCATCTGATTATAGATGCTTGAGAAACAAGACCAGAAAGGGTGTTCCTATGACAGAGGGAGATATGCCTACTGCAACTAATTCAACACCTAATTACATGGTAAAGGATTGGTATATTGATAAGTACCCATCAGATGAACTTGGTAATGAAATTAATGATAGGTTGACCTTTGGGGATGTATATGCTGCTCTTGAAAGGTTTGACGATATCTATGAGGTAATCGGTGTCAATGATAGCATTGTAAGGGAGAGAATTTTCACTGAACTTGCAAGAAGAATGAAAGTCGATTATGATAAGATTTACTATATGTGGATAGATAGTGATGATGGATTACTTGAATCTGATGACTTGGATGATGAAGTTCCAACAGAGCAACTGACCGAGGATTATGATGAGTATGGTAGTTGGTCAGTAGAATTTGATTTAACCCTTGAAGGTGAGGAAGTAAGATTTGATGACCTCGATGAAGTAACCCAAGAGCATATTGCAGAGTGTATCAAAGATGGGGTTGTTCAAGGAGAAATTTGTGCAGACGATGGTTGCACAGGTTGGTGGGTAGCCAAGATTGAGTGCTATCTTGATGATAAGGGAGATGTTCTCTTTGATAGCCTTGACGAATGCTCACAGGAACATATTGCAGACTCCATTAAGGATGGCTATACATCTGGTGAACTTTGTGTAACAAGAGAAGAACTTACAGAAGCACCTGTTGTAAAACTCTCTGGTGATGACCTTAATAATCCTAATGAGGTTGACTTCAAGAAGATTATTAAGAAAGCACAAGATGAAGAGGATGAAAGAGCAAGGCAGGCAGAGTACACTCGTAGAAAGAAAGAAGCAACTGAAAAGTATGCAGGACTTCTTGATGATGTAGCAAATGCTCTCAATACAATGGAAGATAAGACAGATGTTCTTTATGTCCTTGGTGATGCTCTTGTTCCACCTCAGGGTAAAGCAGACACAGTTGCTGGCGAGATTGTCAGAGCAATGATGAAAGTAGTGTATCGTTATTACAATGATGGTGATTATTACTTTATGGGCTATGGTCTTGAAACTGCTGCTCCTGCTATTGCATATCTTGAGAATAGATATGAGGATATTATCTCTGATGTAGACACTATTGCAAAGAAGTACACAGATTATCTTGATGATAAGGAACTTGAAAAGTCCTATGAGAACTTTTTGAATGATATGATTGTTGCTATTGTAGAGGACATTCAAGAACATCCAGAATTGTTAGCAGAGCCTAATGAAGATGATTACTTAAAGACCGATGCAGACCACATTGCAGATGCTCAACCATTGTTCTCCTATGACTTTATGCTGTCTTATGAGATTAGAGAGTTATATGATGCAGACCTAATTTCAAGAAGAGACATTGAAGAGTACGCAGAAGAAGCATTCAACTGGGAATCTGTTTATGACGGTGTAGAAGTCTCTGTCGATGGTGACTATGTATATGTTGAGGATTTAACATATGATGGTCTTGTAGCACTTCAAGATAGATTGAGCAATAGAAGAGGTAGAGATGGCATTGATAATTTCTGGGCAGAGTTGCTTGAACAAAATCAGGATGCTTATGACAGACTTCAAAATGGTGATGATGAAGAAGACGAGGACTATGAGGATAATGATGAGGATGGGGATTTTGACCCAGACGACAGAAGAGATGAAAAGCCTTGGGATTATGGAAAGCACTTTGATGAGAGCCTAGATGACGAGTATGATGAGGATGAAGATAAACCCTTCACCTATGAGCAGACACTAGAAGCATTAAAAGAACTTACCCATAACTTTACAGATGAAAGTGGTGAGGTAAAATGTTTCTTCCGTCAAGAGAAAGATGATGGTAGAGATATTCTCAAACACTATTATAGAGTAGTTGATGTTTCAGATGGCAGAAGATTTGAGGGAGAGCCAATGTGCTATGTACTTGCTTTCTCCGAGAGGGATGAATAAAAAATAAAATAAAACTTAAATTATTTTTTCAAAAGTACTTGACAAACAATTTAAGTTGTGGTATAATAATGTATGAGAGGGAAACATTACCTCCCTCTCATACTTACATAAGGAGAAAGAAAGATTATGACTGAAAGAATTAAGGCTTTGGCTGCTTACCTCGATGTTGAGGAAGATACCCTCAAAGAAGGTTATGATGATATGGTCATTGAGACCGAGGATGGAGAGGAATACCTCGTTTGTGATGAAGATGAGGCTCGTGAGAAAGCCGAGGAGTCTATCAAGAACTTCATTGAGGAGTGTGGAATCACAGGGTTTACCGAAAGCTTTCAAACTTGGATTATTGACAATGCAGTAGAATCTGATTGGTTTGAAGATGCTATGAGAGAGGGCAATGAGTTCTACTTTGATGATATCCTTGAAGAGAGTTCTGATGAGTTCGAGAGCAGAGCAGTTGAAGAACTCTATGAGAGAGGACTTATCGATGATGAGGACTTCGATGAGGATGAGGATGGCAATGTTGACCACTCCCAGTTCAGAGGAGACCCCAGAGATTACAAGGATGCTTT
>JAEIGA010009825.1_pt1 | contig 14496 bp, 10 predicted proteins | sample 9270691 | NCBI WGS metagenome assembly JAEIGA01 (sample SAMN17057246, study PRJNA624740) | gut metagenome | biome: biome; isolation source: fecal sample | host: Bos grunniens | place: China: Xizang | collected 2019 | reverse complement strand
GGAGCAAAGAGTACACCATTGTGTTGGAAGTAGTGGATAGCGCCAGGTTGGCAACCCATATTACTTACCTCACAGCAGCACCAGCAACCATTTGCTTTGAGTTCCTTAGCATCATCCTCGCTAAGTTCGTTTTGGAATGCACAAGGAAGAGCAATATCACAAGGAACAGACCAAGCTTTCTTACCAGGAGTAAAGTGTGCTTGTGCTGGGAACTTGTCTGCCATATCTTGTACTTTGTTGCGGTTAGAAGCACGCATAACGAGCATATAGTCGATCATCTCTGCTGTGATGCCATCTGGAATAGCACATACGCCATCAGGACCAGAGATAGCCACAACCTTAGCGCCAAGCTCGGTCGCTTTTTGTGCTGCACCCCAAGCCACGTTACCAAAGCCTGATACAGCCACAGTCTTACCTTCGATAGATTTGCCAGCTTGGTGGAGAAGATGCTCAGTAAAATAAAGAGCACCATAACCAGTAGCCTCAGGACGTAGGATAGAACCACCCCATGTCATACCTTTACCTGTCAAGACACCAGTATGGTATTGACGAGCGAGTTTTTGGTACATACCATTGAGGAAACCGATCTCACGACCGCCCACACCAACATCACCAGCAGGAACATCGGTATCTACGCCAATATTGTGCCATAGTTCAAGCATGAAAGCTTGGCAGAAACGCATGATTTCAGCATCAGACTTACCTACAGGATCAAAGTCTGAACCACCCTTAGCACCACCCATAGGCAATGTTGTCAATGCATTCTTGAATGTTTGCTCAAAGCCCAAGAACTTGAGCATAGATGGGTTAACAGCCTTATGGAAACGCAATCCACCTTTGTAAGGACCAATAGCGGAGTTAAATTGAACGCGATAACCGAGGTTTGTTTGAACCTCACCTTGGTCATCAATCCATGTCACACGGAAAGTAAAGATACGATCTGGTTCTACCATTCGCTCAACGATCTTCGCTTTTTCGTACTCAGGATGTTGGTTATACACCTCTTCGATTGACTCGAGAACTTCTTGCACGGCTTGCAAATACTCTGCTTCGCCTGGGTGCTTAGCAGCAAGATGCTGCATAATTACTTCGGTTTTCATTGGATTAGTTAGATTAATATTGTTGTATGTTAGATTTTTCCGGTTGCAAAGTTACTACTTTTTTTTCAAATACACAAAAAATGTAGTACCTTTTTCAGAAGTTTGGAATGTAATTTTTCCACCACTACCCTCAATTATATTCTTTGAGATAGCAAGACCAAGTCCTGCGCCTGTATTTTTAGTAGTAAAATTAGGGATAAAGACCTTTGATCGAACATCCTCAGGAATACCTGGTCCATTATCTGAAATAGATATCTCGATCCAGTTATCCTGTTCAGAAAGACCTTTGGATAATCTGTGAGAATCAGGAAGCTGTTTTAGAATAATAATAATATCGCCATTGGTCTGACCTTCCATAGCTTGCAAAGCATTTCTAACAATATTAGTAAACACCTGTACAATCTGCTCTGCATCTGTCATTACATCAACACCTTGTTCTGGTCCAATATATCGAATCGGGATAAGCGCATCATTGTTACGCATAAGCATAATGAATGCATACAATTTCTTGGCTATATCCACTTGTGTTGGATTGACTTCTGGCATCTTAGCAAAAGAAGAGAAAGATTTAGCTATATGTCCTAAGGTTTCTATTTGCTCGATAAGAAGCTGTGTTGAACGATCAAAATAATCATCAAAGCGTTCAGTTCCCTTATGTCGTTGTAGTTGTTGTAGGGTTAACTTCATCGGGGTAAGCGGATTATTGATCTCATGTGCTACTTGACGCGCCATCGTTCGCCAAGCGCCCTCGCGCTCGGATCGAGCAAGGCGTTGTGTAGATTCGGCCAGAGCATCCATCATCTCGTTATAGTGATGAATAAGATTACCCACTTCATCTCGGAATGAATAGGAGATATGTTGTCCTTTTTCACCCAATCTGTAATTTTTTAGTTGCGTACTAATCGTCGTAAGTGGTGCAGCAACTCCCCTCGCCACCAGCCAAACCACTAGAATAGAAACTAGCAATAGGAGTATATAGAGAGGTAATAAGCGAACCACGAACTTCTCAACAGTTGCTCCCATGGCCTCCTGAGAAATGAAACTAGGAATAACTATATAACCTATTTTGGCAAAACTACCATTTTGAAAATCCGTATAAGCAGCTAGATAGCGGATTTGTCCTAATTGCTCATATTTTAAGGTTTGCGTTTCACTAGAAAAGAAGAACTCTGGATCAATGTAATGAGAGACTATACCAAGATCAAATATCTCGGGACAAGAAGTTCCTAGTAGTCTACCACTCATATCATATACATGGATATCTGTCTTGAAATCAAAACTCATATCTCGCAAATCCACATTGAGTGCATTACGATGTGAACGATTGAGTTCCATATCCCAGAAATACAGATCCTGCAAGGCTTGCTGCACATAGCGAGCCTTTTCCTGTAACTGATTTTGTTGGTCAACGACAAAAACATGTCGAGTATGAATCACAGACAATATGAATGTTGAAGCCAACGCTAGGAACATAACTGGAGACAGTATCAGTTGCAATCGACCAGCAAGATTCATATTTCGAATACCACGATTCCGAATAAGATGGTATAGAGCAGTTAATAGCAGAACAAAAATCAATAGTAGTGTCAGGCCATAGTACATGAGCAACTTGCTACGAGAGCTATCCTTCTCATGTTTTTCAGAAGCCAAAATGGATTGATAAGAAAAATTCTGTATACGCACTTCTTCCTGCGCAGCACTAGTGGAGGATGCAAGATGAATAGAGAATAGATATTCGCCAGTTAGCGAATAGATAGGATAATAGTCGATGTTATCAATTTGTCGAGATGTCAACTCCCACTCTATATCACCTTTGAAAGGATGAATAAAATCATTATGGAGGCTTTCGCTCGTAACACGATAATTATACTTGATCGGTATAACTGTTAGCACGTGAAAATCACCGACTTGTGTACGTTTGCAAATACCCTGTGCATTATTCCACTGAGAATATAGCCATGTATCGTACACATCACGCATAGGCAAGTATGAAGAACTAAGCCATGCTCCTGTCCAATACACCAGTTGTTGATCATGATAGACATACAACAACACATCATCAACAGATTGCATGTGGCGATGAAGCGAGTCAAAAGTACTTGTTCTCAACGCATCGGCCAACTGCAAGGTAAGTTGATCAGCCTTTTGCTGTTGTACATGCAATTGACGCTGTATATCACGAGCACCACGCTTGACACTATTACATGAGGTAGCACATAATAGCATTGCAATAAGCAGAATAGTGGATATTATAAAGCTCTTTTTCATTGCAGCATGTATTGCAGATTCTTTTTAGGCTGCAAAAATACAAAAAAAATATGAAACACACAATATTTTGAGCATTTTTTTGCATCACATTATAATATCGCGCGCGCATGTGAGATTTTTGATAGCCGAATGACAGTAAAAGTTCATAGGCGAAGAGGGCTAATCAATAGTTTTTAGAAAAAAATACTTAAAATATTTGGTCATATCAAAAAAAAGCAGTACCTTTGCAGCCGCTTTGATAAGGAAGCAGATTCAGACAATAACTGTCTAATTCGCGCCAAGTCGCGAGGAAGGATGGGTGAGTGGCTGAAACCAACAGTTTGCTAAACTGTCGTACGGGTAACCGTACCGGGGGTTCGAATCCCCCTCCTTCCGCGAAAAAAAGGGTACCAATTATAATTAAATGGTATCCTTTTTTTTGACAAATAAACACACTTATGTCATACAATTGATTAACAATCTTGATTATGAAACGTAAAACTATTATTCTACTTTCCTCTCTTGTATTTGTTGCGTTAGCTGCTGGAGGGATATTAGCCAAACAATATTACCACTATGCGATTTCTAACTTTACCAGTATGGATGGTAAAGAGCATGTATATTACATCATGCCTAACACAAGTTCAGACTCTGTACTGGCAACCATCACAAATGACTACCAAATAGAGTCAAACATGGCATGGAATATCACATGCAAATACATGCAGTTTAGCAGCCCCAAAGCAGGTTACTACAAATTCCCTGCAGCAATCAGTTCACGCGAAGTAGTTCGTCGCTTGCAATTTGGCGAACAAACCCCATATAAATTGTCGTTCAGACAAACCATTCGCACCCGCGAACAGCTAGCGGCGCATATGGGAAATAAACTTTTGTTAGACTCAGCAGAGATAAAAGAAAGACTTGACAGCGAGGAATATATGTCCAAATATGGTCTAACACCAGAGACTGCTGTCTGCATCTTTATTCCAAACACATATGAGGTATATTGGACTATTAGTGCCGATCAACTATTTGATCGCATGTACAAAGAGTACAAGCGTTTTTGGACAAAAGAGCGCCTTGCCAAAGCTGAAAAATTAGGTTTAACACCTACCGAAGTTGCGACAATAGCATCAATCATTGCATCCGAGACAAATAAAGCCTTTGAGTATCCTACCATAGCATCGATCTATATTAATCGTGTTCGCAGGGGTATTCCATTGCAAGCATGTCCAACTGTCATTTTTGCGGTTGGAGATTTCACATTACGTCGCGTATTAAATAAGCACTTAGAAATAGATTCTCCGTACAACACATACAAATATAGAGGTTTGCCTCCTGGTCCAATCCGTTTGACAAGAGCAGACTTATTGGACGCAGTACTCAATGCGCCAGAGACAGATTACCTATTCATGTGCGCTAATCCAGACTTCTCTGGCACACATATATTCTCGTCCTCCTATGCAAAGCATAGCGCAGTTGCACGACAATACCAACGAGAGCTCAACAAAAGAAACTTGTAAACATTCACATATGTTAACATCTGAATAACAACAAGATACAACCTCGACCGACAAATAATCATGTTTTTTTAGGTAGAAATGTTTGGTTATTCCAAAAAAAAGTTATACCTTTGCCGCGAAAATAGCCTGTTTAGTGGACTAAAGTATAACTAAAAAAGACTTAAAAACATGAAACAGATACATGATGAGAATCGTGGTTATCGCATTCTCCTCCCGTTGGTAAACTGGATGTTTCGCCATTCATACCGCCACATCAAATATGTAGGAGAGGAGAACATCCCCCAAGATGGGGCCGTTATTTTTGCACCGAACCATACCAATGCTCTACAAGATGCACTAGCGGTATTGTCCATCAATTCGGAGCGAAAAGTATTTGTAGCCCGTGCGGATATCTTCCGCAATAAAAGGTTGGCTAAGATCCTGAATTTCTTTAAGATAATGCCAATCCGTCGTATGCGTGACGGAGCAGGCGAAGTGCTTAAAAACGACGAGACCGTCGAGCGAGCGATAGACACTCTTCAAGAGGGTGTTCCATTCTGCATTCTACCAGAAGGAACGCATCGTACCAAACACTCACTTCTCCCTTTGGGCAAAGGTATCTTCCGCATCACATTGCGTGCCAACGAGAAATTTGGCAAAGATAAACCTATCTACATTGTACCAGTGGGATTGGAGTATAGCGACTGGTTCCACTTATGGGACACACTAATCATCAATATCGGTAAACCTATCAACATGACTGAATTTATTGCAGAACATGCTGACTTGGAGCAACCAAAACTGATTCTAGCTATGCGCGAGGAACTTACCAATCGTATGCGCGAGCAGATACTTTGGGTACCAGATGATGAGAACTATGAGAAGAATTGGGAAGAACTCAGTCATAACCGACCTGATCACAAGAACTGGTTCCCTAAACACAGAATGCCTAAGTGGTTGCTAATATTGATGTTAGTACTCATGGCACCGCTAGCATTGATAGCAGGAATAGTAACATTGCCTCTGTGGCTAGCATGGCTAATTATCCGTTGGGCGATCAAAGATCCTGCATTCCACAACTCTGTACAATTCGTATGGCAGTTGATTATTATTCCATTAACAGGTTTTATAACTTTGCCATTCTGGATGTTCTTGCAAGAGTACATGTATCTCGCTCGCAAGTTTAACAAACCAGAAGAAACCAAATAATCTAGTATCATGATAAAAGTTTACATTCTTCTTGCATGCTACATCATCTTTCCACTATTGATTATCGAAGGATTCAAACGTTGGAAAGTGGTACAAAAAATCGGTACCGTAGTACTCGCATATGCAGTAGGTATCATAGCTTCGCTATGCGGAGTTTTTCAATTCTCCGACCCAGCTGCCGCTGAAACTTTCAACAAACTACAATCAACCATCATGAGTGTAGCTGTTCCGCTAGCTATACCATTGATGCTATTCAACTGCGACTTCAAACTATGGACAAAGGCACTTCCTAAGACAGCTTGGGCACTAGTAACAGGCATCGCAGCCGTAGTGATATCTGTTGTTTCAGGCTATTTCATCTTCCGCAACCATGTACCTGAGGCAGCCAAAGTTTCTGGTATGATGACTGGTATTTACACTGGCGGAACCATGAACTTCAACGCATTAGGAGCATCACTTGGAGTAGACAAGTCGGTAATGGCTATCGTGTTGGCATTTCAAATGGTGATTACCACACCTTACATATTCTTCTTGCTAGGTGGAGGTTTTAAGATTTTCCGTAAGTTGCTTCCATACAAAGATGTAACTCACAAAGGACGTACCGACGATGGTACAGTAGAAACAGCCGATGTGGAAAACTATCGTGATATGTTGCAAAAGAAGAACTTGCTTGGAATGCTCAAAGGTCTTGGTTTGAGTTTCGTTTTCCTAGCCATAGGAGCAGGTTTAGCAATGCTCATCACAGGCACTCTGAACGAGTTGGTAGTTATTCTTACTATCACTACCCTATCCATCATTGCATCTTTCTTCAAGAAAGTACGCGAATTACCTAAGACATTCGAATTGGGAATGTTCTTTATCCTAGTGTTCAGTGTGATTGTCGCATCAATGTTCAACATCAACAGTGTAAACGGAGGTTCATTGTATATCGGAGGATTTGTACTTTGGATCATGGGTATATCCGTTGTATTGCACTTGATTCTCTGCCGCGTTGCTAAGGTGAGTGGTGACTTGTTCTGTGTATGCCAAGTTGGTCTATTGTGTTCACCTCCATTCGTACCTCCTATCGCAGGTGCGATGCAGAATAAAAAGGTTCTAATCTCTGGTATCGTAGTAGGTTTGGTAGGTTATGCTATCGGCACATACACAGGTGCACTACTTGCTTGGATATTAGGCATGTTATAAACTAAAATTACAAACATATGAAACGTACAATCATCTTTATGATCAGCGTATTGTTTACGCTAACATCTTTCGCTGCAAAAAAGGAGAAAGTACAAGAGGTTGATTCTCTAGGTCGTAAGATCAAAACAGGTTGGAACTTTGGTGCATTGCCATCCGTTGCATTTGATGCAGACCTTGGTTTTCAAGGTGGCGCTCTCGCTAACATCTACTATTATGGAGATGGTTCGCAATATCCAGAGTATATTCACTCTATCTATGCAGAAGCGGCATATACCACCAAGAATTATGGTATTTTCCGCGTAAACTACGACAGTAAGTATCTGATTCCTAATCATCGCCTAACACTAGACATGACATACCAACCTGATGCCATGTGTGATTTCTATGGTTATAATGGCTATCAATCCATCTACAATCAAAACCTCCACAAATGGAAGAAAGATCAAAGCAAGATGGGTAACCCAGATGAGTACCAATCACGCGCATTCTACAAGTATAAACGAGATCTATTCCGTTTTGCTGCAGACATGGAAGGTACCATATGGAAGAACATCAAATGGAATGCAGGTATAGGTGTACTAGGTTACATGATTGACGAGTGTAACATTGATATGCTCAATGGTAAGAACGAGTTTGACCCTAATATTCCACTCGCAGACCAAAAAGCGATGAACGAGAATATTGAAGGTCTCTACGAGAAATATGTTAAATGGGGTATCATTGATCCAAACGAAGCTAATGGTGGCTGGCACCCTTATTTGCGTGCAGGTTTGACTTACGATAGTCGCGATCAACGCACATGTCCAACCAAAGGTATCTACGCAGATGCGTTCTTCACATATACCGCAGCATTTAATGCAAAGTACGGAATGCAAGCAGACGCTGGTTATAATCACTTGCAATTCAACTTTAACTTCCGTCATTATGTACCCGTATATCGTGACCGCGTGACATTTGCATACCGATTAGGTACTCAAAACAATATAGCAGGCAACTCACCATTCTATATGAACACCTACTTGAACACCTTGTTTATCCAACGTGTGATGTACGAGGGACTGGGTGGTGCTAACTCGCTGCGCGGTATTATGCGTAACAGAATCTTGGCTAATGGTTTTGCATATGCCAATGTAGAATTGCGTGCTAAAGTAGCTAAATTTGATATTGGAAAGCAACACTTCTATATTGGTTTGGCTCCATTCTTTGACTTGGGTGTGATTACTCAGCCGTATAAGCTAGACGAAGATAAGATCATGGCGGCACATCTAAAAGATTATGTTGAAACAAACACTTTGGCAGCTCTAGGTGCAGATGTTGCTCCAACTTTGCCACTAAGTAGTTATTTCGCAACATATAAAACAGACGATAATGCATTAGGTATTACCACAGAGCACATTGACAACTCAAAAATCTATCTTCCTCATATGGCAGCAGGTTTAGGTTTGAAAGTAGCGATGAATGAGAACTTTGTATTATCTGTTGACTGGGCAATGGCTCTCAACAAACAAGACAATGCTAAGTGGGCAAACTTCTACATCAAGATGGGATATCTCTTTTAGTGTTGAAAGTTGAAAATAAAAGTTAAGAGTGTTCGTAAAACGAGCACTCTTTTTTGTTTCTATCTAGCAGAAGATAAGCAGTGGATAAAAAAGTTTTATATAAAAATATATAAACATTTGCGTAATTCGAAGAATTTTAGTAATTTTGCAGCGTAAAATGTATAAGTGTGTATAAACATAAAAAGCAATCTATATATCATGAAAACAATCAAAAGTATTATCTTAAGTTTATTGCTGATTTTCACAGCATCCGTTAGCGCAGCTAAAGTACAAACCGGTATTGAAGTACTCCGAGCAGATGGTTTCAAGTTGCTCGAGGGCAAACGTGTTGGATTGACGACTAACCCTACTGGTGTTGATAGTCAATTGAAGTCAACTATTGACATTCTATGGGAGGCAGAGAATGTTAATCTTGTTGCGCTCTATGGTCCAGAGCATGGTGTTCGCGGTAACGTGCATGCGGGCGACGTTGTGGACAACGAAGTAGACAAGAAGACTGGACTAAAAATGTATTCACTCTACGGCAAGACCAAGAAGCCAAACAAAGAGATGATGGATGAGATTGACGTGATGGTATATGACATCCAAGACAATGGTTGCCGCAGTTACACCTATATTTCTACTATGGGTATGCTAATGGAGGCATGTATTGAGCACAACAAAGAGTTGGTCATCTTGGACCGTCCAAATCCATTGGGTGGAGAGAAGATCGAAGGTTGTTTGGTAGAAGATGGATACATTTCGTTCGTAAGCCAATTTAAGATTCCATATTTGTATGGTCAGACTCCTGGCGAGTTAGCACTCTATTTGAATGCGACCGACTATGAGAACAAGTGCAAACTGACAGTAGTAGAGATGAAGGGTTGGAAGCGCGATATGACATGGGATGAGACAGGCTTGGAGTGGATTGTAGCTTCGCCACACGTACCTCATGGTCAATCAGCAGTGTTCTATCCTGTAACTGGCATCTTCGGCGAGTTTGGTTACATCAGCATCGGTGTAGGTTACACATTGCCATTTGAGATCATGGGTGCTCCATGGATTAGCGCAGATACATTGGCTGAGGCTATGAATGCGTTGAACTTGCCTGGTATAGAATTCCGTCCAATATATTACAAGCCTTATTATAGCACATTCAAAGGCGAATTATGCCAAGGCGTACAAATCCACATTTTGGATTATAAAGTGGCTCGTTTGAGCGAGGTACAATTCCTAGTTGTTCAAGAGTTGATGCGCTTGTGGCCAGAGAAAGACTGGTTTGAGTTGTGCAACCAAAAACGCTTTAACATGTTTGACAAGGTGTGCGGAACCAACAAGATTCGTGAGATGTTCGGCGCACGCTACCAATGGGAAGACATCCGCGAGTATTGGTACAAAGATGTAGACGCATATCGCAAAGCATCTAGCAAATATTATTTGTATAAGTAAGTAGATTAAGGATCTAATAGTCCTTAACAAGAAACAAAATGAAAAAATATATCGAACGATTGGCTTGGGGAACTGACGCGGGTTTTTATCGCCTCATTCCACAAGAAGTGTTACATCCAGCCACAGAGCAAGATGTATTGAAGATTATTGCTCGTGCTCACAAGGAGAATAAACACATCACATTTCGTGCCGCGGGAACAAGTTTGAGTGGTCAAGCTATTAGCGATAGTTTGCTCGTCGTATGTGGTAAGAAGTGGGAAGAGTATACAGTTCATGATGGCGGTAAGAGCATCACACTACAACCAGGTATAGTAGGTCAACGTGTGAATGAAATATTAAAGCCATATGGCAAGTATTTCACTCCTGATCCAGCAAGTTTAAAGTCTGCCATGATAGGTGGTATTGTGATGAACAACGCTTCTGGTATGTGCTGTGGTACACACGCCAATAGTTATCGAGTGTTAGAATCTGTACGTATCATACTGCCAGATGGAACCCTACTAGACACTGGAGATGAGAAAAGTCGTGCGGCATTCGTAATGAGTCATCCACAATTCATCCGCAAAATCGAAGAATTGCGTGACAAGACTCGCAAGAATGCAGTATTGATGGAGCGTATCCGTCGCAAATATAGCATCAAGAACGTAACAGGTTTGACAATATTGCCATTTGCAGAATATGACGATCCATTTGACATTATAGCGCATTTGATGGTTGGTAGTGAAGGAACATTGGCCTTCCTCTCATCCATTACTATGAAGACTGGAGATATATGCAACTACTCTACCTCGGCTCTTCTGCTCTTCCCCACAACCAAATCTGCCTGCGAAGCTATCATAGAGATGAAGGCGACAGGTATGTTGTCTGCTGCTGAATTCTTTGATCGCAAAGCAATCCACACCGTAGAGAAAGATTTTCCTGAGTTAAAGGGATTGCCAGAGGATGCAAGTGCCGTATTAATTCGCACAGACGCACATAGTCAAGAGGAATTAGACAAAAAGGATGAGATACTACAAAAAGTATTAGATACCTACAAGTTGTGTCAAGAAGCTCATTTCACATCTGATCCAGTATTAACAGGCAAGTATTGGGCAATGCGCTCGGGTATTTTCCCTGCAGTTGGAGGTACACGTGAAATAGGGACGACCTGTTTGATTGAAGATATTGCCTTCCCAGTAGAGCATTTAGCAGAAGCGACTTTAACTCTACAAGAACTATTCAAGGAGCATAATTATCCAGATGCAGTCATCTATGGTCACGCCCTAGAAGGCAACTATCACTTTATTCTCAATCAACATTTTGACAGCCCAGAAGCTATTGAGCAATATGACCATATGATGCGTGCTGTTGTAGCGTTAGTCGTAGACAAATACGATGGCAGTCTAAAAGCAGAGCACGGAACAGGTCGCAACATGGCACCATTTGTTCGCCATGAATGGGGAGATGATGCCTATGAATTGATGTGCGAGGTGAAGAAACTTTTTGACCCTGAGAACATCATGAACCCAGGTGTAATCTTCAACGAAGATCCTGCATCATACTTGCAACATATCAAGCCATTACCTGAAGTGCATGCCATGATAGACCGCTGTATTGAGTGCGGTTTTTGCGAAGTCAACTGCGTAAGTTGCGGTTTTGCTCTATCAAGTCGTCAACGTATTGTCGTCCAACGCGAATTAGCACGTCTTCATGCATCGGCACTAGCAGGAAACAAGAGTGATGCAGCATTGGAGAAAAAGCTCAAAAAAGAGTTTGCTAAGATAGGTCGCGACCTATGCGCTGGTGACGGTTTGTGTTCGACCTCATGCCCAATTAAGATCAATGTAGGTGAATACATCCACATTATACGCGAGCAAGACATGGGCGAAGCAGGTAAAGCTATCGGCCGTTGGGCAGGTAAAAACTTGGCCAATATAGGAAGTGCGTTAACGGGTATCTTAGGCGTAGCACATGTTGCCAAGAGCATCATGGGTGATAAATTGACCACAGTAACAGGCAAAGCCATGCATACCCTATCTGGAGGTTTGGTGCCATTATGGACTCCATCGCTTCCTAAACCCGTAAGCAAGGCAGAGTTACAGACAGCTAAGGAATATGGAGCAGTACATGGTCTAAAAGGATTGCGCGATAAACGCGTAGTATATTTCCCTTCGTGTCTAAACCAACGTCTTAGCACACCAGGCAAACCTTTGATCAATGATATAACCGAATTGCTCAATAAAGCAGGTTACGAAGTACTTTTCCCAGCAAACATGGAAAACCTATGTTGTGGAACAATTTGGGAGAGTAAAGGAATGCCAGAAGAAGCTGATCGTAAAGCTGCCGAGTTAGAGCTAGCATTGCTTAAAGCAAGCGAATATGGCAAATGGCCAGTATTGTGCGACCAAAGTCCATGTTTGCATCGCATGCGTCACACCATGCAACATCTACACTTGTATGAACCCGCTGAATTTATTGATAAGTTCGTGATGAGCGAAGTAGAAATAACTCCGCTAGATACATGTATTGCGGTACATATAACATGCTCTACGAGAAAAATGGGACTAGCTGATACCCTTGTACGTATAGCAAAGGCATGCGCACAAAATGTATTGGTGCCAGAGGAAATAGGTTGCTGTGCATTTGCTGGTGACAAAGGATTCACCGAACCAGAACTCAACGAATGGGCACTACGTAAACTAAAACCACAAGTAGAGAAAGCAGGTGCAACTATGGGTATTAGTAACTCACGCACATGTGAGATAGGATTAACCACTCATTCTGGAATAGAATATCATAGTATTGCACATCTTGTTAACCTCGTTAGCAAGAGGAAACAATAGGCAATGGAAATAGAAAGAAAATATTTGGTAACGAGCAATAGCTATAAAGGACTAGCTATTGCTCGTCATCATATATGTCAAGGCTACATATCTCGCGAAAAGACGGGTACTGTGCGTATACGAATTGCTGACGATCAGGCATATCTAACGATTAAGGGTAAGCCTGCAGCAGGACATATAGCACGCTACGAATGGGAAAAAGAAATCTCCGTAGATGACGCTAGAGAGCTCATCCAATTATGTCAAGGTACTATTATTGAGAAAACTCGTTGGATAATTCCTGCAGCAGAAAAGGGACTGAAGTGGGAAGTGGATGAATTCCATGGAAAACATGAGGGCATAGTCATTGCAGAAATCGAACTTACAAGCGAAGAACAAGAAGTCAAAAAACCTGACTTTGTAGGCGAAGAAGTCACAGCAGACCCTCGTTATTATAATGCCAATATGTAAATTATTGGCTAACTAAATAGAATGGGCAATTGGCAGATCTAGCTAGTTCTCCGTCTGTGTCATCTCTATCACCAATAATAAAGCACTGATGAGGTTCAACGCCTAACTTAGCAGCAAGGCCATGAAGCAATTGAGGAGCAGGTTTGAGTCCACCCAATTCGGGTGCAGAGATTACCCAGTCAAACAATGAAGGTTCTAAACCTAGCGCAGCAAGTTTCTCTTGTGTATGGCCATAGTCTGACAGTACAACTAATCGTATTCCCAAATCCTTACATTGCTTTACAAAAGGCAACACCCAATTAGCAGGACGATATGATTTAGCTAAGACCTTTACCATCAACGGCATATAGCGATTATTATACCACCATCTAGCATACTCTGGCGACAATAATCTACCTTTCGCCATCGTCTGAAAATAGTTAGCATAAAACGATTTTTCGTCTCCGCACCACACACCACGTAATAGTTTGCGTGTATTGCGTTCTATCATCATCATTCTCCAATCAAAAGGCGCTCCGCACATCATGCGTCGTACCATTCCACGCTTGCTATAAAGCGTACCATCCAAATCAAAGACAACAACTCTCGTCTCTGGTTTGAGTATCTTGAATGTAATTTCCATACACACAAGGCCACAATAACTATGCCAAAGAATGCATATAAGTCTATTTTATTGTATAGTAGTGTACAACTGACATTTATTGGGAAAAAAGTGCATATCATTAATAAAACGCACGTACGCGCGCGTATAATTTGCGTATTTCAGTTCTTTATATTAATTTTGCAACGTATTTTGGATTTAATATAGGTATATTTCTTATTAAAATCTTAAAATATGAATAATTAACATTGTAATATTAATAAAAAGCATTAAATATGAGAAAATTTTACTTTAAGCAAATTTTAATTAGTACTCTTATTCTTTTGAGTAGCACTATGGGTTTTGCTCAGCAAGTACCTAATGCAGGATTTGAAGATTGGAGTGGCGCGAAAT
>JAEIGA010009824.1_pt1 | contig 14496 bp, 8 predicted proteins | sample 9270691 | NCBI WGS metagenome assembly JAEIGA01 (sample SAMN17057246, study PRJNA624740) | gut metagenome | biome: biome; isolation source: fecal sample | host: Bos grunniens | place: China: Xizang | collected 2019 | reverse complement strand
GTCGCCTGAAAAAACGCGAAAAAATGATGATTTTTCAGTCAAACTATTGACAAGAGGTCACAATTGACTATAATAAAGCCATCAGAACATTGTGCGCTGATAAACAATTCTCCTGAAGTGCCTCCGACTTGTCACCGGGGGTATTTCTATTTTACCCCCTTGTGAACTTGTTCATGAATCCCCGGCTTGACTTACCGCTCCTTTTTCATTATTCTCCCAGCATCTGCATGAGGATTATCAGCTGGAATGCGCAGGGTAAGTTCCGCGAGAAGTTTCCGGAAATCCGGAAGCTTTCGGGCGATATCTATATCATCTAGGAATGTGAGAATCCCTTGTATTGTCGTAACAGGGAGTACCGAGATTTCGCTGCAGGCGGGTTATGGTGGGGAGATAACAAGAATGAGGGTTTGGGCATTTTTGTAGCACCTCATGTCAGCATTACAGATAACGCATGGGAACCTCTTTGTCTTAGACAATTTGCATGCGTGCGCGTGAATGACAGTTTTGCTTTTGAACCAGTTATCTCTGCATGAGGTTGGCTACGGCGTAGCCGGCGATGAAGCAGAGGATGCTGCCGATGATGGTGGCGGAGATATAGCTTGTGGCGGTGAGGATGCTGCCGGCGCGGAATATCATGGTGTTTTCAAAGGCAAAGGCCGCCAGGGTGGAGTAGCCGCCGCAGAGTCCTGCGGTGAGGGCAAGCCGCAGGTTGGGGGATTCAATGAAGCCCGCCGTGGCCAGCCCGCAGAAGAGCCCCATGAACAGGCAGCCGCCGAAGTTGATGAGCAGGGTGTGCCAGGGCATGCCCGGCAGCTCCACGCCCCAGCGGGTGCAGATGTAGTACGAGGTGAGGTAGCGCAGCACGCCGCCGGCAAAGCAGCCGCAGCCAACGCAGAGCAGGGTTTTGAGGGAAAGTACCATGAGGGGCGATTGGTTAATTGTGTAAAGATGAGTATGCAGAAATGAGGAGTGGAACCATGGCGGCAAAGGGGAGAAGGGCGATGATGTAGAGGAATCCTCTGAACCACCAGCACTTGTCAGGCATTTCTTTCAGCGCACAGCCAGCCACGACGCAGGGCAGCCACTGCAGGCTGAACATCAGCCCTGCTGCAGGGGTGGCCAACCACCAGGCTGCACACAGCAGCACTGTGGGCAGTTGCAGCAGCAGGTAGTAGTGCACCCGCGAGGTGAGCGAGCTGAGAATCCACAGCGAAACCGGCAGGAACAGTGAACACAGTCCGGTATACGCCAGGAAAGGGAAGAACAGCAGGTGCAACAGCGCGTGCAGCCCCAGCCACACCCCGCAGATGATGAGCATATTCCTGTGTCCGTCTGAACTCATGCGCGTATTCTACCATAACCAGGGCAGCATGTGAACTGTAAATGCAGCATGATTTTTTCACTATTCCCTGTGCACCCCTCTTGACAGTGTGCGGCAAGAGGAGTAAATTCAGGTGCGCAAGCCATGGAGAAGGACCAAAAGCTGGTGGATTTGGAGCAGAAGCCCATGGGGCGGCTGCTGGCGCAGTATTCGCTGCCAGCCATAGTGGGCATGGCAGCCATGTCGTTCTACAACATTGTAGACTCCATCTACATAGGTCAGTGCTGCGGGGCGTATGCCATAACGGCCATGGGGTTGCTTTTCCCAATCATGAACCTGATGGTGGCGCTGGGCACGCTGGTGGGGCTGGGTGGTGCGGCTACTACATCCATTACCCTGGGGCAGCAGGATTTTCCGCGTGCGTTCCGTGTGCTGGGTCATTGCACGATTATGGGGTTTGCGCTGGGTGTGCTGGTGGGGTGGGTTCCGCTGCCGTGGACGGATGATATCTTGTTTCTTTTCGGTGCCGATGCGAACACGATTGCGCCGGCGCGTGATTTCATGCTGGTGCTGATGCTGACCTGTCCGCTCACGTTCACGTTCATGAACCTGAACCATGTGATGCGCGCCAGCGGGTATCCGTACAAAGCCATGTACAGCCTGTTGTTCTCCATGGTGGTGAACATTGGCTGTGCGCATCTTTTTGTGTATGTGCTGGAGTGGGGGATGACCGGCGCGGCACTTGCCACCACGGCCGGGCAGGCGGTGGGGTGCGCCTGGGTGCTGGCGCATTTTCTGAACCGCCAGAGTGTGATTCACTTCCGCGGGCGCATGTGGAAGCTCTGCGGGCCTATCATGCGGCGCATCTGCCTGCTGGGGCTGCCGCCCTGCCTCATGAATTTGTGCGGCTGCCTGGTGGTGATTGTGTTCAATACGCAGTTTCTGCGGTATGAGGGCCCCATGGGGGTGGGTGCATACAGCATTGTGAACCGCGTGCTGCTGGGAGTGGCCATGGTGGTGCTGGGCATTGCGCAGGGCATGCAGCCCATTGCCGGGTATAACCTGGGTATCGGGTTTTACAGCCGCGTGCGCAAGGTGTTCTGCTATGCGGTATGTTCTGCCTTCTTCCTCACGCTCATCTGCTGGGTGGGCATCCAGCTGTTCCCGGAGGCTGTGGTGCGCGCCTTTGTGAAGGAGACGGATGCGAACTCCAGCCAGCTCATAGCCTTATCCATACGCGGTCTGCGTATCATGGGGCTCATGTTCCCGCTGGTGGGCACGCAGATTATCATCGGCAATTTCTTCCAGAGTATCGGCCGCCCGATTATGAGCGTATTCCTGAATATTCTGCGTCAGTTCTTGGTGCTCATTCCCTGTCTGCTGCTGCTGCCGCTCTGGTGGGGTGGCGATGGTATCTGGATGTCGCAGATGGTGGCGGATACGTTCTGTGCCATCCTCTCATACGTTGTTATTTATCTTTTCTTCACCAGAGTATTCCACAAGAAAGACTCCAGCATACACTGAATGATTCTCATGACTGACCGCATCCCCCTGCTTATCGCCACCCGCAATGCCCACAAAGCCCGTGAATTTGCCCGCATTCTGCCCCCGCAGTTTGAGCTGAAGACGCTGGCAGATTTTCCCGGAGCTCCTGACCCGGAGGAAACCGGCACCACATTTGAAGCGAATGCCGCCATCAAGGCCGAGAGTATTTCGGCGGTGTTTCCCGGGTTGGTGGTTTCGGATGACAGCGGCATCTGCGTGGATGCACTGGGCGGCATGCCCGGTGTGTATTCTGCCCGTTATGCCGGCACGCATGGGGATGATGAAGGCAACAACCGCAAGATGCTTGCCGAGCTTGCTGCCAGACCGGAATCTGATAAACCGTTTACAGCCCGCTATGTGTGCGCTATTTCCGTGGCGCGTGAGGGCAGGGAACTGGCCTGCTTTGTAGGCACAGTGGAAGGGCAGATTACGCTGAATCCCCGCGGTACGGGTGGTTTTGGCTATGACCCCCTCTTTATCCCTGCGGGGTATGATTGTACCATGGCCGAAATCTCTGCGGAGGAGAAAAACAGCATTTCCCACCGCGGCGAGGCTCTGCGTAAGTTCGAAGCCTGGCTGCGCGCCGGCATGTGACACGCGCCGCGCGCGATTACGGTTATTGAAGCGTCAGCAGCGAGCGGAGCTGCGCGGTGAGCTCTGCCGCCGGCATGCTCAGGATTTCGGCTTCGTGCTGCATGTTTTTCTGGCGCCAGCGCACAATGCGGCTCAGCAGCTGCAGGTGCCATTCGGGGCGTTCCTCTGGCACGACCACCAGAAACACCAGTTGCGCCTGGCTTCCTTGCCAGTTGACCCCTTTGGTGCTGCGTGCCAGGTATACGGCCGGTTGCGGAATGTCGAACACCCGGGCGTGCGGAATGGCGAGCCCGTAGCCGAGGTAGGTGCTGTCCTGCGCCTCGCGGTCCAATGCGGTGTTGACCAGGGTGCGTTTGCGCCAGCCGGTAAGGCCGGATAATTCACCTGCCATGAGGCGTACCATGTCCACATGGCTTTCGCAGGTGGGCAATTCTTCCTCGCGCACCCATACCAGCGTTTCGTTGCTCAGCTCGTCCGCATCAAACATGACCTGCCCATGGTACACGCAACATCTCTGAATTGCAAGCTGTCAGGTGCATTATGACATGGCAGGATTCGTTGTTTCCAACAGGGGGGAATTGTGATAGAATGCGCCGCGATATGCGTACTATGGCACGTAAAACTTTCATATTCATGCTGGCTGCGCTGCCGGTGGCGCTGGCCGATTCCCTGTCGTATTGGGAGCAGCAGGGGATTATCAATATCAATTTCTCCGAACCGGTGGTGACCCAGACGGTGCTGGACAACCAGCAGCGCATGGATGCCAGCGCTGCTGATAAAGGGTTGGATTTGTTCAGTGTGAGCGGTGATGAAGCCCATCTGCCGCGCGTCATCTGGGTGGAGCAGGATTGCCTGCGCATTGAGCCAGTGCGTGGTACAGATGCCGGGCGGGAATATACGCTGCGCTTCCGTTCCGATGCCCGCTACCTGAGCGGGCGTGCTTTGCAGCAGAAAGAGTACCGTTTTCATGCACCTGCCAGTCCGCTGGTGCATGAGGATTTCCGCTCGTGCCCGAATGGGGCGGCCTTGCTGGCAGCGCGTTTTCAGAATACGACCGGGGCAGCTGCTCTGAACCCGCAGACACCCATCAAGTATACCTACACGCGCCTGAAGATGGATAAGCGCGGGGATTTTTTTGAATGTGGCGAGACTGCCGGAGCTATTGTGGAACAGGCAAAGCTGATACATGGTAACAGTTTCAGTGTGTTGCAATCTCTGGCCCGCCGCGGGGTGAAGTGGGAGGAACTGCGGCAGGATTCGCCGCTGCCGGGGTACGTAGTAGTGCGCCCGGACAGACCTGTGCCCGATGGCAGTATCTGGCAGCTGAAGGCCAAGGCGGCTCCCGGCTGTGGTATTGCAGACAGTAACCTGGGGCCGATTTACGTGAATCGCAGCCTGAGTGCCTGCCTGGAACAGGATGAAAATTCTGAGAATAAGGAAGCGGGTGCCAGTGTGCTCAACCTCCGTTTCAATTCACTGGTGGAGCGCACCCATCTGCAGCAGGCGTTCCGGGATATGCGCCTCACGCTGGATGGGGTGGAAACCACGCTTTCGGAGGATGGCAGAACCCGCACAGCCGTGGTGAATGGCCGCGAGCTGAAAGTGCAGTATCTGGGTGAGTCTGCACCACCTGCGTTCACCATTAAACCGCAGGACCCTGATGATGACGCCGTGAGCGCTTCTGCCTGGGATGAGCAGGGTACAGAAAAAATGATGCGGTATGCGCACCCCACTGCCAGCCCGGGCATGCTGCTGGCCGTGGATAGTCCGGCACCGGTGCTTGTGGAATGCACGTTGAAAGCCGGGCTTACGGGGATTCACGGGCTTCCACTGGAGCAGGATTTTTCCTGCCGCTACAGCCTGACCCCGCTGGTGCCGGGGTTGCCACAGAGCATTCAGTACCACCTGCCGCTGCATGGGGAGCACAAGCTGATGCTCGACGCTGTGAACGGCAGCAAGGTGCAGGTGCGCCTGCGCCATTGGAAAGCTGGTGAAATTGTTGCAGCTTTGCCGAAAATTGCCTCGCACCTGGAGCAGCAGACCCGCCGTAGTGATATGGCGCTGGATGAATACAACCGCGCGGTCACCCGGGCGCGCATCGATGCCGGTCTGGCAGCCCCCGAGGATATGCCCCCGCCTGCAGAGAATGCCGTGCGTGCCCGCGAGGTGTACCTGGGGCGCATTTTCCTGAGCGGCGCCGGTGGCACAGTGGTGGGGCAGCAGACCATAGACCTGCCGGCTGCCGGAAATACCCTGGCAGGCGTTACGCCGGTGCAGGTGGATATGGATGCCCTTTGTGGCGGGCAGCCCCAGCCGGGGCTCTACCTGGTGGAGATGGATTTTACACCCTCTGAAGCAGTGCTGGCCGCCGCCCGTGCCATGGGGATGAAGCCCGAGACCTGGGAGCTGCGCTGCGATGCGCTGGTATCTGTTTCTGATTTATCGCCGCTGGCGCTCACGGAGCTGCTGCCGGCGCTGAGCGAGAACCTGCTGGTGCTGCGCCACAGCACGGGCGAACCGCTGCACGGTGGGCAGCTTATCGCCGTGGGGGAAACGGCGGCTCCCCCTGTGCCGGTGGAGCACGGGTATGCCCCGCTGCCCGCCGGCGAGGCTGAGCTTATCGTGCGCGCCGGCGAGGATTATTTCCTGATGTCTAACCCCGGGGCATTCAGTAATACGCCCGATACAGAAAAAGAAGGTGCGGCTGAGCTGCGTGCCATGGTCTGGACAGACCGCGACACCTACCGCCCCGGCGAAAAGGTGCATGTGCGCGGCTTCCTGCGCGCGGTGGATGGGCTCAACCGCATTGCCCATTCAAAGCACCGCACCTTGGAGCTGCACCTGGAAGCTCCGGATGGCACGCGCCTGTTCAGCCGCGTGTTCGATGTGGACGCCTACGGAGCTTTCAGTCAGGAGCTCACCCTGCCTGCCGGTGAGGATGATGTGTGTGGTTCCTACATCATCCGCGTGGGTACCACACGCCCCCGTACCCTGGTGAAAAAGAAAATTTCATGCCAGGTGTACCGCCGCGATTCGTTCAAGTTGGAGGTGGAGGATAATACGGCGAAGATTGCCCCCGATGCGCTTGCCCTGAAGGTGGCAGCACGCGATTTGAACGGTCTGCCGCTGAATGCCGGGCGTGCAGAACTGCGCGTGCTTACCAATGTGCCGCTGGAGGGCGCGCGCCAGGTGGCTTCCGGCGAAAGCGCACGTTATGAATGGCAGGGGCGTATGCCGCTGGGCGAAAATGGCGAGGCTGTCTTTAATATGCCGCTCAGTGCGCCTGCCACCGGAGACATTGTGGTGCATTACCAGGGCGCTGTGGCAAACGAGCGCGAGGAAATCCGTCGTTTTGAGGAATTTGGCGCATATGATGCTGCTGAGGTGCGGCCGGTTCTCTGGCCGGGAAATACCCTGCGCCTGCTCTGCAGCTGCTGCAATGAACCCTTCACCCAGGGTTTGTCGGTGCGGGTGTCAGTGCATGTGCAGAAGCGTACGGAATCTGCCTTGCCTAATGGGTTTGCTTTCCAGGAATCCCGCCTGCAGGAGGTCTGGAGCCAGTGGGTGAATGTGCCGGCGTCCTGTACGGATGGTGTGGCTCTGCCGCTGGATGAAATCCTGGCACAGCATGCCGACCCGGAGGCCACGATGCCGTGCACGGTGGAAATCAAGAGCCGCGATTACCGGGGGCGTGAGTTCAGAAGCACTTTTACACGCACGCCCCACCGCAGGCTGGGTGAGCGCACATTCAGCGTGAGCCCCAGCGGCAAGCCCGGGCATGTCGTCATCGAAACCGGACAGGATTCCAAGGTGTTGATAGTGACTACATATGGCACCCGTGTGATGGCGTATACCCAGGAACTGCAGCGTGGATACCACGAGTTCATGATTCCTCTGCAGGGGGATGAAGAAGGCCTGGTCAATGTCTGCGCGGCGCGCCTGGTGCCCATGGAGGGGAGCGGAAGATTTGATGTGGAGCATCCTACCAATGTGCTGGTGAATGTTCCCCGCAACCGCAGTATGCTGCAGGTGGAGCTTCATTTACCCGGCACGGTGCGCCCCGCAACCCGGCAGGTGATTACCGGGCGTGTCACGCTGCCGGACGGTGCGCCTTCGCAGTCCGCCGTAACCTTATATGCGGTGGATGCCGGCATGCTTTCGCAATCGCATTATGATTGCCCGGATGTGGTGACGGCACTGAGCTGCTGGTCGGATTCCTACCAGAGTATCACCCCTCTGCGTTTCATGGGGGCGGAGTATAAGGACGGGCGTTTTGTGATGCAGCGCCGCTTCCTGCCTGGTATATGGTCCGGCGAAGGGCGCAATGCAGACAGTCCGTGGAGACTGCAGCCCTGGTGGATGCGCGATGCTGCCACAGGTGCGGCTACTCCCAGTGCCACGGTGGCGGATTATGATGTGTACCGGCATCGGGCGTCAGCACTGGCGGATATGATGGTTGCAGAGGAGTCTCCCGTACTCGTGCGGCAGAATTTCCAGCCCGTGGCGCTGTGGTGCAGTGCGTTGAAGACAGATGATTCAGGAAATTTCAGCGCCACATGCACGCTGCCGGATACCCTGACCCAATACCATGTGTTTGCAGTCGCTGCAGATAAGGACGGTAGCCGCTTTGGCTCCGCAGAGGGTGAATTCACTGTGAACCAGCCGCTTATTCTGAGCGCAGGTATGCCGCTGTTCATGAGCGTGGGCGATAAGCTCCAGCTCCCGGTGACGGTGACGAATAATACCGATGCAGAGGGTACCTGGCAAGTGCAGCTGCAGGGCGGTGCAGAGCCACAGCAGGTGACTCTGGCTGCCGGCGCTTCTGCTACGCTGCCTTTTGAGGTCGCCCCGCAGCAGCCCGGCACGCAGACTTTCCGCTGGGTGGCCACCGGTGCCACCGGGCAGGATGCCGTGGAGGACAGCTTCGAGGTGCGCCACCCTGCACCGGTGCTCAAGGAGGCTCACCACCTGGTGCTGAATGCCGGGCAGGGGGCTCTGGTACCGCGCGAGAAGCTGGCGCCTGAACTGGCTGGCGCCCCTGGCTGCGAGATGGAGCTTTTTGTTTCCGCTAACCCGATGCTGCACCTGCAGGGTGGGGTTGATTTCATGCTGGAACACCCGCAGAGCCATTTCACCGAATACCGGGCATCATCCATTCTGCCCTGGCTGTTGTATGACCGTCTGGCGCCGCTTTGCCCGAGCATGTCGCGCATGGCAGCCTGGCGTGTGCCGCACGCCATTGCCCGCTGGGTTAAGGAGATGTTCAAATACCAGAATGAGGATGGCAGCCTGCCCTTGTTCTACCAGAAGGGTGAGGGGAATCTGTGGGTCAGCGCCCACGCCGCCATGGTGCTGCGCGGGGTTGAGGAGCGCGGGTACAAACTGCCCCAGGCTGCTTGGAGCAAGTTGCTGGCATATCTCGAAAAGGCTGATTTGGCGCAGGCTCACCCGCTTACCCGCTATGCCGCCGCCCGCGCGCTGCTGAATACGGATGCGCAGAACCGTGCACTGAATGCCGCCACTGCCCGCCAGGAATCCGATTGGTGCTGCAGTGGTTCGGTGCGTCAGGATGTGGAGTTCCTGCAGTATCTGCGCACGCATAATGCGGGCCGCCACGAGGCATTCCTGCGCTGGGTGCGTTCCCGCGCGGCTGATTACCGCCACCACAGCAGCTGGCGCAGCGCCTGGTCGCTCTATTCGCTTATCACCTACGTCGGTAATTCCAGGGGTATGCCGCTTTCAGCTACCCTGCGCCTGCCCGATGGCCGCACGCTGGCGCTCAACCGCAGTGCTACCCGTGTGCAGCAAATGGTGGCAGATGGTCAGTACAGCGCTGCCATGGGCCCGGTATATGCGGTGCTGCGCGCCAAGGCGCAGCCGCAGCAGACGGAATACCCCGGCGTGACCGAGCACGGCCTGCAGATGACCCGCGTGTATGAAAAGAAGGGTGAGGATGGTATCTGGCGCCCGGCTACAGAATTTGCTGTGGGGGATGTGGTGCGCGTTTCGCTTACCTGTGCCAAGGCTGGTGAGCAGGAGCTCAACCACCTGGTGCTGGAGGACTACCTGCCTGCCAGTATGGAGGCCATTAACCCCCACGTGCCCAGCCAGGCAGCCGGGCTTGAACCCCTGAACTGGAGCGAATGCTTCGACCAGCGCGAATACCTGGCCGACCGCGTGCGCGGATTCTGCACCCGCTGGCCCGGTCGCGATGCGGTGAATATGCGCTATTACGCCCGCGTGAAACGCGCCGGCAGCGCCACCGCCCCGCCTGCCCAGGCTCAGTTGCATTACGAGCCGCAGGTGTATGGCCTGTCGCCCAGCGTGCGGCTGGAAACCAGGTAAGAAAAACAAGGAAGAGAGCCGTTTGGTTCTCTTCCTTGTTTTTATGGACCAGGGGGATATTACGGCAGGTCGGAAGTCCTGCTCTACGACTCTGAATTTCAATCAATCGGCTTCTCAAATCGGCTTTGATAGCCCCATTGCCCGGTTTTTTTGCTTGAAATAGGGTGTTTGAATTGTTAAGCTGAGGGCTGGACTAACCAGGATTTTTTTTTACCATATGAAAGCTGGAGTTTTTATCAAGATCATATTGCTGTTGCTGTTAGTGGCAGTGGGTGTATTTTTTGTTAAACCTGAACTTCTGGAAGACTATTTGCCCGCGAGTCTGAGTGGGAAGAAGAGTAAGAAAAAGAATTCGCGAAAGGGCAAGAAAAAGCGCAAATCCAAGAAAACGAAGGATGCCGTAATAGCAAAGAATGAGACCCCTGCGGCAGAAGCGGATGAGGATGAAGAACCTGTCGCTGAAACAGGAAACGCAGAGTATCAGCTTGCTGCGGTAGAGACGGTTGATACTTCAGTTCCGGTAAAAAAAGAGATTGTTGACATCGGAAAAGTTCCCTCTGTGCTTAAGAATGAAGGTATCATTAAAGGTGAGGAGTGGGCAGACTGCGCCAAGGTGAAAGCCAAGGTGGAGAAGGAGATTCTTTCAAAGACAGGTGCGGGAAAAGAGTCTGATATCAAAAAATTCATTGGTAAATCCAAAAATAAACTCCTGATGGCTCAGTGGGTTGTGGCGGATGCTGAATTGCGCAGTGCCGGCGAGGCTGCCGCTAACCATGACAAGCGCGTGGCTGAGTTGGAAAAGAAGAAGGCTGAGCTGAATTCCATACAGGAACAGTTGAAAAAAAATGATAAGCCCAGCGCTGCCATGACGTGGAATGCCCGCGCTGTGCAGAACAGATATAAGAAACAGGCTGACGCAGTTGCTTGTGAATACTCGTTTAGTGAAAGTGTTCGCGGCGATTCTTCCGTCAAGCTGATGGATCAGCTGGGTGGTGATGAGGAATGGCTGAGTCAGTTTGCTTTCAGCGGTGAATGTGTGCGCCCTGGCATGGCCTTTGCCATTCTTAAGAAAATTTACATGCAGCATCCCGATATGCTCACCAACCGTATGGTGCGTGATATTGCCACGGCCACGGCGTTGGAGTATGCCAGGTCGAACTGGAACCAGCAGGACGCTGTAGAACGTGCCAATTTTTACATAAAAGCGTGGAAAAATGACCGCCTTAATACGGTGTTTGATACATTGCCCATGTGGCAGCGCCGTATGGTATGCGGTTGCAAGGGTGATAATGCCTACGGTTCCGTGGAAAGTCTTCAGTGGGCGTTGGATAATTTCCACCTGCCGGTTGACCGCTATTCCGGTTCCTGCTGGCGCTGCGCTTACCGCCTTAACAATATTTACGGCGATAGTATCCATGGTCCGCTTTATTACGCTCCATTTGAAAGCTCGCTGGGTGAGAACCGTCAGGCTATGACCTACTACATTGGCGGTGTGTGCGGTAGTTTGTCTCACTTTGGTGCATTTGCGGCTCTGGCAAATGGCGTGCCGGCCATGACCTCTGGTGAGCCCGGGCATTGCGCGTTCATTGTACTGGTGGGCGATACCTGGACTCCGGCGTATTCCTTGAGCTGGCAGCGTGGACTGCATTGGCAGGTGTTCCAGAATGTGTATACGTATTCCTCATTGCACGCTGCGACGGAATTGTTCTCTGATGGCCGTGCGAAGGATACGCTGAAATCGAATGCCTGGCGTGTGTTGGGTGGTGTAAAAGCTTCTACCGGCAAGGTGGAAGAGGCTGCATTCTGTTTTGAACAGGCCGCCAGAGTACAGCCGCGTAACTATATTTCTACCCGAGAGTGGTGCCAGATGCTCGAGAAAACAACCGGGGATACGGCCGCGCTTTGGAATCAGCTCAATGACACAGTGTGTGAATACCTTGTGCCGTTGTATCCGGAACTTGCTTCTGAGCACATGAATAAAGGCCTGGCGGCAGGTCTGGCCAAGAATCTGAAACCCAAGCAGTTGGAGAAAGCTTTCAAGAAGTTCTGGAAAAACGTGAAGGTAATGGGGCCTGACCGCTGGCGTATTGAGGAGCTGGGCGACAAGCAGCTTGCTTTGCTGGGCGGGAATAATGATGTAAGCAAGATTTGTGAGTACTTCTCAGATGTGCTGGGTAGTACTGTATCGAATAGCGCATATGCCCCTGCAATCCTGAACTGGGGTAATACCATCGGCTCCAGGCTTGACAAAGCTGGTAACGCTAAGCTGATGCAGGCTATACTTGCCGGTGTGGGCAAGGGTAGTGGTAAGATGAGTGCCGAGGACCGTGTGAAGTTGCTTACGCCGGCAATACTGGCTGCAGAGAAGAATCGAGACCTGGCGTCGTTCCAGTCCATTGCCAGGATGGTTCAAGATTCCGGATACAAGTCCAAGGATAGCGTTTCCATACCGGAGTTCGAGCCCTATCCCGGCAAATTGGCATCTGAGGGTGGTATGGTGTGGACGAGTTCCACCTCTCAGTGGGATAAGGTGCAGGAACATGCCGGGCTGTTGACTCCGCAGGGTGGTTCGTTCCATACAGACAAAGATAAGGATGCCTATATCGCCGTGGAGCTTCCCCGCCAGGTTGAGGTTACGGGTGTTGTTGTGGTGGCTATTCCCGGTAATCTGCACCGCTGCAATAATATGAAAGTGCAGGTGTCTGAAAATGGCACGGATTGGACGGATGTGCATGATTTCGGTCCCTGTACGCAGCGTATCATGCGCACTGATCTGGGGGGTAAGAAACCTGTGGCCAAATATGTGCGCATTGTGCGCGAGGGTGGCCCTGAGTTCTTCCACCTGAATGGTGTATATGTCTACGGCAACCAGGCCGCATAATTTCAATTTAACCCTTTTTACACGAAAATGAATAAAGTTTTACCTTTCATTACTCTGTCCCTGATGGCATATACTGCATCTGCCTTCCAGAAAGCAGAAACCATGGAAGAAGCAAAAGCCAAAGCAGGCAAGGACGGTATCGTCATTGTCACATATGCGGACGGATGGGATAAGTACAGCAAGAAGACTGCTTTGAATATGCTGAAAAACGAATCTGTCAAGAAAGCACTGGGCGACGCAGTGGTGCTGCAGCTGGGTGTACCTAATGTCAGCAGCAAGGAAGATCATGAAGCTAACTCCGAACGATTTGGGAAGATAGACCTCAGTTTCCCTGATTCCTACCCCGCTTTTCTCTTTTACGACAAGACTGGATACCGTTTGGCAGATTTGTGCGTCAAGTTTGAGGAATGCAAGAAACCAAAGGCATTTGCGCGCCGTGTTAAAAAAGTTATGGAATCCATTGACAAACAGGTCGGGCTTTTGAGCAAGGCGGATGCAGCCAGTGGTTTGGAGCAGGCGCGTCTGTTGGGGCAGGCTTCGTTGATTCCTGGCTTGCGCAAACCGCAGGACGTAGGACGCCGGATTCAGAATGCTGACCCTGACGACAAGACAGGAATGCGTCGCATAGCGACGATGAATCTGTATGATGTAGCCGTGGGGGTTGCAGATACTAAGGATTGGGAGGCATCTCTGGCTGATATGAAACAGCTTTTGAAGAACCCTAACCTGACTAAGGACCAGCAGCAGCAGGCTTGCTGCATCTGCATAGGTCTGCTGCGTCGCCATGGTGGGTTAGCTCGCAAGGCTGAACTCAAGAAAATGATTGATCAGCTCGAAGAAATTGATCCTGATACTTTGCTTGGTCAATCTGCCAAAGATGCCCGCCGTCTCTGGATCAAGGAACTGACGTTGGCTGAAGGCTGGAGCCCGGATGTTATTCCCAGTGATACCACACCTGTGGAAGTTGCTGGTGATATTCCTATGAAATCTGCTGGTACTTATAGTGTGACGTTCACATATACCAGCGGTAATCATGCAGCTAAGATAACTGCGGTCGAATTGTATGATGGAAAAAATAAGGTGGCAGAAGATCGCCATGTGGGTACCACGGGGCACAAGAGCAGCAATAATACATATACGCTCAACGTGCCTTCAGCGCTGAAGAATCCCAGACTTTTGGTTACCTTTGATATGGGGAATGACCGCATTTCGAACGGTGTGATTACTGTGGAAAAGAAATGATTGCAGCAGATTAGTTCCCTGAAACAAAACTATAATCCCGCAAGGCGGACTGGATTCGGAGCTGAGTCCGGCGCAACTTGCGGGATTTGTGTGTTCAGTATCAGAAAGTTTTTTTGTTGAAAAATCCGTTTCGCCTTTTGCTTGACTTGGTGTGAGAAGTGGGGTAGGGTGAGTGCCGCAGACCATGTCGTTATTTCAGCTGGTAACAGATTACAAGCCCTCGGGTGACCAGGAGCAGGCGATTGCCAAGCTTCTCAAATCGCTTCAGGCGGGCAACCGGCACCAGTGTCTGCTGGGTGTTACCGGCTCCGGTAAGACTTTTACCATGGCCAACCTCATTGCCGCGCAGGACAGGCCGGTGCTGGTGCTCAGCCATAACAAGACATTGGCTGCCCAGTTGTATTCCGAACTGAAAGCGTTCTTTCCGCACAATGCGGTGGAGTATTTTGTCTCCTACTTCGACTATTACCAGCCGGAGGCTTACATTGCCAGCACGGATACTTACATCGAGAAGGATAGCGCCATAAACGAGGAGATTGACCGCCTGTGCCTGAATGCCATGCGTTCG
>JAEIGA010009823.1_pt1 | contig 14497 bp, 8 predicted proteins | sample 9270691 | NCBI WGS metagenome assembly JAEIGA01 (sample SAMN17057246, study PRJNA624740) | gut metagenome | biome: biome; isolation source: fecal sample | host: Bos grunniens | place: China: Xizang | collected 2019 | reverse complement strand
TTTCTTGTGCGAGATCTTATGCTCAGCACAGTACTCCTCGATCGAGAGGACTTCTTCACGTGTCATCATAAGCATTCCTTTTTAATGCAAAAGTAGCCAGGAACGATCCTGACTACAATATGCATTTCATCGGATGCTTACTATATAACAATCGGCCCCCGATATGGGAGCCGATCAATTAGTTATTAGTTGTCATTCGATGTCGTAGGTTTTTCAACTCGTATTTCAAAGCTATCAATTACGATTGAAGTTGCAAAGTCACTTTGATATCCATCTTCTTGAGATGCAGCCTCATATTCGTAGGACGTAGGACGTAGACTTGCGCTAGTTGGCGTATATGCTGCCAATTTTAATGTAACACTAGTTGCATAATCCTCTACGGTTGGAGCAGTCCATTGGTACCAACCAAATTCGCCATCTCCGGAGTAACTCATATTTGTAGGAGTGCTAGTTGTAGGAAGAGTTTGGTTACCAAGTACTAATCTCAAGTTTCTATAACTCCAATCACCTCCTATCATGTTCTTCACACCATTATCGTCACTAAAATTAACCTTTATGCTCTTTATTCGGTACCCACTCTTGGCGGTAATTGTAAAACTATTGCCTCCGAAAAATTCGAGTTTATCTACGACTTGAGCAGTTGCTGCCGAGGAACCGCCATCTGGACCACTTTCTGTTCCCCAATGGCCAGTGCCAGCTTTATATAAATATCCAGTCTTCTTTACTGTAGTAGGGCCCAACGTAAAGTAATACCTGTTTAAATACCATTGATCTTCTTTTTTAGTAATTTTATACCATATACCTTCGTGTATATAGTTGTCACCCACATTATGATTTGCATATGTCCAAGCAGCGGATTTAGTTTCGAGTTGAATTTCAAATGTCTCTGTTTCATTTTGTAGAGTAAGGTAATATTTTCCTCCGCTAGATCTTTTACTTTTTACTTTATATGTTTGATTGTTATATGTATAGTCAGAACCCTCATTATACCATACATACTGTGCGGAAGCAAGCACATCCTTTAGCTGAATTTTTCCAAGATCTGATCCACTCGGCTCATTGATATTCTTTTCTTCATATTCTGGAACTACCCAATTCTTAGTATAAGTATATTTAGTAGCACGATCTTCTCGCCTATATGCATATGTCGGAGAGTTGGATTCATTTGTACCTGCCGAAAAAGAGAGCACTACATAATCTGAGATATCTGTATATGTATTCGTTTTAGCCGCTAATTGATCGTTAGACGGTAAAGCATTAATGTATTCTCCCTCATACACAGTCTCAGTTCTACTATATGTTTTCAACTGATCAGATTCGCGATAAACAGCATCTTGAACTTCCACATTAAAGGCAGATAGACCAGGATAATAATACAATGTTTGACTCACCACATCTGTTGACCAGGAAGCTTTTAAAGCAGGGTTTTTCGTATAGTATCTTACATTATTGAAAACGAATTCATCAAAAGTATATGCATCTTCACCTTTTGGGTAAGCATAACTTGGTTCCGTCGGAGTGACATATTTTTTATGTGTATCATCAAGATCACTTAGCCAATCATAAAAATATGCTGGCTTATTTAGGGTTGATGTCGTGTATGACTCGTATGCTTTCAATGGAATTTTAATTAAATCGCCGAGGCCACTTGGTACGCGATCGCTCATATTAGCAGTAAGGCTTGTGGCAGAATAAAAGCAGCGAATGCGATTTTGTGTATTCCTATCTTTATCCTCTATGACAGATATTGAAACAGCACGAGCTTGATCCGGGTTCTCATCGAGAATAACACCGTTTCCAAATACAGATTCAATAGCTTTAATAATATCGCCATCTAGACGATCCGTATATGCGGGCTGAGAAGACCAATAATATGAATCTGTAGACAAATCAGCGCCTAAATTATTCACTCCTAGAACTGTCTTTAATTCATTTACGTCAGGTAAATACCAATGAATATCCAAAGTATGATTTCCATCAGCATCCTCCCTAAACTTATTTTTACTAAGACAATATTGATATGCACTACTTGGGAGCGTACTCATATCTATAATAGTGATCGGATCGGGTTCAACAGCAGTTGCTCGTTCTGTAAAAAATAAACCTGTTTCCTTATTGAGTTGTTCAGATGTTAAAGCGCTCCAATTGTAGTTCGCAGAATACAAATACGGTATCTGCGTAGCAGAGACATCAGAACTATGAAAATAATCATACCTCACGTCTTTGATTAAAGACATATTTGCGGTTGTGTTAGTTAATAAAGAACCTATATCAATTTGGCTGACAATATTGTTTTGAGAGAATACTTTGCCTTTATGTCCCCACTCTAATCCTTGCTGTGTGTAATCTGCCGGAGAAGTATTAAGTCCATACTTATCCGCAGAATCGTAAGAATGCAAATATTCCTCGTAATTTTCAATCTTCAAATCTCCAACCGAAGTATAGCCAGATTGATACACATAGTAACTTTCAGTCACTGAATTCTTCTTCTCTCCGCTATAGTAATAGAATACCACGTCAATTCGAGCGCGCCTAGCATTAGATGTGCCATTCTCGTCAAAATATATCCATGCGCAATCACCATCTCTCAAAGGTATATACCTGTTTGCATCACTATCAATCTTGATTTCAGATGACTCCGCATGTAGTTCTTCTATTAAGGAGGTAGTAAAATATTTTCTCTTTCCGTTAGAAGAGTACTGGATTCCTTTGTTCTGTAAACCATTATTATTTTCAATTGCAATCCAGTTCTCATTATCTCCACCCATGATTTCATCAATCTGGACCCAATCAGAGGTGCCAGTCTTAGGATACTTCGGAAGATAGATTGCCGCCTCGGTATATTTTGTACCTGCGAGTTTTACCCTTAGTGGCCTAACCTCAATATGAGCATCGATGAGGGTTTCGCGAGTAATGGTAACGCAATCATCTGCACCCTGATTGTTTCCGAGTTCAACATCAACACGATGATCAATCCAGACGCTGCCGGCGTCCGTGTAGCTATCATTGTTGCGTATACCCTTAATTGTCAGGTAGTTCTTGTATTCTGAGTTGCGGTCTACATGGAAATTTTGGGCGTTGTCTTTTCCCAAGTAAATCTTGTAGTTTACATCCCATGTAGTATTACGATAGTCAACATATGAACCTTGCACGATGACATAGGTGGCCAGGCCTTCCGCTGTATTAGATGGAGTACCGGCTGTGCCTTCCGCTAACTTCGGTTTGTACTGCTGTACAAGATCGTCGTAAAAATATTTAACACCATTGAGCTGGTCAGTCATGGCATCAGTGTATCCCTTTACATCTTCTGTTGCTATAGACGTAGTCCAGCCTGTTGGATAGATGCCAGTAAGGTCGATCTTGCCGTTTTCGGTTGATTTTGGGTTATATCTGCTCTCTGGAATGTAGAATGTAAAGGTGTTGTTTGAGCCGGTTACCTCCCTCCCAGCTGTCACATGGTCAGTTGAAGCAGTTGCAGCTCCATCAGCAAGTTCTACAGCTGTTCTCTTAGCAACATTATGCACGAAATATTTATGTAGAGTAAAAGATGGTGTAACACCCTCGTAATTCTGATTCTCCGTTCCGGTATCAACGCCGATCTCAAAGTTAACCTTTGCATAGAGAATCTGAAGATTTACTACAATAGATGTACTAGATCCAGTAGTCAAGTTGGCGGTAGCTACTCCTTTCATTGGGAAGCCGCTAAAGGTCTCCAATTCAGAGCCAAGAACAACAGGGCTGTCTCCCATGTGAATTGAACAGTCATTAAGTTCCTCAAGTGTAAGACTGTTGCCGATGGTAGTGTAGGAGCCATCTGAATTCTCCTTCATGATGTCAGCAAGATTCACGTTGGCAAACATCACAACGGTAGCAGATGTCAATTCTGAGGAACTGGCGATAGTATTGAGTTCGGATTTATTCAACATCAACGATGAACCATTGGTCTGATGAGTATAGATCAGTCTATGATTCTCCTGTTCATCAGCAATTCCACTGAAGATCAGGACTGTTAGCTTTTCAATCTTTTTTTCGTTCTCTGTGTAAGGGTCGGTAGCCTTAGTTACATACTGATTTGTAAAGCTCTTGACACGAGGGACCAATGTCGTCAGTTCGCTTCCTGTCTCAGGCTGCGGCGCTGCGATTTCATCAAGGCATGACGATGCCATAAGGCATGTGAGCAATGACAAGAATATGTGTTTTATATATCTTTTCATGGTAATCAATCAATTAATTGAACGTATCCTCTACGTCGGGCATATCTATCCATCCTTCCGCTGAAACCTCACTCTCAACCTCAACAGTGTCATCTTTGAAGTTCAAGGAAATCATGTGCTTGTTGCCTGCCGTAAGAACAGTGGTGAGGGAGAAAGGTCCAAAAGTAATCAAGCCCGAAGGTGCACTGTTGCCAAATTGACGCTTATATACAACTATAAGTTCTATCGAGATTTCACTGCTCTGAGGGATAAGAATAACTTTATCTGTCAGTTCAGTAGTGGATCCCGTTGCTAATGAGATGGCTTCCCCGAGAGGAACCTGATCAATATCAAACGCATTTCCAGAAGCTGTTGCTGGTGATCCGTCCAAAGGCAGAACAATCTGCTGATATTGAACATCGGCAATGTCCAGATAGATGCCTTGTATCTGAATAGCGCCTTCACTTGAGTTCTTCACATTCACTCCAAGGCTTGAGAGACGGTGCTCAAATGCCATTGTGACTTCGTCATTGGTGATGTTGTTGTCTGTTGCTGAACGCCAATATTTGTCCTCATGATGCGGAGCTGTCATTACATCGAACATAGATGCCTTGAAAGCTGCAGCACCGGTGATGTCGAGACTATACTTGATTGCAGGTACGCCAGCTGTATATGCTGTTCCATCAAGGTTGACCAAAGAAACGTAGTCATTTGGCATTGGATAGAACGCAAAGAATGTATATTCCTTTGAGTTTGACCAACCTTGGAGCGGAGAGTATGTGCCATATCCATTGGCATCGCAGGTTACCGCCAGAGGAGGATTGCCGGCGAACACGTTTGGAGTTGCAGCGGCTTTGCTTGCTGTCCAGCTGGACGCATTGTCATACCTGAATCCAACAACACCGAATGTCTTGCCCGACATGTCAGCTGTAGATCCAATCAATGATGCCTTTGTATCAACATTCTGTGAAAAGAAGATATACTTTTCGACCTGCTCCGGCGTCGGGGCAGGCTCGGGCTTGCTGCAGGCTGACACGAGCAGCATGGCCAGTACTGATATGAATGTGAGTCTTTTCATGTCCATATATCTTCCTAGATTATTTCAATGTCGTTGTTGCTGTCGCTGTCGCCGTCGGAAATGACTGACGATGTCCAAGGATCCACAGTGACCTTGAATGAGATGTCCGCCTTAGGTCCGATGGTAATATTCCAGTTGTAGCTCTGGTTGTAGCCGTAGTATGTTGGATTTCCCGCAGCATTGAGGTTGAGCTTGAAGTCTTTGTACTCTACATTGTCTAATGTAAAGTCAATGTACATCTCAAATCCTGAGATGTTTTGCGGAACAATATGCACGCATCCTGTCGATCCTTCAAAGGTGAGTGTCGATTCAGAGTTTTCGTCATTTGCAAAGTTGACCGCAAGATCATTGACCTGGGTGTCATCATATGCAACCGTATAAGTTCCGTCTGTATCCACATTGAGAAGTCGTATCTGGGAGACAGTTCCTGTGTCTATTGCCGCTCCTGATGCATCCACAAATGAGACGTTGATGCTGATCTTTGCGAAAAGATGCCAGAAGATAAGGTTCTGCGCAGATGGCTTGGTTTGAGGGATAGGATCTGTATGGTCAGCCGCAGCCATCAGGTCAAACTGATAGTGATCTTTCGGCTGAAGACCAGTTGCTCCCTTTAATGCATATTTCGGTGATAGATCATATGCGAACGTAAGAGTGTTGGTGGCATTGTTGATACTAGTGCTTGATATGCCGGAAGCTGTATAAGGAGCCACTGCAATGAAGTCATATTCATATCCAGTGAACCAATACGCATCATCTACTGGGACAAAGACGTCAGATGTGCTTGATTTGATTACCTGTGTCAGGTCATTGTCATCCCAAAGGATATAGTCGTCGTTGATGGCCTGGCGGGCTATACCCCAAACGCCAAAGTCATTGTGGTACTGCGAAAGCGGTGTGGGTGCCTTGGTGAGCACAGCCTGAGACGCAGCAGTGAATCCCACCTCGGCTGGCTGAGGATCTTCAGTCGGAGTGTGGGGTTTCTTGGTGCACGAGCTCAGGGTGATGAGGGCGCACATCAGAAGAGCTACTATTTTGGTCTCAAGTCTCATGTCTTTTTGTCGCTATTTTTGTCTTTTTCGGAACTATTTTCATGCTTTTCTGAGGCGCGAGTGCGGCCCGGAATCGCAGATAGTCCTGATTGTTTCTTTATCTTGGTTCCCAAAGCGAGACATTCAACTCGCTTTGGGAAATATCTAAAACCCTTGCGGAGAATTAGTTGCCGTCAGTCATATCCTTATGCGCATCATTTTCGGTACCTGCAGCTGCATCCTCACCAGTAGGAGTCCATGGGCTTACAGAAGGAACAAACGAAATAAGGTTTGGAGTAAGTGTTACACTATACTTAACATACTGATTTTCCTTCCACTCATCAAGATCACCATCTTTACCCAGTGGGAATGATGCCTTAAACTGTCTATTTCCCATTACATAAAGAACTTGCACCTGAAGATCAACAGCTGCTACACCATCAGCAGCCGCTTTCTTGACATCCTGAGGAATCACCAACCATGTCGCGAAAGTCTTTGCTTCGTGAGTCAACTGCATTGCAGTAGCATCATCTTCCTGATTTTCCATTTTCACCAAATCTGTTGGCAAATCCTCATCAGTATCACCCATCACATACTTATCTGAGAATGGAAGAGGTGTTGTGCGGTTTGACCAAGTGAATTCATGAGCAGCATTAACATTAAGATCTGCCTTTGTATTGATACCAGTTACTGTAATATTCTGCACCCATACTTTTGTTTCCTGTGGCTTCTCTGCTGAACCACCTGTCTTAAACAGGAACTCTACCTTTGTAAGAGCGTGACGGAAATTAAGCGACACTGATTTATCGTTCTCCTTTGTATTCTGAGACTGGGTCACGAAATCTGCAACCATAAGGTCAGTATTAGGCTCATCATTGTTCACTGTAAAGTCAGTAATAGCCAATGAAGTTCTATCTTCTGACGGAGCAATCTTCGACTCATCACCAGTACCATAAGTCTCAGCATCTGCAGAAACTGCGAAGAACTTCAACTCTTTGTCCTTACCTGGCCAGTAATACTGCTTGTTAGTATCCCACGAGTCAGTAGCTTTTGTATATGTTACTGGTGAATTAACCATTCCGTCATACTCAGAGCCAGCAAGAGCACCAGTATTCGGATCATCTGCTACATAGTATGCCCATACTCTGAAATCCTGAGCCTTAAGGTTAGCATCACCACCATTTGATGCCAGTGCTTCACCATCTGCCTTAGTAAGCTTACCCATCTCTGTAGAGAAGGTCATAGCATCACCTAAACGGTTGATGATTTCTGTCTTTTGACAGCCTGCTGCCAAAAGGGTAGCTGCGAGAGCTACAAAGAAAATCTTTTTCATAATGTTTGAAATTAAGTTAATGAATTTGTTATTATATATTATGTTAATGAATTTGTTATAATTGTCTGTTAGAGCTCCAAATCAACATTAGTGTCATTCCAATCTCCGACTCCTGGCTGGAAACCTCCTGGAGGACCCTTAATCTCGAGCTTTTCTGTAACTATAATCTCTCCTCCCTTAGTAAGTGTTTTGATTTGAGGTGAGAGATCCTGGAGTTTGATAGTAATAACATCACCGTTGACAAAGTATAATGTGATTGAGTTAGAGATATCTTCTCGTAGGTTTGGACCAAAAGACCAAAATTCTCCGTAGATTTCACCTTCACCTAATACATCATTATAATCATACCTAGTAATATCCATCTCTACTGTCTGAGTTCCCGCCTCATTTGTCCTATGTTCCTCATGAGTTAGATAAGCTGTGGTATACATTCCTGAGATGTGCATCTTAGCTGAATGAATATTCTGGAGTCCCTTAGCCTTGATAGTCAGGTAGTACTTGAAACTCTTCTGTACAAACTCAACCTCAAGAAGCTGATCCTCTTGACCTTCAAGAACTACGATCTCCTCCTGAAGCACTGAGAAGGTAGGGTCAGGCTCGACGATGTACATTTCGGTCACATCTGAACGAGAGACTCCTTCTGGCATTGCACTTTGACGTGTGTGAGTCTCGGCCGTTTCCTTCTTATCCATTCCTCGGTAGAAGTTAGCATCAAGCTCATTGAAGTCTGATGTATACAAGAGCAGGTCGTAAATTCCTTCCTGGAGGTAAACTCCACCCTGAAGTCCTTTGAATGATCCCTTATATGCTACTCTCTGGGTTGTCTTCTCGAAGATGATGTATTTTGTCGACCTTGGCTCGCCTGGCTGGGTGTAGCCGTCACTCTTGTGAGATAGGAGCTGCGTGAGGGCCAGTGAGTCGAAGTTTGCCTTGATGATCAGGTTATAGTGATCATGCGGATCGAGGAGTTCCTTGCGCTGGCAGCCGGCAGAAAGGAATAAGGCGGCTGCGAGGAGGGCTGACAGGAGGAGTGTCGTTAACTTATTCATGGCGCACCTCCTTTTTCTTTCTGTGGATCAGGTAGACGAGGGATACCTTAGCCTGGGTTGGGCCGAGGATGGATGTCTTCCACACCTGCTCGCGAGGAGCATCGAGGACGTAGTCGAAGTCGTCGTAGTGATACTTCCTGTAACGGGTCTGCAAGTAACCCAGTCCGAGGGTGTACTCCAGGCGCACTCTGTCGTTGCTGCTGATAGAGTGGGCATAGCCTACGCTGGCGCCTGCGAGGATGTAGAACTCTCCCTGGATGCCGGTGCGGGTGTTGTCAAGCATGAAGTCGTAGTAGCCTCCACCGATGGATGCTCCTGCGAAGAAGCCTGTCATGACCGGCTTGTTCTCTCTGTTGCCGAACCAGTACCTTCCCTCGAGATTGATCATCATGAGCTGGTAGTAGAGTCCGGTTGCGAAACTGCTGCTCCATGGTGCGACATAGTCTCCGCAAAGCGACCAGCGGTCGTTGAATGAGTACTCGACGCCGAAGTTTGGAGCACCTGCAATCCAGAAGAGCATGTTGCTCTTGAGGGCAAAGAGAAGCTGTGAATCTGGGTCTATAGGTTTGTCGAAGCCCGGGTCAGTGGCTTTCATGCGGAACACGAAGCCGGCTGATACGGACGGACGGATGTATTCGAAATTGAGATAGTTGACCTTTGGCTCAACATAGAGTCCGGCAAGCGAACTGAGGTTGTAGATTACCTTTACGGATGAGTTGAGACCGTAGTGGAACTTGTCACCTGCGCCAAGATTGAGACCTGCTTCGAAGAGTACATCGAAGGTGTTGGCCTTGTCGTGGCGGAGACTGTGGTTGGTGATGTTGAGGATATAGTTTGCCTCGAGACCAACGTTCCTGAGGATTGTGTTCTTGATGATCGGGTTGCCGAGGAAGTTCTCGCCCCAGTAACCGTATGGCATCATGCCGTAGCTGAGAGATGCCTCGAGACCATGGATCGGAGTGAACCAGTAACCCATACCGAGACGGCTGCCGATGGCGTGGCCCGGGCTGGCTGGGTGGTTACCGAGCTGGTAGAGGCCTTCGATGCCTGTGCCTGCGAAGAGGTAGATGCGCTCGTCAAAGGCCTTAGGGCTTGAGAACTCTATCTTACGGTTGTCCCTGTCAACGTAACGGTAGCGGAGCATGTTCTCGTCGACATTGTCACTACCCTGCTTCTGTGCATACGACGAGACTGCGGTAGCAAGGAATGCTATCGCTATGACGAGGATGTATTTGAATGTCAGTCTCATTGTTATGTTACAGATCCTTCGACTTCGCTCAGGATGACAGTTTGGGGTTATGGTCTGTTATATAAGTTCGCTAATATTGTGGTTCGTCAAGCGGTCGTATGAGGTCTATGACGTCCATCATGTCGCTGTCCAGTCGGGATATCTCTTCCAGGTCTGGTTCGAGCATCAGGGCCATCTCAAGACTGGTCATCGCCGTGAAGATGTCGTCGTTTCTGTTGGCGCATATTGCGTGTACATACCAGAACTTACCCTTTTGGTTGTACTCCGGGAACGTCATCAGTTCGTTACACTTTGTGAGTGCTGTCACGTTCCTGTCCATACAGAGAAGGAGAAGGATCTCGTTGAGTCCGCCGTGTGAGGCGATCATCGGATATGCTCCTTCGAAGTCTCCGGCAAGGGCCGCTGTGATGGACTTCAGGTGCGCTGACTGGTCGTTGGTCGGGAGAAGTCTCGCAAGCGAGTCGGCCATTGCGACTTCCCTGGCTCCGAGTGCCATGAGGGCCTGGTTGTATATTACCTCATCAGGTACCTTCTTACCCTTGCCCATCGAAGGCGCGAGAATCTCAAGGTTGACCGAGTCCTGCTTGATGAGCTGCACCACGAGGTCGTTGGCCACATAGGTGAAGTTAGGATAGTGCTCCAAGCTCTCATCAATGAGACTGTAGCGGGTCAGCGAGTCAGGCGCAGTGTCGATGAGTCGCCAGTACTCGTATCTTGAAATCTCTTCAGTCTTTGCGTTGTAGCGGTCCCAGATCTCATGGTCCCTGAGCTTTCTGAACTCGCTGTAGTTCAGGGTGTACTCTACCTTTCGGAGTGAAGGGAGGGTCTCCTTGAGGAGGAAGCTACGGTACTTATTGTGTTTCCTCATGTGAGGAATGATCAAGTCATGCGTATCGGAGTACTTGAACACGAGGTTGTCTATAAACTGTGCAAGCTCCGGATCAGTCTCTCTGAGCATGTCGGCCACCTTGCTCCATGGCTCTACCACGGATTTTGATGTAAGGTCGACATATTTGGCAACCGCAGGGTCGAGACTGGCTGCAAGTTCCTTAAGGATGAGCTCTGTACGCTGCTGAGCGAGTCCGAGGTTCTGCTTATATGTTCCCTCTGGGGAAGCATAACCGACGATCTCGATGGACTTAAGGGTTGCGAATTCGTTGTTTACGATTGCCTGGATCTTCTCCTTGATGGAGTTGATGTTCTGAACTGACTCAGGGTCCTTGTCGTCCACCTTCGCCTTACCGAGTACGAAGTTGATCTTTGAGACACCGGCATCCATGAGGAGCTTCATCTCTGGCTTAGGGATAAGGTTGGTGTCTGTGATTTCCTGAGGTTCAATGTTGTATTCAAGGAAACGGAGAGGGTTCTTTGTGCCTCGTGCGATCTGGAGAGTATCCGAGTAGTCGGTCTTGCCTCCGAGTCTGCTGGTTTCCTTGCGGAAGAGTCCGTTTATACCGATATAGCAGTCAGACCTATAGTCGTGGTCCATGTCTGTAGGGGCGATATAAAGGGAGTCCTTATAGGCATAGATGTGGTCAGTCTTGCTGAGTTCGTTGGTCACAACATAGTCAGCAAGCTTGTCTTTCGAAGCGTCAAATGAAAAGTAACGCTGCTGGTTGATGTGGTAGATTTCGCCGTCGATGACAACTGGACGGAAATAGGTAGTGTCCTTGAGAGTCGCGTTGTAAAGGGCCGGCTGGAAGATGAATCGGCTGTTCAGATCGAACTGCTTCTTCGGGATTCTGACGTTGGTCTTGAGGATGAAGTGGTCTCCGACGATCTCCAGGTCAGATGGCTCCACATAAACAGTGGTATTACCGAAGCTGGCTGTGACCACGGCCTCGCTGATCTCAATTGTGAGCATCTGCATCTGAACATTGATGACCTGTCGGTTCTGAACCTTTACCTTGACCTCCTCATGCTGTCCTGAGTAGAAGATCATCTCGGCATTACGGCCTACTGTACATGCGTAGTTACCGTCAATGTCGGAGTATGTAACGACATAACCCTCAACGATAACGTTGACAGCAGCGATAGGCTCACCTGTGGCTATATCGGTGATCTTACCCTGTACTCGGATATTATCCTGGGCCTGTGCGTTGAAGGCAAAGGTACCCAAGACAAGACAGAGTACTATGGTCAGTATGTAAGATAGTCTAATATTTCTCAACATCCTATTTATCTCAAAATGTATTGAAGAGTCACTCCAAGTCTTGTGACGATTGGTCGGAAGCCTGGATATGTAACTGCTTCAACACCTTCACCTGGTTTCAGCATCTGGTCGTAGCCTTCGTAGCTGTTGCCGTAGGCTATACCGACTCCGACGTGAGGGACAAGGTTAAGTCTGCTTCCTAAAACAAAGGAATATCCATAACTTACTCCGACACCCACATATTCGCTACGCAGGTTCAGAGACGAAAGCAAAAAATCCGTAGAAGAGGCCACTACATCCGCACCTATATAATGAGCATAGAAAGCCTGGCTGAACCAGTACTTGTAGCTTGCCCTGAATGTAAGGTTTCTGTTATAGAGCTTTGGAGTGATCTTGTACGGAGCTATTGTTGCGTCAAATGCGATTGACTGTCTGTCTGCAACGACAAAGTCCACGCCGACGTTCGGCGCGAGAAGCAAGTCTTCGAGTACGTTGCTGGTCACAGCGATCCTCTGGGCGCTCACGGTTGTCTTTGTGAGGACCATAAGGAGTACTACAACTAACAGTTTAAGGCTTCTTGTCATTACAGGGATATGGGGGTTAAATTCGTTTTTTTAAAGGAGAACACGAGCCGGTACTATGACCGGCCCATGTTTCCTAATATGTGCTTTTGGTTGATTACTCAGCCATGAAATAGTCGAGTTCCCACTCTACCTTAGTCTCTGGGATGAGACCAGTGAGGTAATCAGAGAATACTGAACCGAAGTCGTTGAAGTTTGTGAAATCAGTAAGGTCAACGCCTGCTGGGTAGTACTTGATGATGAGAGTAAGAAGGTCTGGGAGCTGCTTGAGCACTGTGTAGAGCTCTGTGAGACAGATAGCCTCGAATGCCTGCTCTGCCTCCTTAGTCTGGATGAGGTATGCCACGCGGCCGAAGAGTGAGTTTGCGAACTCATCGACAACCTGCTGGTTAGCCTCGTTGTAGTTCTGGATGAGGTCAGCGATGAGGGCATCGATAGCGAAGAGCTGTGCTGTACCGGCAGCAACCTGCTTCTTAGCCTCCCATGCCTGCTCGCCGAGAGCATTCTCAAGCTCTGTGAGATACTTGCCGAGCTCTGTGTTCTCGAAGATGTAGTTCTTGATCTTTGCAAGGATCTCTGTCTCAAGCTTAGCGAGAGTCTCCTCTCCCTTCTTGACAGCCTGATCAGCAACGTCTACAGCCTTTCTTGCACCAGCAAGGAGAAGTTCAGCTGTCTTCACACCAGCATCCTTGAGGTCAAGCTCTGCCTTCACGCGGAAGTAGTCTGAACCTGCCTTAGAAGTGATATCAAGCTCCTTAGCCTCGATCTGAGCCAACACCTTTGCCATCTCAGCACCGATCTTGATCTTATCAAGTCCGCTTGCTGCGTCATATCTTGCCTGAAGCTCAGCGTACTGTGCCTGGAGAGCGGCGATCTCTGCCTCGACAGCAGCGATCTCTGCCTGTACCTCAGCGCCAAGACCAGCTACGATAGCGTCCATCTCATCCTTGAGAGTCTGGAACTCAGCTTTTGCCTTGTCAAGCTCTGCCTGATACTGATCAAGGGTTGCTACAGCCTTGTCATAAGTGAGAACGAGGTCTGGAAGCTGGAAGTCCTTAAGATTATCGTACTGGCCGAGAAGTTCGTCGATACCGCTTCCGCCGAGTGCGTTGTTGAGGCCGTCGATGATCGCAGAACCTGTCTCTCCAAGACCCTGAGCCTGGCTGAAGAGGTCAGCGATGATCTTGCGGATCTCGTCGATTGACTGAGCGTTCTGGAGTGCCTCGATGATCTCAGCTGCGTCGAGAGTCTCCACCTGCACTCTGTAAGTACCTACGCCTGTGATGGTCTTAGTCTCCTTCTTGAGACCTGGGATTGAAACGAGGTTCTCGATTGCAGTTGCAACGTCGTTGTTCTGCATTGCCTGGATTGCGCAGTTGATAGCCTGAATTGTTGAAGAGAAGTCCTCAACTGTCTGGCCAAGGCTCTGTACATACTCGATGATAGCTGAGATAGATGTGAGCTGAGGGAACTCGTATGCAAGACGCTGTACCTCGAATGATGCTGTAGCTGTTGCAAGAGCGAATGTCGCCTCGTCAACGATAGCAGCATAGTCTGAATAGATGGTAGTGCCGTCCTGGAGAGTCACCTTGAGAGCAAACATGTTGCCTGCACCGTCGCCACGCTCGAGCTCGAATGTAACCTTGTCGTCTGCCTGAACTGGCTTGCCTATGATCTTGATAGCTGGCTCCTCAGCAACGATACCCTTTGTCATAACCTCCACCTGCTCGGCAACGATCTCGTATGTTGCAGTAGAAGCGTCGAAGTCAGATGGGTTGAAGCGGTAGCTTACAGTTGCGAAAGTCTTGAGAACGTTCTTGCCGTCCTGTCTGTA
>JAEIGA010009822.1_pt1 | contig 14497 bp, 9 predicted proteins | sample 9270691 | NCBI WGS metagenome assembly JAEIGA01 (sample SAMN17057246, study PRJNA624740) | gut metagenome | biome: biome; isolation source: fecal sample | host: Bos grunniens | place: China: Xizang | collected 2019 | reverse complement strand
TCTCGACCTACTTCCGCATCAATGCTGCGGGCACGGGTCAGTTTGAGCGCACGCTCATCGTTGCCGACGAGGGCGCCTATGTGAGCTACTTGGAGGGTTGCACCGCACCTATGCGTGACGAAAACCAGCTCCACGCAGCCGTCGTGGAGATCATCGTGGAGAGGGATGCAGAGGTCAAATACTCCACCGTGCAGAACTGGTACCCCGGTGATGCGGAGGGTAAGGGCGGTATCTACAACTTCGTGACCAAGCGTGGCATCTGTCGTGGTGACAACGCAAGGCTCTCGTGGACACAGGTGGAAACAGGCTCGGCAATCACTTGGAAATACCCCTCCTGCATACTCAAAGGCGACAACTCGGTGGGCGAGTTCTACTCGGTGGCCCTCACAAACAACTACCAGCAGGCAGACACCGGTACGAAGATGATACACATCGGTAAGAATACCCGCAGTCGCATCGTGTCGAAGGGTATCTCGGCAGGTAGGAGTGAGAATAGCTACCGTGGCTTGGTGAAAGTGGTGCCTGCTGCGGAGGGTGCGAGGAACTATTCGCAGTGCGACTCGCTCCTGATTGGCGACAAGTGTGGCGCGCACACCTTCCCCTACATCGACTGTCAGAATCCCTCGGCAGTCGTGGAGCACGAGGCTACAACCTCCAAAATCTCCGACGACCAGCTCTTCTACTGCAATCAGCGTGGCATCTCCACCGAGGAGGCTGTGGGATTGATTGTGAATGGCTATGCCAAGGAGGTCTTGGCAAAACTTCCTATGGAGTTTGCAGTGGAGGCGCAGAAGTTGTTGTCCATCTCGCTCGAAGGTTCCGTGGGGTAGCGAGTGGAGAATAGGGCATATAGGGGTCATTGATGGCTTTAATGGCTTTAATGCAGAGCAAGGTGATAGAAGAAAAACGTGGTTTTTCGCCAAAAGTTTTTGGGCAACTTTCTTCAAAAAGTTGCAAAACAAAGAGAGATAACAAAAGAAAAACAAGATATGTTAAAGGTTAAGAATTTACACGCTTCGGTTGATGGCAAGGAGATCTTGCGAGGTATCGACTTTGAGGTGAAGGCGGGCGAGGTGCACGCCATTATGGGTCCCAATGGTTCGGGCAAGAGTACGTTTGCTTCGGTCTTGGCGGGCAATGAGAAATTTGAGGTTACGGCAGGTGAGGTCGAGTATGACGGCAAGGACCTCTTGGCTATGAGCATCGAGGAGAGGGCGCGCGAAGGTGTGTTCCTCGGTTTCCAATACCCTGTGGAGATCCCCGGGGTTAGTATGGCCAACTTTATGAAGCTCGCCGTTGCGGAGCGCCGCAAGGCGCAGGGCTTGGAGCCCCTCACTGCGGGCGGTATGCTCAAATATATGAGGGAGAAGGCGGCGGTCGTGGAGCTCGACTCGAAACTTATGAATAGGGCCGTGAATGAGGGCTTCTCGGGTGGCGAGAAGAAGAAAAACGAGATTTTCCAGATGGCGATGTTGGAGCCAAGGCTCTCGCTCTTGGACGAAACGGATAGCGGTCTTGATATTGACGCTCTCCGCATCGTGGCTACGGGTGTCAATCGTCTGCGCTCGGAGAATAACGCCACGGTGCTCATCACCCACTATCAGCGCCTGTTGGACTACATCGTGCCCGACTATGTGCACGTGCTCTACAAGGGACGCATCATCTACTCGGGTGGCAAGGAGCTCGCCTTGAAGTTGGAGAAGGAGGGCTACGATTGGCTCATCGCAGACTATAAGGAGTAACCACAAAGAAGAGAGATTATGAGTGTAAAGAGGATAGTTTTGCGCGATGGCGACTGCTCGGGCTGCGGAGGTAGTTGGGAGGTCGCCGCGGGCGAGAGCGTGGAGCTCTATCAGCTCTGCACGTCGGGTGAGCACTCGGTGAGCGTGCGCCTCGCGGAGGATGCCCACGCCAAGGTGGTCTTTGCTGCCGTGCCCGAGGGTGAGGTGGCCTATGACTACACGGTGGAGCTCTGCGGCGAGGGTGCCTCGGCAGAGGTCTATGGTGTGATGGTTGCTGGGGGTGAGAGTAAGGTGAGGGTCAATACCCAGATGCGACACCTCGCGCCCAACTGCCACAGCGACCAGCAGGTGAGGGGTATTGCCGACGAGAAGGGTTATGGGCTCTTCGAGGGCCTTGTGTATGTTGCCCCCGATGCGCAGAAGACCGAGGCCTATCAGCAGAGCCGCAATGTGCTCCTTACCCCTACGGCACGTATTCAGACACAACCACAGCTCGAAATCTACGCCGACGACGTGAAGTGTTCGCACGGTGCGACGGTCGGACAGATGAACGAGGAGCAGATATACTATATGCGTCAGCGTGGCCTCTCGGAGGAGGCGGCTCGCAAGTTGCAGCTCGGCGGCTTTGTGAGGGAGATTCTCGATAGGATTGAGGATGAGGCGTTGAGGGCAGAGTTTGCGGAGATGTTGGAGGTTGGTGAGTAGTTGGTAATTTACAGACCCCTCCGCCCTTCGGGCACCTCCCCTAACTTAGGGGAGGAGAGTGTAAAAGGTTGAGTAAGGTCAGTGGAAGAGAAACGTAGTTTCTCGCCAAAAATTTTTGGGCGACTTTTTATAAAAAGTCGCGAAAGAAGACAGACGCCCCCGCCCTTCGGGCACCTCCCTTAACTTAGGGGAGGAGAGTGTATGCAATTTCTGCCACCTCCCTAAATTTAGGGGAGGAAGGGGAAATACTTTCCCCTCTGACTCAAAGGGGGATAAAAAGGAAAGACGTTAGACAAAGAAATATGTTTGAAGTAGTGAAAATACGAGGTGAGTTCCCGATTTTGGAGCAGAGGGTCTATGGTAAGCCTCTGGTCTATCTCGACAATGGCGCTACGGCACAGAAGCCGAGGTGTGTGATTGAGAGGGTTGCGGAGCTCTATCGCACGGAGAATGCCAACATACACCGAGGTGTGCACTACCTCTCGGAGCGCTGCACGGCACTCTATGAGGATGCCCGCAGGACGGTGGGCGAGGCGCTCGGCACAAGCGATATGGGTGAGGTTGTCTTCACGGCAGGTGCTACGGCGGCTATCAACACCGTGGCTTACAGCTTCTGTGAGGGGTTCCTCTCGGCGGGCGACAATGTGGTGGTGAGCGAGATGGAGCACCATAGCAACATCGTACCTTGGCAGATGATGTGCGAGCGCAAGGGTGCGGAGTTGAGGGTATTACCCTTCGACGATGAGGGTGCCCTGAGGGTGGAGCTGCTCGATGGGCTGATTGACGAGCACACAAAGGTGGTGGCCGTTACACAGGCGAGTAATACGCTCGGCACGATGCCCGACCTGAAACCTATCGTGGCGAAGGCCCACGAGGTGGGTGCCGTAGTGATGGTGGATGGCTGTCAGGGCTTCGTGCATAGCGAGGTGAATGTCAAGGAGCTCGACTGTGACTTCTACGCCTTTTCGAGCCACAAGCTCTATGGCCCCAATGGTGTCGGTGTGCTCTATGGCAAGAGGGAGTGGTTGGAGAAGATGCCCCCCTTCTTGGGCGGTGGCGATATGGTCAAGCGTGTGAGCTTCGAGAAGACCACCTATGCCGACCTGCCCTTGAAGTTCGAGGCGGGCACGGCAAACTACATCGATGCTATTGGCTTGGCGGAGGCTATAAAGTTCCTGCGCACACTCGACAGGGAGGGCGTCCTGGCGCACGAAAAGGCGCTCTTGGACTACGCCACCGAGGAGCTCGGCAAGGTTGAGGGGTTGAGGATATATGGCTCGACACCCGATAAGTGCAGCATCGTGAGCTTCAATGTCGAGGGGGTGCACAACTTCGACCTCGGCTCGATTTTGGACCGTAGCGGCGTGGCTATCCGCACGGGTATGCACTGCGCCGAGCCCGTGATGGCTCACTATGGTGTGCAGGGTATGGCGAGGGCCTCGTTTGCGATGTACAACACGATGGAGGAGGTCGATGCGCTGGTGGCAGCAGTGAGAAAGGCTGTCCGTATGTTGAGGTAGGTCGGGGATATAGGACTGTTTGCGTTGGATAAAAATATAGAAAAAGGTATGTTTATAGTATTGGAGGGGTTGGACGGCGCTGGTAAGTCCACCCAGATAAAGTTGCTCCGAGAGATGGTGGAGGCGACGGGTAGGGAGTGTGAGTATCTGCACTTCCCGAGGTTTGATGCCCCCATCTATGGCGATATGATTGCGCGTTTCCTGCGAGGTGAGTTCGGCTCTGTGGAGCAGGTGAACCCCTACCTTGTGGCGCTGCTGTATGCGGGCGATAGGGCCGATGCCAAGCAGTTGATTGAGGACTGGCTCGCCGAGGGTAAATGCGTGATTGTCGATAGGTATGTCTATTCCAACATCGGCTACCAGTGTGCCAAGGTGGAGAGCCCCGAGGAGCGCAAGAGGCTCAGGGAGTGGATTTTGAAGACCGAGTATGAGCAGTTCCGGAGTCCCAAGCCCACGCTCTCGCTCTTCCTCGATGTCCCATTTGGTTTCACGGAGGCGAAGCTCACCTCGGTGCGTGAGGGTGCCGATAGGGAGTATCTGGGCGGCGGTCAGGATATACACGAGAAGTCGCTCGACTTGCAGCGCAGGGTGAGGGAGGTCTATCTCGAAGCTGCGGCTGCCGATGAGGAACTCCAAGTGGTCGATTGCTCCAATGCGGAGGGAGGTATGGCTGCCCCCGAGGAGATTTTTGCGAAGATTGAGAGATATATCAAAGAGATTTTATAGTTTGAAGATGGGTAGAAACATAGCCCAATGGTTGGCGGTTGTGGCACGCACGATGGTGGGTGCTGTGCTTGTTTTTTCATCGGTTGTGAAGGCGCTCGATCCATACGGTACGGTGCTCAAAATCGAGGAGTATATGGCTACACTCGGGTGGCACCCCGTGGGCGAGATTGCAACGTGGGGTGGGGTGGCACTCGTGGGCGTGGAGATGCTCGTGGGATGTGCGCTCCTGCTGGGCGCTATGCCCAAGCTGACCGCAAAGGTGGCCTTGGGGCTCAATGGTGCCTTCCTGCTTGTGACACTCTGGGCGGCGGTGGCCAACCCCGTGGCGGAGTGCGGATGCTTTGGCGATGTGGTGACGCTCACCAATTGGCAATCCTTCGCCAAGAATGTGCTCCTCGTGGCACTCACGCTTGTGGCACTCCGAGGTGCCAAGGAGCGTGCCGGCGTGTGGCGTGCGGTTGTGGCTGCTGTGGGTATGGCGGGTGTTGTGACGCTTGCCATCTATTCGCTTGTGATGCTCCCCCTCGTGGAGAAGTTCCCCTTTGGGGTGGGTGTAGATCTTGCGGAGGTGGCACACGGGGATGAAGAGCAGGAGGAGAGCTTTGTGATCTGCCGAGAGATTGCCACGGGTGTGGAGCGTAGGTTTGAGGTCGAGAGCGAAGAGTGGTGGGACGAGAGCCGCTGGGAGTTTGTTCGAATCGAGAGCCCAGAGAAGGAGAGTGTGAGAATCTCGCCACGCGATTTCAGGCTCTATGTCGGTGACTACGACATCACACAGCAGGTGTTGATGATGCCCGTGTGTCGATTGATATGCGTGGAGAGGGTGGAAAACCTCTCGAAAAAGGAGTTGGAGAAGCTGCAAGGAGTCTCGATGGAGTGCATAATGCGCGGCGAGAGAGTGGTGGTTGTCTCGACATCCTCGCTGTGGAACGTGCAACGTCTATTCCCCGGAATGGAGTTCTGCAATATGGATGCGGTGGTTATGCGTGCCCTGCTGCGCGCAAGGGCGGGCGTTGTGACCCTCCAACGAGGTGTCGTCGTGCAGAAGGTGACGTTGGAGGCGCTGGCGAAAAGCAAAGAGTAGGGAGTAGATAGCGATTATTCTGTAAGGCATAGAACTATTGGCGGCAAATGGTCGATGGTTAATAATAAACGAAACCAAATGAAGAAATTACTGATAATATGTGCGCTGATGTGCACAGGTGTGACGATGGCGCAGGAGCGAACCATTGCCGATGGGCTCGCACGTGCACGCGGACTCTATGAACTCGGCTTCTGGCGTGAGGCGCAGGCGGAGTTGGCAAAGTGCAGAGATGGTGTGGCGATTCTGCGCTGGGACGATGTCGTTGTGAATGAGGAGGTGGAGTGGCTCTCGGCGATGTGTGAGGCCCACTTGGGTGACGGTGCTGCGGCGCTCGACGGTTTTGTGAAGGCTCACCCCGATGGCAAATATACCCACGAGGCGCTCTGGGCTCTGGGTGAGGAACACCACGAGTGGCAACGATGGTTGGAGGCTGTGGATGCCTACCAGAGAGTCGATGTGGAGAGAATTGGCGAGGAGGCACTCGACAATCTGTCGTTCGGCTGTGGTCACGCATACTACAAGTTGGGCGACGGAGGTGCCGCAATGGAGTGGTTGCAGAAGGTTTCGCGCGCGAGCGGGCGCTACTATCACGCACAATATCTGCTGGGTGTTGTGGCCTACGCCGATGGGAGCCTTGGGGATGCCAAACGATATTTTGAACTTGCAGGAGGGGGTGTGGATTATGCCCCACTCATCCCATACTATATGCTCAACATTGAGCACCGAATGGGTAACCACATCTATGTGGCTCGCAATGCCGATGGTGTGTTGGACGGCATAGAGGGCTCGCGCAGGGCGGAGGTCCGAAGGCTCGCTGCGGAGGCTACATTCCAGAATGAGGAGTGGAGCGAGGCGGAGAGGCACATCGCCTCACTCAGGGACGAAGAGGGTGCAAAACTTACCCGAGAGGAGAACTACATTGCAGGCTATGCGCTCTATCGTCTGGGCGAGTGGCAGAGGGCTGCGGAGTACCTGAGGGGTGCCTGCGGTGCCGAGGATAGGCTCACGCGCAATGCCGCCTACCACTTGGCAGACTGTCTGCTGCGCTGGGGCGACAAGAGGGGGGCGATGAAGTGCTTCTCGATGGCATACGCAGGGGCGGACGACGACAGTATCAGTGAGGATGCACACTACAACTACTGCAAATTGCAGGTCGAGCTCGGAGGTTCCAACTTCAACGAGGAGATCCGCACCTTGCAGAGTTTCCTACACCGTTATCCCCGCTCGTCACACCGTGCGGAGATTGAAGAATATCTCATCTCGGCGTGCTATGCAGCCAACGATTTGAAGAGCGCCTATGCCATCTTGGAGGAGTTTGCCTCGTCGGGTGGTAAGGTGAGAGGCGCTATGCAGTCGATGGCATATTACTATGCGGCCGAGTGCTACTCGCTCGGCAAGTGGAGCGAGGCGGAGGAGTATCTCAACTACGCTCTCGACCACAAAGAGTACAACGAAGAGATTGCGGCACTGACGCTCTATCTGCTCGGAGAGATAGACTACCAGCAGGGGCGCTATCGTGAGGCGGCATCGATGTTTGACCAATACATCGCTCTCGAAATGACACACCAGAGGGAGTATGCAATGGCTTACTACAATATGGGTTATGCCAACTTCAACACCTCGCACTTTGCGGCAGCCTATGACGACTTCCGCGACTTCGTGGAGGTGAGAAGGGTGGAGGATTGCTACTATGCCGATGCGTGGAACAGGATGGGCGATGCCAAAGCTGCACAGAGAGAGTATGGCTCGGCGGCGGAGCACTATCGCAAGAGTGCCAATACGGAAGAGGGTGCGGAGCGCTACTATGGCGCATATCGTGTGGCCCTGATGGAGGGTATGGCGGGAAATACGATTGCTCGCATAGAGGCCCTCGAAGGTATCGTGTCGGAGGGTAGGGGTAACTATGTCACCCGTGCACACTATGAGCTCGGCAATACGCTCCTCTCGGCAGGTAACTACACACGTGCCGTGGAGGTGCTCTCGGACTACACGGAGCGCTACCCCTCGTCGCACGACTACATCTCGGCACTCGCCGACCTCGGTCTGGCATACCGCAATACGGGGCGTGACGATGAGGCGCTGGTGACCTACAAGAAGATTGTGGCACAAACGCGCGGCTCGCTCGCAGCACACAATGCACTGGGCGAACTCCGCAGTATCTATATCGAGCGTAACGATGTGGATGGATTTTTCAAATATGCCGATGGAGTGGGTGTGAGTGGCGATATGGGTGCCGTGCAGCGTGACTCGCTCAGCTTTGTGGCGGCACAGAGGCTCTACATCGCGGGCGACAAGTCGGCAGCATCGGCTGCATTTGACAAATACATAGCCGAGAATCCCGAGGGTGTCTATTCGCCTGCGGCTCTCTACTATTCGGCAGACTGCAAAGCATCCATCGGCGACTCGCTAACGGCAAGGGAGCACCTCGTAAGGCTCACCTCGCTCTACTACAACTCCTACACACAGCGCGGATATGAGCGTCTGGCTCAACTTGCGGCGGCAGGTGCCGACTGGAAGGCTGCGGCAGATGCGTGGAGGGCGCTCGCCGAGCTTACGACTACGCCGGCAACCAAGCGTGAGGCACTCGAAAAGTATCTCGTGGCGACCGTCGAGGGGGGAGAGAGTTTGGAAATCATTGTGGCTGCGGACTATATACTCGGATTGGCGGATGTGTCGGAAGAGGTGGGTCGCAAGGCCAAGTTCGAGAAGGCAAAGGCCCTCGAAGCAACAGGCAAACGCAACCCCGCGGTGGCTATTTATAGCGCATTGAGCAGCGATGTGACAACACCGGAGGGTGCAGAGAGTGCCTACCGAATTATCGAAACGGCATTCAAATATGGCTCCTTCGAGAAGGCCGAAAGCCTCGTCTATGAGTTCGCCGAGAAGAATACCCCCTATGCCTATTGGCTCGCCAAGTCGTTCCTGCTGCTCGGTGACGTATATGTGTCGCGCGGCGACCTGTTCCAAGCGAGGGCTACCTATCAGAGTGTGGTGGATGGCTACTCGGAGAAGAACGATGGCATCGTGAGGGCTGCCGAGGAGCGTATCGTGGCTCTCGGCGAGGAAAACTAATCCCATAAGAGAAAAAACATAGCAGAAAATGAAGAAGACAATGATACGAAAAGGTTTGTTGGCAGTCGCAGTGCTCGTGGTACTCGTGGGCAGAGCGAATGCGCAGGAAGGATTCACGAAGCAGATCGAGGTGCAGAAGGAGTATGAGGTGGTGGTGAAGAGCGCCGAGCGAATAGAGAGCGAGGTGGCACTGCTGGATACGACCATCGTGCGCCCCGAACTCGACTATCGCATACGCCCTACGGCGCACATCTCCAAGTTTTCCACAACACCACTCACACCCATAGACCTCGCCACCGCACAGTGGGATGTGCCCAAAAGGCTCTACCTCAATGTGGGGGCGGGCATCCCCTTGCAGAGTGAGGCGGATATCTACTACTCGCCCGTGCAGAACAATACCACGACTCTCGCTTTGTGGTTCAACCACGAGGGTTCGTTTGGCAAGGTGACGAACCTCGACGGGGAGCGCATATCGGCTCTTGTGTTGCGCAACAAGGCGGGCGTCAGGTATGCCACGAAGTTCAAAAATGGTATGAACTTTTCGACAAATGCCAACTATCGAGGTACGGCAGGGCGTGCCTATGGTGGTGTGGGCATCGTGGGCGAGAGGCCCTTTATGATGGTCAATGATTTCGACGCATCGGCACACATCGATGGCAACTTCGGCAAGGGCTCGCCACTCACCTATGAGGGTAATGCCAATGGTATCTATGCTTGGAACAACCAGAGCGAGAGCGTATGGCGTTTCAACTTCAACTTCGCTCTTGCCGGGCTCAACAACTATCACAAGTTCCTGCCACCCCGTGTGACGCTCCACTACTCGGGTGTCAATTCGGAGTGCCGAGAGCCATACTACGACACATCCATAACCTTCATACCCGAATGGAGTTTCAGAATCGGAAAGTGGATACCCGTCGATATCGTTGCGGGCTATGACTGTATGATCTACAAGGGGGCAAACAACACGCTCGATGGTGTGATAACCGATATCCGTGCCTCCTATGACCGCAATAAGAGGGTGGTACCCTACATCGCCGTGGCAAACGATGTGCAGACGCAGGTGACACGCGAGGGCTTGTGGCGTAACCCCTATATGGCTATGCTCCCGCTCGATACCCGCAAGATTTTCCTCGCAGAGGTGGGTGTGAAGGGCGAGCTGGCAAAAGTTACCTACAAACTCTCGGGTGCTACACGTTGGTTCTCCTCCTACCTCTTTGAGGTTGTGGAGGTCGGCAATCCCATCATTCAGTATGGCGAGAGCAATGCCCAGAGGGTGTGGTATGTGGATGCGGAGGTGGCGTGGAGGCCTATGCAGACTTTGAACCTTGTGGCAAAGGTGGGCTACCACGGACTCGGCAATGCCCAGAGTGCGACGGCAGAGTTCTCGCCCCGCAAGTGGAGAGCCCTCGGTGAGGCCGTTTGGCAACCTGTCGAGCGACTCCGAGTGTCGGCAAGGTGTGAGTGGAGGAGTGCTATGAGTGTGACGATGGTCGATGGTGGCCAGAGGAGTATGATGGAGGTGCCCTCCTATGTCGATCTGGGTGCAGCGGTGGAGTGGCTCCACTCGGAGAGGGTTGAGTTCTGGCTCCGTGGCGACAACCTCCTCGGGCAGCCTATCTACCATTGGGCAACCTACCGTGCCCTCGGTGCAGGTGTCAGACTCGGCGCAAGGATGAGTTTCTAACTTTCTAGAAAAGATAGAATTATTTGGAAAATAACAAAAGTTGTATTACTTTTGTGACGTTATTAGAATGTAGCATCGCTTCGTTCATTAAAAAGAGAGCATCTATCCCCAAGTAGATGCTTTTCTTTTTGTAAATATCATACCAAACCGAGTGGTTAGCGGTTTTCGTCAAAAGGCACTTCGCTACACACAATTCTAATAACATAATTTTTCAAATGAACGAAGTAGCACTTATTGGCGGTCACCTCTATTGTGGAGTTGACAAGCCCGTCCACGTCCGAGCCTATACTCGTGTACGTTTCGGACGCTTGGAGTATGTTCGCGAACACTGCCGTAGGAGTTGGGGCTCCGCGCGTTAGTTTAGCGACTTGATGGTTTGAATCTTCCTCGCCACTCGGTCTTTTTTTGTAATCACAACTTGTGCCAGATAAGAAAATAAGCATATCGATATATGCTTATTTTAGATTCGTTAAATGCCATAATAATCTATATTGTTGATTTTGACAAATTTGCTATCATTTACTACTATGTATGAACCGTTGTATTTAACGGCTATTTTACTGCCTTTTTTGTAAGAATCGAATTTGTCTTTGCTTTTGCTAATAACGCGAGTAAGATAGATCGCTCCATTTGTTCTCCATCCGTCGGAGGAATCGCCTCTAAATGTTGGATTGTTGTTGTGGCTTGGTTGTGAAGGTGTAGAATAGACCCAAACGACACCAGTGCCGCCACAAGCGGAGCAGGGGCCAAAGACGGGACCGTAATAGTTGTAACCAACAACCACACCGCCAGAATCACCACAATAGTTGCAGCGTGTAGGTGTTTGTGGAGCCGAACTTGTTGTTAATGCAAGAGTTAAGCCGAGGGCGATGATAAGTAGAAATCGTTTCATAAACATCTGTTGTTTTTAGTTATACAATAAGGTTTTGAGTACCATTCTTTCGCCTTAACCTTACGCATAACAAAAAATGCGTAGGTAGGTTATACGATTCAGAGGTACTGCCATACCCACGCAACATATAAACACCACCCACGCAAAGCGCAGGCGTTTCGTGTCCATTGTCCTTGTTGCGTTGAAAATTGGCAGTTTTCTGAATCAAGTACAATAGCAAAAACGCTATCAAAAATCTAATATGTTTTGACAAGCCCAACTTGTCGTTACAAAGTTATGAAAAATTTTCGGGATTAGATGGAAACTTCCTATATTTGTGATGGTAAAAATCAAATCATATGAATTGCGAAGCAGTAGAGAAATATATCGTAAGTTGGCTCAGCGGCTATGCCGCGGGGTGTCGCTCGAAAGGTTTTGTGGTGGGAATATCCGGAGGTGTGGATTCGGCAGTCGTGTCGGCGCTATGTGCCCGCACGGGGCTTCCAACCCTCTGTGTGGAGCTACCAATACATCAGGCGGCGGCGCAGGTGAGCCGTGCGGCGGAGCATATCGAAAACCTTATGGCCGAGTTCCCCAATGTGGAGCGTGCAACGGCCGAGCTCACGGAGCCCTATGAGGCTCTTCTGGCGGTGCTACCCAAGGAGGGCGACAACTTCCAGCTAACGACAGCCAACACCCGTGCGAGGTTGCGTATGACGACGCTCTATTTCTATGCCGGTTTGCGTGGCGCACTCGTGGCGGGTACGGGCAACAAGATTGAGGATTTCGGCATCGGTTTCTACACCAAGTGGGGCGATGGTGGCGTGGATATCAGCCCCATTGGCGACCTGACAAAGACGGAGGTCTTTGAACTCGGAGCCTACCTCGGCGTGTGTGACTCGATACTTACTGCCAAGCCTACCGATGGCCTCTTTGGTGATGACAGGAGCGACGAGGATCAGATAGGCGCCACATATCCCGAGTTGGAGTGGGCAATGGAGCAGTATAATAGGGGTGCGCGAGCAGAGGATTTCGAGGGCCGCGAAAAGCGTGTGATGGAGATTTACATCTGGCGCAATCGTGCCAATCAGCACAAGATGAATCCGATACCTGTTTGTGTGTTGCCTCGTGACGTGAAGTAGAGAGCAAAGAGTAAAGAGTAAAGAGTAAAGAGGGGGGCGCATTGGTTTCCCTCTTTTTGTTTTTTGGGAGTGATTGACAGACGCCCCCGCCCTTCGGGCACCCCCTCTAACTTAGAGGGGGAGTATGTTCGAGGGGCTTACAGACCCCTCCGTCGCTGTGCGACACCTCCCCTAACTTAGGGGAGGAGTGCACGAGGACGTGCACGCAATTTCGACCATCCCTCCCGACCACCCCTTTCGTAGGGGAGGAGAGGTTAAAAGGCGTAGCAAAGGCTGCACTAAAAGTTTTTGGGCGACTTTTTACAAAAAGTCGCGAAAGGTGAAGCTTTTTGCAAAAAGCGGAGAAAAAAGGAATAAATAAAAAACAAAAAAATATAGCAAATGGAGAAAAAACTGAGACTCGTACAGGTTGCAAGAGAGTTCAAGGTTGGTCTGGGCACCATAACCGAATTTCTCGAAAAGAAAGGTATCAATGATGTGGCACCCAACACACTCGTGGAGAGTGATGTCTATGCTATGTTGGAGAAGGAGTTTGGCGGCAATCATCTCGGTGGCGAGAGGGCAAATGTGCGTGAGCGCATGAGCAGCATCAAGCAGGAGAGTGTGTCGCTCGGTAACAAGAAGGAACAGCCCCAGACCGAGGAGCAGGAGGTGGTAGTGAGGAGCGGAAGTTTCATCCGCACAGAGGTGCCACAGCCCAAGGTGCTCGGCAAGATAGATCTCGATCCCAAGCCACAGGCCAAGGTAGAGGAGCACAAAAAGGCAGAGGAGCCCAAGCCTCAGCCACAGAAGGTGAGCGAGCAACCCGCTGCACCCAAGGCAGAGGAGCCCAAACCCAAGGTTGAGGTTAAAGAGGTTAAACCTGCACCCGTAGCTCCTGCATCCGCACCCAAGAAAGAGGAGCCCAAGGCTGCGTCTGCGCCCACAAAGGAGGAGCCCAAAAATCCCGTGGCCAACACCGAGGCGCAGAATAAAACATACGACGAGCGTTTGGCGGAGAGCAAGGATGTCTTCCGTGCGGACAGCACCAATCTCTCGGGACCCAAGGTGCTCGGTAAGATCGACGTGGACAGCCTCCGCAAGAGTGCCGAGCCTTCGCACCGCGAGAAGCGCAAACGCATCAAAGACAAAGTGGATGTGAACAAGCCCCAGCAGGGTGGCGGTAAGCATCAGCAGCAGGGTGGCAAGCCCCAGCAGGGCGGTCAGCAGGGTGGTAACAACAACCAGCAGCCCAACAGCAAGAAGGATAAGAAGAACAAGCAGAAGCCCGCACCAAAGCCCGTAGTACGTGCAGAGGTGAGCGATGAGGAGGTGCAGAAGCAGATTAAGGATACCCTCGCAAGGCTCACAGCCAAGGGTGCCAAGAGCAAGGGTTCCGTACACCGCAAGGAGAAACGTCAGGCTGTGGCCGAGCGTATGGAGGCGGAATTTGAGCAGTCGATGAATGAGAGCAAGGTACTCAAACTCACAGAGTTCGTGACCGTGAGCGACCTCGCAACGATGATGAGCGTGGGTGTGACCGACGTTATCACCACCTGTATGAACCTCGGTCTGATGGTATCCATCAACCAGCGTCTGGATGCCGAGGCACTCGTGATCGTAGCCGAGGAGTATGGCTTCAAGGTGGAGTTTGTGAGCGTGGAGATTCAGGAGGCTATCGAGGATGTCGCAGACAGCGAAGAGGATCTTATGGCACGTCCCCCCATCGTTACCGTTATGGGTCACGTGGACCACGGTAAGACCTCGCTCTTGGACAACATCCGCAAGACCAACGTCATCGCCGGTGAGGCGGGTGGTATTACCCAGCACATCGGTGCATACAGCGTGAAGTATGAGGGTAAGACCATCACCTTCCTCGACACCCCCGGTCACGAGGCATTTACCGCAATGCGTGCGCGTGGTGCACAGGTTACCGACGTGGCAATCATCATCGTGGCTGCCGACGACAAGG